>Ga0114939_10001256_pt1 | contig 20214 bp, 17 predicted proteins | sample AshMeaCrysSpring_FD_87196 | JGI IMG/M metagenome (GOLD analysis project Ga0114939, IMG submission 87196) | Groundwater microbial communities from Big Spring, Nevada to study Microbial Dark Matter (Phase II) - Ash Meadows Crystal Spring | ecosystem: Environmental > Aquatic > Deep subsurface >...
AGTCGGGCATTCTTATGAATGTTCATTCGGAGCGATCCTGAAAAACTGAGGTGTGATAACTCCAGTCTCCTCGATCTGCTTCGAATGGACAACCTATGGAAAGCTCACAGCTAGAGCGTTTCCGGCGAAAGCATGTCCCCGCGAAGGCGGGGATGGAAACCGGTTTCGCGTCCGGAATTGCGTAAAAACGTGAGAGTAGAGCGTTTCAGATAACTCAATCTTCACTGAAAATGCTCTATCTTCTTGTTTTTTCTTATGTTGTTACGCAAAACCGGTTCCCACCCCCGCCTTCGCGGGGGCATGCTTTTGCGCAGCATGCTCTAATTTTGTGTTAAACTCCCATTCAGTTTGTGAGGTTCATCTTTCAGAGGGGCATCTTGAAAAAGGAGCGTCTGATGAGCGTCGTATTCCGAAGATTTTTCATGGGATCATTGCTTGTTCTCGTGGCGGTTACAGGGTTTGCACCCGCGCGTGCCGCTGCCCTGCCGAGTGGAACAGGCCTCGATATCGCCGGTGTCGCGCGTGCGACGGATCAGGTTGGCTGGCATTATTGGCATGGCGGGCCCTATCGCCACCATGGGTATCGCCACCATGGGTATCGGCACCATGGGTATCGCTGGCATGGGCCGCGCTATTATGGTGGCCCACGCTCTTACAGAACCCGCGTCTATTACGGGTCTGAATGCTATCGGAGCAGAAGGCTGGTCCTGACGCATCACGGCTATGTCACCCGCTGGGTGCGCGTCTGCCACTGACCCGACAAGGGCAGCCTCGGCAAGACCGGGGCTGCCGAACCTCGTTACGTATTTACCCCGGATGGATTATCCTTGCCAAAAGGTATCCTTTCTCAAGGTAGAAATCGATACCGGCCGAACCGGTTCCTCCTTTGTGGCTTTTCGCTGAAGATCCGTCTTCTCCGCCAATCGGCAGCCACCTGGCGGGATGATGCTCTGGCCCTGTTTTGTGTCGGGAGAAGAGTTGCCATGAAATTTGTCAAGGGATTTGCCAAAGCCTTGCACTGCAGGATCACTCATGGCCTTCTTGTGACTGGCTTTCTCGTGGCCGGCCTGCTCTCGCTTTCCGGCCTTGCTGCAACAGCGGCAAACCCGCCTGTCGGGGCATTCCAGTCGGTTGATCATGCAAGCCGGATGAACCATGACAGAATCGGTTACATGCCTCATGGATCTGGCCCACGCGCTGCCGCGCGTCATGAAGCTGGCCCACGCGCTGCCGCGCGTCATGGCGGCCCTGTTTACACGCACAGAGGCCCCGTTTACACGCATAAAGGTGGATATCAGGTCGGCATGGCTCCCGCTTATCACAGGGACAAGGGCCATGGTTTGAGGCATGGTGGCAATTACTTTGGAGGCAGGCATTCTGGCGGCGGATACTTTGGAAAACCGCTCCGTTTTGCCGGTGGCAGCACCTACCCTTTCTCTGGCGGGCAGGGGTTTGCCGAACCCCGGATTTATCTTGAACCCCCCCTGGTTCAGGCACCTGTCCATCAGCCTGCCCAGATTTATTATGCGCCCGCGCCTGCTCCCGTCATCCAGTATGTCCCCACCATCAATGAGGATGATTACGTTTTTATTCCTCGATCCAATGTCTATTCCGTGCGAACGCCCGATCCTCGCCAGGTGCCTTCACCGTATCTTTATCATGTCGTGCAGTCAGATCAGCGGGTCTTGCAGCGGCACAAAAGGCATCATGTGCACCGTGCGGGGCGGCATGCCCATCACCGCGCGTGCAAATAGAGCAATTCCAGCGAAAGCATGTCCCCGCGAAGGCGGGGATGGGTACCGGTTTCGCTGGAAACGCTCCAGGGCCTATGACGAGGAGAGGCGGCGCCGCCCGGCATGAAGGGCGGCGGCCTCGGGTGTAAAATCGGCCCCCGTCGCCATCAAAATCAAAGGCGGCAGAATGCGCAAGGGCGCACGTGACCCCTTGATGCCGCATACCAGCAGGCGAATGGCAGGTTCTTCCGCCCGTGGCTGCACGAAGCGCAGGGACAGCGCGCCAAAACGCGGCATCATCGCCACCAGCAGCTTCGGCAAGGCCTGCGCCTGATGAATGAGGATGATGCGGCCTTTGGGTTTGAGAATGCTCGCGGCATTGCGCAGCCAGAGGTCGAGAGCATCCGTCTCGTCCGGTGCTTTGCTCATCACATGCGCCTCTGCCCTGAGCCGGTCTGGCGTTTTGCGCACGCGGCCCTGCTGATGAAAGGGCGGGTTGGTGAGAACGCAATCAAACGCCTCGCGCAATGCGGCGTTGCGCCCAAGGCTCAAGACATCCGCTTCATGCGCTTCAACCTGCGCTTCAAGGCCATTGAGCGTGATATTGCGCCTCGCCAGTGCCACAAGCTCGGGCGCGCGCTCGATCAGCGTGACACGTGCGTGAGGGTTGAGCCGCGCCGCCTGCAACCCGACGACGCCGGAAGCGGCCCCCAGATCAACAATCGCGCGCGCATCCTCGGGCGTTGCCATGGCAAGAAGCACGGCATCGGTTCCCGCGCGATGCCCCGCTTGCGGCTGGAGAAGCTGGATCCCGCCGGAAAACAGCGCGTCCTGCGTGGTCAGCATCTCGTGCGGCACATGGTAACCCCTTCACAATGGCCGATTTTGCGGATGCGGTCACGTTGCATTTTCGTAGCTGACGGTGCAAGGAGAAATGGGCGCAAGGGAAATGGGTGCAAAGGAAATGGGTGCAAGGGGAGGGAAGGCCTGTTCCTGAAGAGGTTCAACCCTATATCCGTTCAGAATTTGCAAGGGAGGCGTTATTGGGCGTCGTGGTTTCTTTCAATGACAAGGCCGGTTCCGAGGGCATCGAGCAGCTTGTGGCTTTGGTGCGCGATGACATGGCGCGCGTGAATGAAACCATCCTTGCGCGCACGGGCTCGGATGTCACGATGATCCCGGAAGTGGCGCAGCACCTCATTTCATCCGGCGGCAAACGCCTGCGCCCCATGCTCACCCTTGCCACCGCCCTGCTCAACCATTATTCCGGGCAGGGGCATATCAAGCTCGCCGCCTCGGTCGAATTCATGCATACCGCGACGCTGCTGCATGATGATGTGGTGGATGAGAGCGATTTACGGCGCGGCAAACCCTCCGCCCGCAAGGTCTGGGGCAACGAGGCGAGCGTGCTGGTGGGGGATTTCCTGCTCGGGCAGGCCTTCAAGATGATGGTGGAGGTTGGCTCCCTCCCCTGCCTCGACGTTCTCTCCAGCGCCGCTGCCGTGATCGCGGAAGGCGAGGTGATGCAGCTTGCCGCCGCGAAAAACACCGCGACCACCGAAGATGACTACCTCGCCGTGATCCGCGCGAAAACCGCCGCGCTGTTTGCCGCCGCCGCCGAGGTCGGCCCCATTATCGCGGGGGCGGATATTGCGTGGCGCAAGGCCTGCCAGAGCTATGGGCTGAACCTTGGTGTTGCGTTTCAACTGATCGATGATGCGCTGGATTATGGCGGCACCGCCGCCAAGCTTGGCAAGAATGTCGGTGATGATTTTCGCGAGGGCAAGATCACGCTCCCCATCGCGCTCGCCTTCCGGCGTGGCACGAATGAGGAGCGCGCCTTCTGGAAATCCAGCCTTGAATCGGGCTCGATCGATGAGGCCGCGCTCGACCGCGCGATCGAGCTTCTGAAAAAACACCGCGCGCTGGAAGATACGGTGGAGCGCGCGCGCCATTACGGCGCGATGGCGCGTGACGCGCTGGCGCTTTTCCCGCCCTCCCCCATGCGCGAGGCTTTGAGCGAGGTGGTGGATTTCTGCATCGCCCGCGCGCATTAGAGCATTTTCCGATCAAGTGGATACCGGTTGATCGAAGAAAATGCTATAAAAACAAGAAGATAGAGCGGCCGACCTGATTCAATCAGGTCGGAAACCGCTCTAGAGCGTTTCCGGCGAAGATTGAATCACCTGAAACGCTCTACTCTCACGTTTTTACGCAATTCCGGACGCGAAACCGGTTCCCACTTTCGCTGGAATTGCTCTAATCTTGGCCAAAACGCATATTTCAGACAGGTGCCAGAAGGGTGCAGGGTTTGACCCACCATGCGGGCTGCGCCTCCGTGATGCTGACGGCGGCACGCTGTGCATCCGCTTCGCGCGCAAACAGCGCAAAACACGTGGCACCGGAGCCGGACATGCGCACCATGCTGACACCCGGCTCCGCATCGAGCATTGCCAGAACATCGCCGATCACCGGGCAGAACTGGATAGCGGGGGCGGCAAGGTCATTGCGCGCGTATGCGGGGCCGGGCCGTTCTTGGCCCGGTTTCAGCCCGAGGGCGGCAAAAACCGGGGCCGTTGATACGCCTATGCCGGGGTTGACGAGCAAGGCGGGCATGGGCTTCGCCGGAAGCTTCGGGCCAAGATCATGGCCAAGGCCGCGCATCATCCGTAAAGCCGGATCAAGACAGACCGGCACATCCGCGCCAAGCTGGCGGGCGATATTCATCAGGCGCCCGTCATCACGGGCGATGCCATTGGCCTGCGCCAGAAGCCGCAAGGCCGCCGCTGCATCGGATGAGCCGCCGCCAATGCCAGATGCGACAGGCAGATGTTTGTCCAGCGCGAAGGCACCGAGTGTTGCGCCTTCAAACCGCGCGGCAAAGGCGCGTGCGGCCTTGAGGATGAGGTTATCCCCCTCCCCGCCCAGCGCTGCGCTGAAGGGGCCGGATAATGTGAGCGCAAGGCCCGCGCCGGGCAACAGGCTGAGATGATCCCCGATCGACGCGAAGCTGACGAGGCTTTCGATATTGTGATAGCCATCCGCCCGCCGCCCCGGAACATGCAGGAAGAGATTGACCTTGGCCGGGGCGAGCGTGTTCAGGCCAGCGGGCGAGGAGACAACCTGCGATAATCCTTTATCCACGCGCGCTTAGCCCTGTGCTCAACCGCCATTCGGCTTCGGCGGAATGGCGGCGGCGTTTCCGGCTTCCAGCCCATTGGCGAGCTTGTTCTCGATTTTCACCTTGTCTTCCGGCTCGGGGTTGAGGCCCAGAGCCTGGCTCCATTTGAAACGCGCCTCGCGCTGGCGGCCCACGCGCCAATAGGCATCACCCAGATGGTCGTTGATCGTGGCATCCCCCGCCCGCAGCAGAATGGCGCGCTCGAGTTCGCGCACCGCCTCGTCATATTTGCCGAGCCGGTAATAGGCCCAGCCAAGACTATCGACGATCGCGCCGTCTTCCGGGGTCAGGGCCACCGCCTCGCGCAGCATATCGAAGGATTTTTCGATATTCATATGCATATCGACCCAGGAATAGGCGAGGTAATTCATCACCTGCGCCCGCTCCGCCTTTTCACGCGGGGTGCGGGGCTTCAAGGGGAGAAGGTCAAGCGCGGCGAGAAAATCCGCCTCGGCCTTGGGCCAGAGCTTCATGCGCTCCTGCCCGATGGCGCGGCCGAACAACAGCACCCAATGCTTCTGCTCAAGCCTGGGGGTTGCCGCGAGCGCAGCGTCATAAACGCTTACCGATTCGCCCCAGCGCTTCTTGAGGCGCAGGATGGTGCCAAGCGTATCCGCCGCCTCGATATCACCGGGGCTTTTTGCAAGAAGCGCGCGCAGAACGCCGATCGCCTCATCGGATTTCTCCATCCGCTCCAGAGCGGCGGCGCGGCCAATCGCAGCACGGTTGGCAAAGGGCGAATCCGGGGGAATGCTGGCGAAAACCTCGGCGACCCGCTCGTTCTGGCGCAATTGCTCGAAGAATTCCGCCAAAGTCATGGTGATGACGTCGTCTTGCGGGGTGAGGTAATGCGCAAGCTGGATATAGATGATGGCGGTGAAGGGGTCTCGCGCCGCTGCGCCCACCGCGCCAAGCCCGTAAAACACCTCTGCCGCGCCATCTGACGCGGATTGAACCAGCGATGGCAAGCTTTCGCCCCGCTGCAAGGCCGCGATCTGGCGATCTAGATAGGGCTGGCCGGGGTTGCGGCCCCGCCATTCCTCGAAAATCGTTCTGGCCTGTTCCAGCTTGCCGATGCGCGAGAGCAGACGCCCATAGGCTTCCACCACACGCAGAGTGCCGCCCTCGGTTTTATAGGCAGAGGCAAGGCGCTTTTCCGCTTCATCCGGTTTTTTTGCGAGGTCAGCCATCAAACCGCCGAAAAAATCGCGGTAGCCTGCAGGTTCCGGAGATTTGAAGCGATCAACGCTGGCAATGGCATTGGTATGATCGCCCGCACCAAGAAGGGCCCAGGCGCGCAGCAGGGCAATGGTGAGATCAGCATTGCGCGCGGTGCCACCCGCGCGCTCGAAATATTTGCGAGCACTGGCGAACTGGTTCGCCTTCATCGCCCTCACACCCAGAGCGACATGCGCAAGCGCGTTGGATTTGTCGCGCCGAACCGCTTTTTCAGCGGTTTTGAAGGCTTCGGGCAGGTTGCCATCCACAAGATCGGCGAGGAAGGATTGATCCACCAGCGCGGCGTTGCGCGGGTCTGCCTGAAACGCCTCGCGGAAATAATCCGCCGCCGCCCCGATATCGCGCGCGCTGTTGGCAACGATCCCGGCAAGGAACAGGCCGGAAGCCCCGATTCCTTCGGCCCGCTCCGGCGCGGCGATCGATGCGTTCAACCCTGCGACCATAAACAGCAGACCTGCCGCCATGGGCCTGCATGCTGATGCCGTGATGCGCATCTGCTTGATCATTGATGCTGCCAATCCCTGTTCTGGTTCAGGCTTCATTGCACATAAGGATATCCTGAAACTGCCATAGTTTCGGTTAGAGCAATTCCAGCGAAAGTGGGAACCGGTTTCGCGTCCGGAATTGCGTCGAAACAAAGAGATAGAGAGTTTCAGGCGACCCAATCTTCGCCGGAAACTCTCTAGCATTGAATTCGAGCTTCAGAAAGGCCAGCCGGGCAAAAAACTCTGCGTGCCGCTTCACATCGTGGTGTAAACCGGGCCGCCCCCACCTTCCGGCGCGACCCAGGTGATGTTCTGCGCGGGGTCCTTGATGTCGCAGGTTTTGCAATGCACGCAATTCTGCGCGTTGATGACGAAGCGCGGCTCGGATTTCGTTACTTCGTCCTTGTAAACCACCTCGTAAACCCCCGCCGGGCAATAAAGCCGCGCCGGTTCGCCATAAAGCGGCAAGTTCTCGCGAATGGGGATATCCGCATCCTTCAAGGTGAGGTGGATCGGCTGATCTTCCTCATGGTTGGTGCCGGAGAGAAACACCGAGGAGAGCTTGTCAAATGACACCGCGCCATCCGGCTTCGGGTAGGTGATGGGGGTTACCTCGGAGATATGCTTCAGGGTATCGCAATCGCGCTTTGCATGTTTGAGCGTGCCGAAGGGCGAGGCGCCGAAAAGCTCGTTGAGCCACATATCAAGCCCGCCGAGCGGAATGCCGAGCCATGTGCCAAAGCGCGACCAGAGCGGCTTGACATTGCGCACCTTTCGTAAATCCGCGCCGATCGCGCTTCCCCGCCAGGCCTGTTCATAGCTCATGGGTTCATCCCCCGCCCGGCCAGCACGTAACGCCGCGCCGATATGCTCTGCCGCGAGAATGCCGGAGAGCATGGCGTTGTGGCTCCCCTTGATGCGCGGCACATTCACGAAGCCCGCTGCGCAGCCGATAAGCGCACCGCCGGGAAAGGTGAGCTTCGGCACGCTTTGATAGCCGCCTTCGGTGATGGCGCGCGCGCCATAGGAGAGCCGCCTGCCGCCCTCCAGAACCTCGCGGATCGCGGGGTGGGTTTTGAAGCGCTGGAACTCGTCAAAGGGCGAGAGCGTCGGGTTTTCGTAATTGAGATGCACCACGAAGCCGATGGAAACGAGGTTGTCGTCATAATGATAAAGAAACGAGCCGCCGCCGGTCTTGGCATCGAGCGGCCAGCCAAAACTATGCTGGACGAGGCCTTTTTTATGCTTTTCGGGTTGAACCTGCCAGAGTTCCTTGAGGCCGATGCCGAATTTCGGCACATCGCGCCCGGTATCGAGCTTGAATTTGGCGATGAGCTGCTTTGAAAGATGCCCGCGCACGCCTTCCGCAAAAAGGGTGTATTTGCCCAGAAGCGCCATGCCGCGTGTGAAGCCGGGCTTCATCGCGCCGTCGCGCGCGACGCCCATATCACCGGTGGCGATGCCGATGACAGCGCCATCCGCGTTATAAAGCACCTCCCCAGCCGCAAAACCGGGGTAGATTTCAACGCCCAGAGCCTCGGCCTTCACCGCGAGCCAGCGGCAGAGCGCGCCGAGCGAGGTGATGAAATTGCCGTGATTATTCATCAATTTCGGCATCAGGATATTCGGAAGCCGCACATCGCCCGCCGGGCCGAGGAGGAGGAAGTGATCTTCCTGAACTTGCGTTTTCATCGGGCAATCGGGGTCGCTCCTCCAATCCGGGATCAGTTGGTCAAGCCCGATGGGGTCGATCACCGCACCGGAAAGGATATGCGCGCCGATCTCCGCGCCCTTTTCCACCAGCACCACGGAGATCTCCGTGCCCGAAGCAAGCGCCTGCTGCTTGAAGGCAATGGCAGCGGCAAGCCCGGCCGGGCCGCCCCCCACAATCACGACATCAAACTCCATGCACTCGCGTTCCGGCAGATCCATTGGAGGCTCCTTTGAAATTTTGATGTGAAATAGTTTATATCTAAACTATTTTCAAGCGGCTTCTTCCCTCGTTTTGCCATGCCACCCCTGAAATGCAACCGGCATGCGCGGCAAAGCTTGCATTCGCGGCGCGGCAATGGCTTGATCACGCCATGCTCACGCCTGAAGCCTCCCCACGCCAGATGCTGGAATTCCTGCTCGCTGCGGGGGTGGATGGCGTTCTGGGTGATGAACCGGTTGATCGCTTCACCGCGCCGGAGCGCCAGCCTGCGGCTTCACCCGCGCTCCCTCAGGTGCGCGCCGCACCTGCCTCTGCCCTCTCCAGCCCCGTTCCAGCGCGCCCGGCCCCGCTTGCGCCGGATGACGCGGTGATGGCAGCGCGGGCTTTGGCGGCTTCTGCGCCGGATTTGGCCACGCTCGAAGCCCTGCTCCGCGATTTTGACGGCTGCGCCCTCAAGGCCACCGCCTCGCGCCTCGTTTTTGCCGATGGCAACCCGAAAGCGCGGGTGATGATCATCGGCGAAGCGCCGGGGCGGGAGGAGGATGAAACGGGCCGCCCCTTCGTGGGCCGCGCCGGGCAATTGCTCGATAAAATGCTGCACGCCATCAAGCTTGACCGGGAGAGTGTCTATATCGCCAATATCGTGCCGTGGCGGCCACCGGGCAACCGCACGCCGACGCCGCAGGAAATCGCCATCTGCCTGCCCTTCATCGAAAAGCAGATCGCGCTGGCCAAACCCGATATTCTTGTGGCAATGGGCGCGCCCGCAAGCCAGACCCTGTTCAACCAGCGCGACGGCATTCTGCGCCTGCGCGGGCGCTGGTTCGAGTATAAGGTGGCGGGCCATACCCTTCCGGCACTGGCGACGCTGCACCCGGCTTATCTGTTGCGGCAACCGGCGCAAAAGGGCCTGGTCTGGCGCGATTTTCGCGCTTTGAAGGCGCGGCTTGAGAAGAGCATGACGGTTTAGCAGGCTGCTGAAAAACGCTGAGGCTGTCATTGCGAGGAGCGCAGCGACGTGGCAATCGAGATAAAATTTTCGCCGCTATGCGCAGGCTTGGCAAAAAAGCGGAAGCAAAAAAGCGAAAGAAAGTCTGGATTGCCTCCCGCTGCGCTTCGCTCGCGGTCGCAATGACGAGGAAATGAACCACTCTTAAACGAGGGAAAACCCGATGCGGCTCGATGATATCGGCGAATCAGATTCAATCGAAGACCGGCGTGGCGAGGGCGGCGGGTTCAGCGGCATTCCCGGCGGGGGCGGCGGGCTTGGTTTTGGCGCGATTGTCGGGCTGACATTGCTCGGCTGGGCGTTTGGCATCAACCCCGCCTTGCTGATCGGCGGGGCGGAAATGGTCACGCGGCATTCGGGCGGCGGCTACACGCAGCAGCAAGGCGCGCCGCCGCCGCAATCGGTGCAGGATCAGCAGTTGCGCCGCTTCGTCTCGCAGGTTTTGAAAGCCAATGAAGATGTCTGGCAGCAGGTTCTGCCGCAGCAGAAAAACCTGCCCTTCCGCAAAGCACCGCTTGTGCTGTTTCGCGGCGGCACGCAATCGGGCTGCGGGCCTGCGCAATCCGAGATGGGGCCGTTTTATTGCCCCCGCGACCAGAAAATCTATCTCGACATGAGCTTTTTTGCCGAAATGCAGAATAAATTCCGCGCGGGCGGTGATTTTGCCTATGCCTATGTGGTGGCGCATGAAATGGGGCACCACATCGAAAACCTCCTCGGCATTCTGCCCAAGGTTCACGCCGCGCAGCAGCGCCTCTCCCGCAAGGAGGCCAACGCGCTCTCCGTGCGGGTGGAACTGATGGCGGATTGCCTTGCCGGGGTCTGGGCCTACCACGCCGACCAGCGGTTTCGCATTCTCGAACAGGGGGATGTCGAGGAGGCGCTCGCCGCCGCCAGCGCCATTGGCGATGATAAATTGCAGAAACGGGCGCAGGGCTATGTCGTGCCGGATAGTTTCACGCATGGAACAGCCGAGCAGCGCAGCCGCTGGCTGACGCAGGGCCTGCGCAGCGGCAGGATCGACCAATGCGACACGTTCAACACAAGGGCCCTCTGATGAGCACCTCCCGCATCGACGAAAGCCGCGCCTTCATCCCGCTCTCCATCGCGGTTCTGACGGTGTCGGATACCCGCAGCCTCGCCGAGGATAAATCCGGCGATACGCTTGTCGCGCGGCTCGAAGGCGCGGGGCATCAGCTTGGCGCGCGCGCCATCGTGCCCGATGATATCGAGGCGATCCGCGCCATGCTGCGCGGCTGGATCGCGGATAAGGCGATCGACGTCATCATCTCCACCGGCGGCACCGGCTTTACCGGGCGTGACGTGACGCCCGAAGCGGTGGAGCCGTTATTGGAGAAGCGCATGGAGGGGTTTTCCGTGCTGTTCCACCAGATCTCGGCGGAAAAGATCGGCTCTTCCACCATTCAATCGCGCGCGACGGCGGGGGTTGCGGGCGCGACCTATATTTTCGTTCTCCCCGGCTCACCGGGGGCCTGCAAGGATGCCTGGGACGGAATTCTCAGTCTTCAGCTCGATTATCGGCATCGTCCCTGCAATTTCGTGGAAATCATGCCCCGGCTCGACGAGCATTTGCGCCGCATCAAGGCGTGAAGGTGATAACCATGCTTGATGCGGGACGAGGGAGAGCATGTCGCCTTGTACCAAAGGGTATCGACAATGACGTTTTGGTATAAATGCTCTAGCAGGCTGTTGAAAAAAGCGATTGCTGTCCCCGTCATTGCGACCGCGAGCGAAGCGTGGCGGGAAGCAATCCAGACTTTCTTCCGCTTTTTTGCCGCCTTTACGGATAGCAGCGGAATTTTTATCTGGATTGCCACGTCGCTCCGCTCCTCGCAATGACAGCTCCAGCGTTTTTCAACAGCCTGCTAGAGCGTTTCCAGCGAAGATTGAGTCACCTGAAACGCTCTATCTCTTTGTTTTGACGCAATTCCTAACGCAAAACCGGTGTCCACCCCCGCCTTCGCGGGGACAGGCTTTCGCTGGAATTGCTCTGGAGCACGTCTGGTTCTGATGGAACCAAAACCGTGCTCTATCTTCTTGTTTTTTCGTATGTTGTTACGCAAAACCGGTTCCCATCCCCGCCTTCGCGGGGGCATGCTTTTTACGCAAAATGCTCTAGAGGCTTGCTGCATGAAGCTGCTGATTTTCGGGTTCGGCTACTCGGCGCAAGCCTTTGCGCAGCTTGCGCGGCCCTTGTGCGAGAGCCTCTCTGTCACCGCGCGTTCGGTTGAAAAATGCGCAAGGCTGACCGCTGAGGGGTGGGATGCTTTGGCCTTTGATGGCACGCGGGTTTCCCCGCCCCTTGCAGAGGCCGTGGCTGGGGCGACGCATCTCCTCGTTTCCGTGCCGCCGGACGCCGCCGGTGACCCGGTTCTGAACGCCGCGCGGCCCTTGCTGGCGAAGGCGGAACGGCTCACCTGCGTGCTTTATCTTTCCACCGTCGGGGTTTATGGCGACCATCAGGGCGCGTGGGTGGATGAGACAAGCACCGTGAAGCCGATTTCCGCTCGCTCCCTGCAGCGCGTGGCGGCAGAAAATGCCTGGCAGGATTTTGCGCGGGAGAAGGGGTGCGATCTCGGGATTTTCCGGCTTTCCGGCATTTACGGGCCGGGCCGTTCGGCGGTTGATGCCTTGAAGGCAGGCACGGCGCGCCGCATCATCAAGCCGGGGCAGGTGTTCAACCGCATCCATGTCAAAGATATTGCCGGCGCCCTGCTGGCCGCCATCACGCATCACGGCCCGCTCGGCGTTTTCAACCTCACCGATGATGAACCCTGCCCGCCGCAGGATGTGGTGGACTATGCGGCAAAGCGTCTTGGCCTGCCCCTGCCGCCGGAAATCCCGTTCGAAGAGGCGGCCCTGAGCGAGATGGCACGCAGCTTTTATGGCGAGAACAAGCGCGTTTCCAACGCCCTGATCAAACAGAAACTCGGCTATGAATTTGTCTGCCCCAGCTTCAGGGAGGGCATCGACGCGCTGATTGCGGGGTCTCCTGCCATGTCGCCATAATGGTTCAAATACCGCGCATCGATCGCGTCAACGCGCATCATCACAAAGACATCCGTGGTGCCAAAAGCCCGGTCGATCACCGCGCCTTCACCAAAACGCGCGCCAAGCCGCATATAGCCCTTGATGAGCGGCGGCAGGGCTTTGAGCGCGCGTTTTATGTCAAGCGTGTCCTTCTCAAGCCCATGCATCGGCACATTGTTCCAGGGATGCGCCTTCACCCGCCCTGCCTCCGGCATCAACGCCGTGTGATGAAGAAACGCCAGAGCCTCGGCATGCTGGCGTGGCGCAACTCCTTCAAAACTCGCGCAACCGAACACAAGCTCAACCCGGTGATGGCGGATATAGGCAAGAAGCCCCTGCCAGAGCAGATCGACAATCCTTTTGCCGCGATAGGGCTTGAGGACGCAGGAGCGGCCAAGCTCCAGCATCCGCGCCCCGGAGAAGGCGGCCAGCATGGGCGCAAGGTCATATTCCCCGGCGGTGTAGAAATCCGAGCCATGGGCCGCAGCAACATCGCCGCGCAACAGGCGATAGGTGCCGACAACCTTCGGCCGAACCTTGCCGAAACGGCTGATTTTCCCGGCATGGTCGATCACGATCAGATGGTCGCAGATGCGGTCATAGGGGTCGATATCGCGGCGCGAGACGAAGGCGCGGGCATCCGGCGTCGCGCTCATTTCCTTGAAGAACACCTTGAAGCGCAGGCGCTGCGCCCGGCGGATATCCTGCCTCGTGCGCGCGAGCCGCACTTCCAATGTGCCGATGCGCCCGAGGCTTTGCGGCATGCCGCCACCATCACGCACAATATCATGCCGGGGGGAGAGCCGCGCCATGACACGCAGGGGGTTGAGAGGTTGAGGGTGAGGCGCTTCGAGAGATGCAGGAACAGCCTTGTCGGCAACCATATCGACCATGCTCGCGTGCCTTCCCGAAAACAACGCTGTTCCCTTGTCTGGACCCTGTGACGATTTCATTGCACCCGCCTATGACAGCTTCATGACCAAATGACGACAGAACCGCGTTGGAGCAATTCCAGCGACAGTGGGAACCGGTTTCGCGTCTGGAATTGCTCTAGAGCATTTTCCGATCAAGTGGTTGCCGGTTGATCGAAGAAAATGCGATAAAAACAAGAAGATAGAGCGGCCGACCTGATTCAATCAGGTCGGAAACCGCTCTAATCCCGCCGGAAAATGGCATTGGCCATCCAGCCAAGGCTGATCGCCATCAGCAGCGTCACCAGCCCGTAAAGCGCGGCATCATTGCGTGCGGCATTGGCGATGAAGGCGTCAAACCCCACCTTGCGCACCACAAACCCGGCCTGCACGGTTTTGAGCGGCACGCCCCCGGACAGCACGGAGACATGCACGAGGTAAAGCCCGGTTGGTGCTGTGGCGGGCAAGGGAATTTTTGCAGAAAACAGGTTGGGCCGCACCATGGTGACGCTGTTATCGAGGATCAGCGCCGCCTGATCGATCCGCCGAAGCCGGATCAGCGCGTCACGGAACGCCGCTGCTTCACGCTCCGCCAAGGGGGATTGGTCATCCGGCGCGGGTTCCGGCAAAAAATGGACGAGCCCCAGTTTAAGCCGGCCTCTGGTTGCCTCATCCGTGATTTCAGCCAGCGGGCGCGCGCTCAATATGGCCGAGAACAAAGGCACCTTGCTGAAGCGCTTGCGCGCTGTGGTCAGCCAGATGGGGCCAAGCCGGTCCTTTTTCTGCACCACGACATCGCCCGCCGGGCCACGCACCTCCACCACGATATCATAGCCCCCCGCCCGCGCGATGGTGTTGGCATCCCGCTCGATCAGCCCGAAAACGGTGATATCCGCGCCCGTATACGTGGAGGTTATGGCAACCTCGCGCGTGGAGAGCGTCAGGACAAGATCCTCCGCCACAGCGGGGGAGGCCGCAAACAGGAGAAAAAGGGCGAAAAACCGCCTCATCGTTCAAGCTCTGTTGCGTTGATCGCGAAATGATCCGCCGGTTCAATCACGATATCGATGGAAAACCGGATGCCGACCGAGAGAATGAGCAAGGCCAGCAGCAGGCGAAACTCCTCGCCCTTCAGGGTTTGCCCCGTGCGCGCGCCGAATTGCGCGCCGATCACCCCGCCTGTCACCAGGGTCAGGGCCAGCAGGATATCCACCGCCTGCGAATAGACCGCGTGCAGGAAGGTTGCGACCAGCATGGTGGCGAGAATCTGGAAGAGCGAGGTGCCAACCACGATCGCGGTGGGCACGCGGAACAGGTAGATCAGCGCCGGAACGACCAGAAACCCGCCGCCAATGCCCAGAACCGTGCCAACAAACCCGATGATGCTGCCCAGGATCACCAGCGGAATGAGGCTGGTGGACATTTTCGAACGCGAAAACCGCATCTTGAACGGCAAATGCTCATACCAGCGATGGTCTCCCGGCCGTCGCGCGGCCATAACCTTGCCGCGATGGCGCTTGAGCAGCGAATCAAGGCTTTCGACGATCATCAGACAACCGACGAACATCAGAAGCGTGACATAGGAAAAGCTGATGATGAGGTCGAGATAGCCCAGCTTGCGCATCTGGTTGAAAAACGCGACACCGAGCAGCGTTCCGATCAGCCCGCCTGCAACCAGCACAAGCCCCAGTTTGAGGTCAAGCGCGCCGCGCCGCCAATAGGTCAAGGCCCCCGTGACCGAGGAGGCGGCGATATGAACCGAGGAACTGGCGACCGCCACCGGGGCAGGCACGCCGACAAAAATCAGCAGCGGCGTGAGCAGAAACCCGCCGCCGACCCCGAACATGCCGGAAATGAACCCGATCGCGCCCCCCATGCCCAGAAGCAGGAACAGATTGAGCGGAAGCTCGGCAATCGGAAGATAGAGCTGCATGATCCGTTCTTGCCCTCCTGCCGCGCGTCGTCAATCGTAAAACGGCGCGCCGGGCATCAAAGCCCGGCTCTTCAGGGTCTTGACCCTAGAGCGTTTCCAGTGAAGATTGAATCATCTAAAACGCTCTGTCTCTTTCTTTTGACGAAATTCCGGGCGCGAAACCGGTTCCCACCCCCGCCTTCGCGGGGGCGTGCTTTCGCTGGAATTGCTATCTCTCTTTTTTACGCAATTCCGGACGCGAAACCGGTTCCCACTTTCGCTGGAATTGCTCTAATTGGCTTTGGGTGGCTTTGCTGTTCCCGGCACCGGGTTCGTCAGAACCGTGCGGATTGGCAATGCGGCTTCCCAATTGCCGGGGTCATTGGCGAGCGGGTTCGGCTTCAGCGTCGCGAAGGTTTTCAGCCGCTCGCGCTCCCTGGCGAGTTGATCCTTGCTGAGGCGCGCTGCGATATCATCGCGTTTTTTCGCCGCATCCTGATCACCCTGCGCCGCTGCCGCCGAAAACCAGCGATAGGCTTCCGCCATGTCCTGATTAACCCCAAGCCCGCGCGCATAAAGAATGGCGATGTTGAACTGGCTGTCTTTCACGCCATGCTCCGCCGCCCGCTTGAACCAGAGGGCTGCGCCCGCGTAATCGGGGGTGCCATGCACGCCTTCCGCCAGAAGAACGGCGGCGTTATGCATGGCCAGAATATGCCCCTGCGCCGCCGCGCGATCAAACCACTGGAAGGCGATAACCGGGTCTTTGGTCATGCCCTTGCCCTCACGATAAAGGCTGGCAAGCCGATATTGCGCGGGCGCATGCCCGGCGGTTGCCGCCTGCTCGAACCAGCGGGCTGCAAGCTGCGCATCCCGCGCCATGCCGCGACCATCCGCATAGCGTGCCCCGACCTCGAAAAGCGCGGCGGCATTGCCGGTCAGGGCGGCATCGCGCAGGCGATCCTGCCCCTTGAGATTGGACTGCGCGATCAGTTCGTTGATGGCATCGCGCCCGATATCAACCGGCTGGCTGACGCCGTCCCGCGAGATGCTGCCGACCGTGACGGGGTCGATCTGCGAGAGGATGCTGGCTTCCGAAAGCCGCTGTGCGCGTTTGCCAGCGCCCCCCTGCTGCGGGGCGGGGGCCGCCTTGTCGCTTTGCGACGCTGGCAGGCCTTGCGCTTCGGACGGGGTTTTGCCACCCGTTTCCATGCCGCCACTCTGTTGGAGCCTGGCCGGTGCGGGAGAGAGGAAACCCTCGGAGCCGCTTTCATGTGTCACATAGAATCTGGTCGCGGCGACGGCAAAGGCAAGCAGCCCAAGCCCGAGCAAAACCGGTTTGCGGTTGCGCGCCAGAAACCCTTGCGACTGAACCTGCATTCTGGGCTGAGATTGCGCCCTGCCCTGGTTCTGGGCATTGGCCTGGTTCCGGGCATCGGGTTTCTTGCCGTTTTTGGACTGTTCTTCCCCGGATAGGGCGGCCTCATTGCGCTCGGCGGCGGCCTGGGCTGCACGTCGGGCCGCCGCAATGAAATTGGCTTTTGGATCATCATTGACAATGGGCTCATTGCGCATGGGCGGGTTCGCGGGTTTTGGCGCGCCCTGCATCGGGTTGGAAGCAGGAGGTTGAGCAGTGCCGGGGCGCGGCTGGCCGGGCTTCTGCCCCGGCTCGAGCGGCAAATCAAGGACGTCATCATTCGGATGCTGCGCCGGAGCCTGCATTGGCCGGGGGGCAGGGTTGGGGGCTTCAGCCACGGGCCTGTCCGCTGCGGGCGCGCTGTGCTCCGGCCGCATTTCCGGTTTCGGCCCTGCCATCGAGGGGGCATCCATCACCGGGGAAGCCTCGGGGGGCGACGCGAGGGGGGGGGCTTCAGCCACGGGCCTGCTCTGCACGCAAGCAGCAGGCATCGCAGCCGGCGGCATCGGCATGGTTCCACGGGTTTCCATGGTCGCAAGCCGCGTCACCAAAGCTTCGAGCGTCGCCTGCAAGGCTTCCAGGGTCTGGCGGGTGCGCCGATCTGCATCATTTTGTGCCGATTTGACATCGCCGATATCGCGCTTGATCAGCATCAGGCCTTCAACGGCGAGCATGTCGCTGCCATCATCCTGCGGCAGGCTTGAAATCGCATCGCGTGCCGCTTTTTCGGCGGCGCTTTCGGCGGCGTTGCGAATATCAACGCGCGCCTCGTCGAGGCGCATGAACAGTGTCTCGATATTTTTTCCAAGCGTTTCGAGGGCCAGGGCAGGGTCTGGCGTCTCTTCCATCCGTCTGGTGAGCCGGGTGATGTCATCCTGCAAGGCGTCCAGCGCCAGGCTGCCAGCCGGGGCGGACACAGCACGACCAAGACGCGAGGAAACCTCGTTCAACAGCGCAACCAGACCATCATTCTGGGCGGCGGGCGCGGGTTCAACGGATATTTTTTCCACCATCGCGCCGAGAACATCAAGCTTGCCGGCGAGATGATGCAAACCTGCCAGCGGAAGATCACGCCCGGATTCGAGCGCCTGATCAATACGGGTCGCCAGAGCCTGCAACAGGCCAGGCAACTGCTCATGTTCCGGGTTGTGCGATGCCCCCGTGATTTTATCGAGCGACAGACTGAAGCCATCGAGCTTCTGCACAAGCTGATCGAGACCGGCAAGCGGCTGATCCTTGCTGTTATCCAATACCCGGTCAATGCGTTCGAGCCGCGAGGCGATGCTTTCAAGCTGCGGAAAGGGCTGTGCCTCGCGCGCAAGCCTGCCGACATTGCGTGCAATATCATCCAGCTTCTGTTCAATGCCGGCAAGCCCGCTCAGCCGCTCCTCAATGGCAGAAATCGCTGAAAGCCGGTTCTCCAGCACGGCGAAGCCGGCTGCGGGGTCAAGCGTTTCCACCTGCCCGTGCAGATGGTGCACGGCTTCAAGGATCGCCTTGTCGTCGATCATCAGCGGGGTTGCGTGATAACGCTCGATCATCTGGCCGAGACGATCGATCCCCTGCGCCAGCGGTTCGAGAGGCTGCGCATGCATCGCCTGCCCGATCAATGATTTGATGGCATCCGTTTCGCGCATGATCTCATCGATGCGCGCATCATCAGGCACGCCCTGGCTGATACCATCGAGCTTCTGCGCAACCATATTGATTTCTGCTGCAAGGCGCCCTGCATCCTGCGCATTGGCGAGAGCCTGCATATGTGCGCTGATATCCTGATGCATCGCTTCGATAGGCGCGAGCAAATGCGCCGGAAGGCCGCCCTGTTGCGCGAAACCCGATTTTTCAACAACATTTGCTATCGCGGTTTCAACAACGGCTGCAAGCCGCTGCGGCGATAGCGTTTCAAGTGCGGCGGCAAGGCCAGCCAGATCGCGCCGGACCAGCACGGAATCCTCGCTGGGTCGGCTGCGCCATTGCTCGATCTGGTTTGTGATGTCCTGCAGCCGGGCATCGAGGTGAGCGGCATCCGGGCGCGGCGCCGTGTGATATGTATCGATGCGGTTCGTCAGCTGTTCGAGCGTAGCCTGCAACCGCCCGGTATCGGGGTTTGACGCGGCGCGCAGGTCTTCGATGCGGCTCGTCAGCTGCTCGAGCGTCGATTGCAGCTGCCCGGCGTCAAGCCTGGGAACATTGCGCAGATCATCGACGCGCGAAAGCAGAAGGTCAAGCTGCTCACGAACGGCACCGGTCTGCGCCTGCTCATCGGATTTTTTGCGGGTGATCGGGGCCACGGGACGCTTCGTGTTCGGCTGTCTTTGCGCAGGGCCCTGATCGAGGTCGTGTCGCCGCGCTTCGATCTCGGCAATGGCCTGCATGAAAGCGGGGTCTTCCTCCGAAGTCTCACGCTGTGCGAAGGGCGTATCTGCGCCCCGCGCCTGCGCGTCATCGAGTGCCGCCATCAGTCTTGCAAGGCGTGCCTCGATTGCATTGTCTGCACCAGAAGCAGGTTTGCGCATGCGTGCATCCGGCTGCAAGGCATCAATACGCGCCTCGAGCCTTTTCAAAACCCGCGCCATATCCTCCTGCGAGAGGGCGGCATGGTCCTGACTGAAACTTTTCCTGCGCGCGCCCGCGCTTGCCGGGCCTGCACCGTTTTGCCGCATTTCGAGCCGCTCGATCGCCTGAACGGCTGATTCGATCAGATCCAGCACGGGGGATTGATCCGCTCCGGTATGGGTGTCGCCCGCGCCCAGGCGCTCCAACCGCTGCGACAGGGTTTCAAACCGGCTGGATGAAGAGGGCGCGCGGCGGCTGCGCCCGCGATTGGCGGAAGGGTCATATTCCTCATCAAGATTGCCGGAGAGAACGTGGTTGAGCCAGTTGCCAACGGAAACGCCTGAACGCTCGGCAGCCTCAAGCGCCTGTTCCCTGATATCAGGGTCCACGCCCCGCACATTCCACGGCATTGGATTTGCCATTGATCGACCCGCTTTCCGCCGCTGCATGACGCATGGGCTTCGCTGGCGCCGTTTTGAACCCCGATGTGATTCGCACTGAAAGCGCCAGACTTGAAGTTTGGGCCTTATGGTAAAGACGAGGTTAACAGGGCGGCAATTTCTGACCCGTCGCGGCACAGGCCAGGATCATCCTGCCAGAGAGAAACCGCATGAAAGCCTGATCGCGGAGCATTTCCGGCAAGGATTGAGCCGCCTGAAACACGCTAGAGCATGCCGATTTTTGACGGAATCGGGATTCCCAAATCAGTTTTGTTGTGATTCAAGCTTTGTGCTGGTGCTGGATGCCAGCACACATGAGACAAGCTTATTCTGAAGATCTTCGTGAG
>Ga0114939_10001257_pt1 | contig 20196 bp, 12 predicted proteins | sample AshMeaCrysSpring_FD_87196 | JGI IMG/M metagenome (GOLD analysis project Ga0114939, IMG submission 87196) | Groundwater microbial communities from Big Spring, Nevada to study Microbial Dark Matter (Phase II) - Ash Meadows Crystal Spring | ecosystem: Environmental > Aquatic > Deep subsurface >...
GAGGCGATCGCCCTGGCGGACCTGCAGGCGCAGCACGCAGGCGTCGCCGCGCGCGATCGCGGCCTGCACGCGTGCGAGCAGCGCGCCATCGACGAAGGCATAGCGACGGCGGTCATCGACCACCTTGCGCAGGGTGCCGAGCACGCCGGCGGTGACGTCATCGGCGAAGGTGATGCGCGGATGGTAGGACTGCGAGGTCGGCACGGTGTGCGGCCAGCCGCCACACGACGCAATCTGGTGGGCCAGGGTGAACTCCAGCCCGCGCAGGCTGCCCTCGCGGTAGCGCGGGTCGCCGGTCATGGCGTGCGCGGTCGCAAGGTAGTCGAACTGGGTGTAGGTGTTGCGGTTGTCGAAACTGCCGCCGGACTTCTTGGCTTCCCCGGCGAAACGCGCACGCGTTTCCTCGTCGAGGATGCGCGCCGGGTCCTCGTTCTCCTTCCAGCCACCGTCTAGCCGCTGGTACAGCAGGATGGTGTCGGCGATCTTCGCGACCGCATCCGGCGCATGCCGCGGATACGTGTCGCCATGCACGTTGCGCCAGTGGTGGATCGCATCCTCGAACGCGTCCAGCGAGGGGGCATCCTGCTTCCCATCGGCGGCGTTTGCTGCGCCCGCGCAGGCCAGCAGCGCGACCAGCCACGCGGCGCGCAGCATCACGATTTCAGCGCCGCCGGCAGCCACAGCGAGAGCTGCGGGAACAGCGCCACCACCAGCAGCACCGCCAGCGCGGCGAGCCAGAACGGCCAGATGGTGCGCATGCTCTGGCCGATGCTGATCCTGCCGATCGCGGTGCCGATGAACAGCACCGAGCCTACCGGCGGGGTGACCAGGCCGATGCCGCCGGTCAGCACCAGCACCAGCCCGAAGTGGACCGGATCGATGCCGTAGGCCTTCGCCACCGGCAGGAAGATCGGCGTGCAGATCAGGATCATCGGCGCCAGGTCCATGAACGTGCCGAGGACCAGCAGTGCCAGCACGATCAGGAGCAGCGCCGCGTGCTTGCTGTGGGCGAACGACTGCAGCGCCTCCACCGCCGCCGCAGGCACCTGCAGGTACGCGAGCAACCAACCGAATACCGCCGCCGCCGCGATCACGAACAGGATCGCGCCGGCGCTGCGCGCCGCGTGCGTCAGCGCGCCGACGAATTCGCGCAGGCCCAGTTGCCGATACAGCAATGCGGTGACCAGCAACGCGTACACCACCGCGATCGCCGCGCTTTCCACCGCGGTGAAGATGCCGGCGCGGATGCCGACGAAGATCAGGCCCACCAGGCCCAGCCCGGGCAGCGCCGCCAGCAGGCGCATGAACACCGCGCTCCGGCCCGGGAACGGCTCCACGCCGTAACCGCGGCGACGTGCCACCACGTAGCCGGTGACCATCAGCGCCAACGTCATCAGCAGCGCCGGCACGATGCCGGCGGCGAACAGGTCGGCGATGGACAGTCCGCCGCCGGCCGCCGCCGAGTACAGGATCAGGTTGTGCGAGGGCGGCACCAGCAACGCCACCAGCGCGGCGGTAATGCTGACGTTGACGGCGTAGTCGCGGTCGTAACCGCGCTTGATCATCTGCGGGATCATGGTCCCGCCGACCGCGGACACGTCGGCGATCGCGGAACCGGACACGCCGCCGAAGAACAGCGACGACAGGATGCTGACCTGGCCCAGGCCGCCGCGCAGGCGGCCGACCAGCGAGGACGCCAGCGCGATCAAGCGTTCGGAGATGCCGCCGCGCAACATCAGCTCGCCGGCGAAGATGAATAACGGGATCGCGATCAGGCTGGCCGAGCCCGAGCCGGCCGAGACCTGCTGCACCAGCACGATGCTGGGCACGTCGAGGTAGAGCAGCGTGGCCAGCGCGGCACCAGCCAGCGCAAAGGCCACCGGCACGCCGATCAGCAGCAGCAGGCCGAACAGGACGAACAACAGCGCGATCGCCATCTCAGTCGCCCTCCGCCACGGCCGGTGTGGCAGGCGCCGTTTCGCCACCCGCACGCAGCTGCGCCAGCGCGAACAGCGCCATCAGCGCACCACCCAGCGCGACCGGCAGGTAATCGACGCTCTCCGGCATCGCCACGCCCGCGGTCGGGACGTGCAGGCCGTCGATGAACAGCACCCCGGCCCACCAGGCGAGCATCGCGCCAATCCCGACCACCACCAGCGACTGCACCCACTGAAGCAACTGCCGCGTGCGCGGCGCCAGCGCATCGGCCAGCAGGGTGAAGCTGAAGTGGCGGCGCGCATGGACGCCTGCGGCCGCGCCCAGGCTCATCGCGGTGCTCAGCAGCAGCACGGTGACCGGCTCGGTCCAGCTGGGCGAATCGTTGAGCACGTAGCGGGCGATCACCTGCCAGCCCTGCACCAGCACCAGGCCAAGCAACGCACAGGCCGCGACCGTGACGGACAGGCCGGCCAGCCGGTCGATGATGCCTTGCGGCGACGGAGCGGAAGAGGTGGTGTCCGGCATGGGGGCCTCAGGCAAGCGCGCGGATGCGCCGGGTCAGGTCGGCGATCGCCGGGTCGCGCTGGTAGGCGTCCAGCAGCGGTTGCGCCGCGCGGCGGAAGGCGGGGATGTCGCAGTCGTTGGCGAGCACGCCGGACGCGGCGACCGTGCGCCGGGCCACGGCCTCGGATTCGTCCCACTTCGCGCGCATCACCGGCACCGATGCCCGCGCGAGTTCGAGCAGCAGGCCGCGGTCGCGCGGGGCAAGGGCATCGAAGCTGAGGCGCGACATCAACAGCACGTCGGGCGCATAGGCATGTTCGCTGTTCGACCAGTACCGCGCGGCCTCGAAATGGCGGCTGGACTGGAAACTGCGGATGTTGTTTTCGGCGCCCTCGATCATGTGCGTCTCCATCCCCGAGAACACCTCGCCCAGCGACAGCGGCGTGGGATTGGCGCCGAACAGGCGCAGCATGCGGATGAAGATGTCCGACACCGGCACGCGGATTTTCATGCCATGCAGGTCGCGCGGCTGCACGATCGGGCGGCGGGTGTTGTAGAAGCAGCGCGGTCCGCTGTCGTAGATCGCCAGGCCCACCAGTCCGCGCGCCTCGAAGCCCTTCAGCACGCGTGCGCCGACCGCGCCATCCAGCGCCTGGCGCTGGTGGGCAGTCGACTCGAAGACATAGGGCAGGCACAGCGCCTGGGTCAGCGGGAATGCGTTGTTGAGCGCGCCGGAATAGACGCGGGTGATGTCGATGGCGCCGAAGCGCGCCATGTCGATCGCCTCCGATTCGCGGCCGAGCTGGCCGGAGTGGTACTGGCGCATGCGGATGCGGCCACCGGTCGCCGCTTCCAGCTGTTCGCCGATCCAGCGCACCGCCGCGACCGTGGGGTAATCCTTCACGTGGACGTCGGTCGCGGTGAGCACCCGCGCACCGCCCTGGGCGAAGGCGCGCGGCAGCAGGGCCGCGCCCAGCAACGCCGCGCCGCCCGCCAGCAAATGCCGACGCGTGGTCATGCGCTTGGCTCCGGACGTGCCACGACCGTCTCCACCTCGAGGTCCGCGATGCCCGGGAAGGCCACCCGCGCCTGCTGCCCGGCAACGATATCGTGGATGCCGGTGGCTGCGCCGGTCGAGACCAGCTGGCCAGCGCGCAACGGACGTCCGCGGCGGGCGCCCTTGTCCAGCGCGAACGCGAGTGCCGCCAGCACCCCTCCGTGGATGGCATGGTTGCCGCCAGTGCCGACCGAAACGCCGTCGATGAAGGTCTCGCAGGCCAGACCGGCGACCAGGCGCGGGCGCCAGTCGGTGACCTCGGGGCCCAGCAGCAGGCCGGCGTTGTTGCCGTAATCGGAGACCACCACCGGCGGCCCCAGCCGGTTGATGTCCGGCAGCGGGCTGCCGGCGAACTCGACGCCCACATGCAGCGCCTTCACCAGCGTGGCGGCCTCGTCGGCAGTCCAGTCCAGCTTGGCCGGCGGCGCATCCTGCGCCAGCACGAACACGAATTCCGCCTCCACCGCGGCGAAGCCGCCGGTGATCACCGGGAACAGCGCGGGGACGGCGCCGTGGCGCTGCACGCGGTTGGCGAAGATCGGCCCCACCAGGCGTTGCTCGCCCAGCCTGCTTTCCCATTCGGGCGGGATCCGGCCCACTTTCCAGCCGGCGATCGGCGCGGGCCACAGGTGGATCGCCGCGTCCTGGCAGGCGTAGCCGGCGTCCAGCGACCGCGGGATGGTTCCCGGGTAGCGCGGCAATGCGCTCGCGTCGAAGCGCGCCTTGACCAGGCGGCGCGCGATTTCCCAGCTGTCGGTATCTTCCCCAAGCACGATCCGGTCCATCCGGCGGAGCCCCTCCCCAGCGTCCGGGGTGTTGTATAGGAAACCGGTGTCAAAGACAATGTGCACTGCACGATCATCAACCCGCAGCCCCGGGAGGAATCCGCCATGACCAGCCGCCTGCCACGCCTCGCCACCCCCGTCCGCCTGCTTGCCTCGGCGGCCCTGCTGGCAGCCGCCTCGACGCTCGCCGCGCAGCAGGCACCGGCCCCGAAAGCTGCATTCCCCGGGGCCATGGGCTGGGCTGCGCATACGCCTGGCGGGCGCGGCGGCAGGATCATCCGGGTCACCACCCTGGCCAGCGAGGGGCCGGGCTCGCTGCGCGAGGCGGTCGAAGCCAAAGGCCCGCGGATCGTGGTGTTCGAGGTCGGCGGGGTGATCGACCTCGGGGTCAAGGCGCTGAAGATCCGCGAACCCTTCTTGACCATCGCTGGACAAACCGCCCCGCAACCCGGCATCACCCTGGTCCGCGGCGGCATCGACCTCAGCGCGCACGACGTGGTCATCCGCCACATCCGGGTACGCCCCGGCGAGGCCGGGCTGCCCAAGATGGCCGGCACCGACTTCGACTCGATCAGCACCATTGGCGCCTACAACGTGATCGTGGACCATTGCTCGCTGACCTGGTCCACCGACGAGAACCTGTCCGCCTCCGGTACCCGTTTCAAGGGCGACAGCCCGGAGCAATGGCGCGAGGGCACCTCGCACCGCATCACCTTCAGCAACAACATCCTGGCCGAGGGCCTCGGCTATGCCACCCACGCCAAGGGCGAGCATTCCAAGGGCTCGCTGATCCACGACAACGCGCGCGACATCCTGATCATCGGCAACCTGTATTCGCAAAACCGCGAACGCAACCCGATGTTCAAGGGCGGCACCCAGGGCTGGGTGGTCAACAACCTGATCAACAACCCGGGCCAGCGCGCGGTCCACTACAACCTGATCGCCGCCGAATGGGACGGACATCCGTACCAGGACGGGCAGCTGGTGCTGGTCGGCAACTCGATGCGCGGCGGGCCCGACACGCCGGAGCGCACGCCGTTGTTCCAGTTTGGCGGCTCGGGCTGGCTGGACCTGTACATGGAGGACAACCTGGCGGTGGATCGCTACGGCGAGTCCTTGCCTCAGACCGGCCGCTACAGCAGCAACGGCGCCGGCTGGCGCCTGCTCAAGGCGCGCCCGCCGCTGCCTTTCGGGGTCACGCCGATGCCGGCGAAGGACGTGCAGGACAGCGTGATCGCCAACGCCGGCGCGCGTCCGTGGGATCGCGACGACATCGACCGGCGGATCCTCGAGAACGCGATCGAAGGCCGCGGCAAGCACATCGACAGCGAACAGGAGGTCGGCGGCTATCCGAAGCACGCGGAGACGCGCCAGGCATTCGTGCCCGGGCACTGGGACCTGGACACGATGGAGCCGCTGAAGCCGCTGCCGCGGCGCGAACCGCTGCGCTGAGCTGACCATGGACCGCCAACGCCGCGGCCTGCTGAGAGCCTCGCTGGCGCTCGGGGTGGCCGCGTCCATGCCGGCGCTGGCGAGCCCGCGCCGCGAACGCAGCGCAGCCCGCACGCGCAGCGGACGCGTCCTCGGCCTGCGTCAGGGCGACCTGCACGTGTTCCGCGGCATTCCGTATGGCGCGAACACCGCCACGCACCGCTTCAAGCCGCCGCGCCCGGAACCCGCATGGCGCGGCGTGCGCGAGGCCGTCGCGTTCGGCAACTGTGCGCCGCAAGGCGGCAGCGAGGGCCCGGGCAGCGAGGACTGCCTGTTCCTCAACGTGACCACGCCCGGCCTGCGCGACGGCAGGCGGCGGCCGATCCTGGTCTACATCCACGGCGGCGGCTACAACAGCGGCAGCGGCAGCGATCCGCTGTACGACGGCATGCAGCTCTGCACGCATGGCGACGTGGTGGTGGTCACCGTCAACCATCGGCTCAACGCCTTCGGCTACCTCCATCTCGGCGAAGCCGACGATCGCTACGCGGAATCCGGCAACGTCGGCCAGCTCGATCTCGTCGCGGCATTGCACTGGGTGCGCGAGCACGCCGCGGAATTCGGTGGCGATGCCGGCAACGTGACCGTGTTCGGCCAGTCCGGAGGCGGCGCCAAGATCGCCACCCTGATGGCGATGCCGGCCGCGCGCGGCCTGTTCCACCGCGCCTGGACCATGAGCGGGCAGCAGGTCACCGCGGCTGGCCCGCGTGCGGCCGCGCAGCGCGCCCGGCTGTACATGGACGCGCTCGGTGCCCGCGATGTCGACGCGCTGCTGCGCCTGCCTGCAGCGACGCTGCTGGACGCGTTGCGCACCCGCGATCCGTCGCGCGTCGAGGACACCTCGCTGTACTTCGGCCCGGTGATGGATGGCGATGCCTTGCCGCGGCACCCGTTCTGGCCGGACGCGCCCCCTCAGTCCGCCGGCATCCCGATGGTGATCGGCAACACCCACGACGAGACCCGTGCCTTCCTCGGCAACGACCCGGCCAACTTCACGCTCGGCTGGGACGACTTGCCGGAACGGCTGGGCAGGCAGCAGTACGTGGACATCGATCCACGCGATGTCGTCGCCGAGTACCGGCGGCTGTATCCGCACTACACGCCCAGCGAAGTCTTCTTCGCCGCCACCACCGCCGGGCGCTCGTGGCGCGGCGCAGTGGAAGAACTCGAAGTCCGCGCGCGTGCCGGCGACAACACCTGGGCCTACCAGCTCGACTGGTATCCGCGCGACGTCGACCCCGAGGGCAGGCATCGCGCCTTCCACGCGCTGGACATCCCGCTGGTCTTCGACAACGCCGCGCAACGCGGTTCGCGCACGGGCACGTCGGACGAGGCGCGCCAGGTGGCGGTGGCGATGCGCGATGCACTGCTCGCCTTCGCCCGCAGCGGCGATCCGCGCACGGGCGCGACGTCGACATGGGCACCGTATTCGCTGGCGCGCCGCGAAACCATGGTGTTCGGCGCAACCCCCGCGCTACAGGACGACCCGCGCGGCGGCGAACGCCTGCTGTACCGGCGCGCGCCCTTCCTCCAGCGCGGCACCTAATGAAAGCCGGCGCAGAAAAAACCGCACCACGGGAGGGGTGGCCCGTGGTGCGGCAGGTCACATCGATCAGAACTGGTAGCGGAAGCCCAGGTAGAACTGGCGGCCGGTGTGGTGGTAGACGGACGGACGGTCGCCCACCGAATCCACGAACTGGTCGTTGAACTCGTCGGTCAGGTTGATGCCCTCCAGGGTCAGCGCCAGATGCTCGCTGAAGTTGTAGGTCATCGACATGTCGACGTTGAAGGTCTCGCGCTTGCCTTCGACATCGTTGGTGTTCTGGCCCGGCACGCGCTGCAGGTAATCGTCGCGGTAGGAACCTGACACGCGCGCGCTGAACTTGTCGTCCTCGTAGTACAGGGTGGCGTTGTAGGCATCCGGCGAGAGGTTGACCAGGTTGGCGGTCACGTAGGTGTTGCTGGTCGGCGAGATCGCGTAGTCGATCTCGGATTCGACGTGGGTGTAGTTCAGCAGCGTGCCGAAATTGCCCCAGATCCCGGGCAGGAAACGGAACGCATGCTGGTAGTTCAGCTCGAAGCCCTTGAGCGGACCGCCCGGCGTATTGACCGACGAGGTGACCTCGAACGGGGTGTCGTTCGGCATCCCCGGCGGCAGCAGGCTGTCCGGCAGGCCGGTGGTGTTGTACGGGCGGGTTTCGCGCAGCGTCTGGATGTAGGTGCCGATGTCCTTGTAGAACAGCGCCGCGCTCAGCAACGAATCCTCGGCGAAGTACCACTCGGCGCTGAAGTCGTAGGTGTCCGCGCGGAACGGCTCCAGGTAGGGATTGCCGGTGGTGATCGTGCGCAGGGTGGTGTTGACGGTGCCGCCCGGCGACAGGTTGGGCAACTGCGGCCGCGCCATCACCTTGGCCATGCCGAAGCGCAGCATCACGTCGTCGTGCACGCTCCAGGCCAGGTTCATCGACGGCAGCCAGTCGGAGTAGTCGTTCCTGACCGTGACTTCGAGCCCGCCGCCGGTGGCGAGGTAGCCGGTCGCCTCGATGTCGGTCTTGGCGTAGCGCACGCCCATGTTGCCGCGCAGCGGCCTGTCGAGGAAATCGATGTCGAAATCCATCTGCACGTAGCCGCCGGTGTCTTCCTCGATCACCATGCGGTTGTTGCCGCGCGCGTTGCCGTTGGTGATGCTGGCCAGCGAGAAATCGCCGCCGGGCACGCCGGTGTTGCAGTTGCAGTAGATGTTGAACAGGCTGGCGATCTTGTCGAGGTCCGGGATCAGCCAGCCGCTCGGGCCGGACTGGCCCAGGCCCTGGCCGAAGCCGGTCAGCGCCTTGCTGATGTCAGCCAGCGTGGTCCCCGCCGGCAACGCCGGTACCGAGGTCTCGCTCGCGCGGCGGAACTCGAAGGTGTTGAAGTCGAACTTCTTCCAGCTCAGGCCGGCCTTGAAAGTCACGTTCGGGTCGGCGATGAAGGCGAAGTTGACCTGCGCGGTGTCGAAGATGTTGTCGGTGCCCAGCGGCCGGATGCGGATCTCGGAGCCAGTCGAGTTCGACGGCGGCGAGCTCACCCACTGCCACGCCGCCGGGCTGTTCACGTCGAACGGGTAGGTGATGGTCGGCGCGCGGTCGTCGTTGCGGAAATCCCATGCGTAGCCATCGACGTTCTGGATATCGAAGGTGACCGTGGTCTGGGTGGGATTGTCGAAGTTGGACTTGGCGCGTCCGGCGATGACGTCCATCGACAGCCGGTCGCTGAACTTGTGCTCCAGGTCCATGGTGAACTGGGTGAACTTGGTGGACAGGTCGTCGAAGCGCGATTCCGAGCGCACGTCGACGTTGTTGAACAGCCCGTACACCATGTTGCCGCGGCTATCGACCTCGGCCGCGACCACTTCGGTCTGCGGCTTGCCGCCCTGCGCGGCGGTGCGGCTGAACGAGATCGTTTCCAGGAAGTCTTCCTGGCGGGTGGCGTCGAAGCGCGAGTACATGCCGTCCAGCGACAGCGTGGTGTCGTCGCCGAACCTGAACTGCACGGACCCGGTCACGCCCAGGCGTTCCTGCTCGTGGGTCAGGCGGCCGTAGCGCGGCAGGCGCGGATGGAACACGCCCGGCGCCATCGCCGTCTGGTAGGCCGCCACGCTGGCAGGCGTGTTGGCCGGGCGCGGGATGCCGGTGCCGCAGTTGGTGGCGCTGGAGCCGGCGCCGCTGGCCGGGTTGGCCGGGGTCACCCCGACCGGGCTGCAGAAGCCGCCGGAGGCGGTGCTCGGTTCCCAGCGCACTGCGCTGAAGCCTTCCTCGAGCAGGTCGCGCTTGCTGTAGGACAGCGACAGCAACGCACCAACCTTGCCGTCCGCCCAGGTGTTGGTGACCAACGCGGATGCGCGCGGATTCCACTTCTCGGACAGGTCGTTGTAGCCCATCTGCCCGGTCACGGTGGCATTGAAGCCCTCGTAGTCGAACGGACGCGCGGCGCGCAGGTCGACGGTGGCGCCGAGCGAGCCTTCCTCGATCGAGGCGGACTGGGTCTTGCGTACCGTCAAGTTGCTGAAGAGCTCGGACGCGAACACGTTGAAGTCGAAGCCGCGGCCGCGGTTGGCGCCGCCGGAGCTATCCGTGCCGCCGGTGGTGGACAACGCCTCCATGCCGTTGATGCGCACGCGGGTGAAGTCCGGGCCGAGGCCGCGCACGGTGATCGAGCGACCCTCGCCGGCATCGCGGTCGATGGAGACGCCGGGGATGCGCTGCAGCGATTCGGCGAGGTTGAGGTCCGGGAACTTGCCGATGTCCTCGGCCACGATCGAATCGATCTGGTCGGTGCTGTCGCGCTTCTCGTCCAGCGCCTTGGCCAGGCTCTGGCGGAAGGTACCGACCACGGTGATCGTGTCGAGGTCCTTCGCCTCCTCGGCGGCGGGCTTAGGGTCCTGCTGTTGCTGCGCGGCGACCGGCGAAACGGACAAGGCAAGTGCGATCGATGCCGCAAGGATGGAAACCGGTGTCTTTTTGTTTGTCTTCAACTGGCGCATCTGAATCCCCCTCCGGATGATGCATTCGTTTTCATGCGCGGCTTGACGTGCGACGCGCACTTCCCTAGGTTCGTCAGCGGCAAAATGACACCGCTGGTCAAAACCGTAGCAAAAGCCGGACGACAAGGCATGCTGCAGTGCAAGATGGCGGTACCGTGGCGAAAACCGGGGGAGCGTGGGCGATGACGGATCGGGTGCTGTGTTTCGGCGAAATCCTGCTGCGGCTGGCCGCGCCGGGGCGCGAACTGCTGCTGCAGGCGCCGCGGCTGGACGTGCACGTGGGCGGGGCCGAGGCCAACGTGGCGGTGTCGCTGGCCGCGTTCGGGCATGCCAGCGCGATGGCCGGGGTGCTGCCGGCCAACCCGCTGGGACAGGCCGCGCGCGACGCCCTGCGCCGGCATGGCGTGGACACCCGCGCGCTGCGCTTCGACGAGGGCCGCATGGGCCTGTACTTCTACACCACCGGCGCCGGCCACCGCCCCAGCGAAGTCCTGTACGACCGCGCCGGCTCTGCGTTCGCCATCGCGCCTCCCGCCAGTTACGACTGGCCCGCGCTGCTGGCGGGCACGCGCCTGCTGCATCTCTCCGGGATCACCCCCGCACTCGGCGCGGTCACCGCGCAGGCCGCGCTGGAGGCAGCCCGGGCCGCACGCAAGGCGGGCGTGCAGGTGTCCTTCGACGGCAACTACCGCGCGAAACTGTGGGCGGCCTGGCCGGGCGATCCGCGCGGCACCCTGCATGCCCTGCTGTCGGAAACCGACCTGGCCTTCGCCGACCATCGCGACATCGAACTGGTGCTCGGCATCGAGGGCGATGCCGCCGCATCCGCGCAGGAGCGCTTCGCCAGCGCCGCGCACGCGGCCTTCGCCGCCTTCCCGCACCTGCGGCGCATCGCCACCACCACCCGCGCGCAGGCCAGCGTCGACCACCATCGACTGGGCGCGATGCTTGCGCTGCGCGATGGCACGCTGCACGTGCGCGAGGGCCTCGAACTCGGTGGCATCGTCGATCGCATCGGCGCCGGCGATGCCTTCGCCGCGGGCGTGCTGCACGGCCTGTTGTCGGGCATGGACGCCGCCGCCAGCCTCGCCTTCGGGCAGGCGGCGGCCTGCCTCAAGCACTACCTGCCGGGCGACGCCAACCTCGCCACCGTCGACGAGGTGATGGCCCTGGTCAACGGCGAACGCCTCGACGTCCGCCGCTGAGTGAGGCGGCTTACAGCGCGCTGCAGAAGCAGTGCGCCAGCGGGGTCACCCGCACGCCGCCGCGCTGCTTCAGCGCGTTCTGCACGAAGCGCAGCGGCGTGGCCGCCTGGGTGGCGACATGTTCGAGCAGCAGCGCCTCGCCGACGCCGGAAGCGCGCAGCAGGGCCATGCCGGCACGGCTGCCGACCAGCCCGCCGAACCACTGTTCGAACGGCTTGCTGGACGGCTCGATGTAGCGGGTCTGCCACGCCGACGGCTTGCCGAGCCTGGCGCGCGCGGCGGCGTCTGCCACCGCGGCATCGATGCCGCCAAGCACATCGACCAGGCCGCGTTGCTTCGCCTGCTCGCCGCTCCACACGCGGCCGCGCGCGACTTCGTCGACCTGCTCCACGCTGCGGCCGCGCGCCTGCGCGACCTTGCCGGTGAAGTCCCGGTAGCCCTTGTCGATCACCGACTGCACCAGCGACGCCACGCCCGGATCCAGCGGGCGAGTCACGTCGAACGCACCTGCGTATTTCGTGGTGCCCACGCCATCGGTGCGCACGCCAATCTTGGCAAGCGCGCGGTCGGCGGTGGGGAACAGGCCGAAGATGCCGATCGACCCGGTGATGGTCGAGGCATCGGCATAGATGCGGTCGGCGTTCATGCTGATCCAGTAGCCGCCGGAGGCGGCGACGTCCCCCATCGACACCACCACCGGCTTGCCGGCTTCCTTCAGCGCCGCCACTTCGCGGCGGATCTGCTCGGAGGCGAACACTTCGCCGCCGGGCGAATTCACCCGCAGCACCAGCGCCTTGACATTGTCGTCGTCGCGCGCGGCGCGCAGCAGCGCGGCGGTGGACTCACCGCCCACCTGGCCCGGCGGCAGCTCACCGCCGGCGATCTCGCCCTCGGCCACCACCACCGCCACCTGCGGGCGCATGTCCGCCTGCTGCAGGGCGCCGTCCAGGTGCAGGACGTAGGTGTCGAGCGCCACCTGGCGGTAGCCGCCATCGGCGCTGTCGCCGGCTTCGCCGTCCCCGGCCAGCCTGTCCTCGAATGCTTCCCGCGTCTCCAGGCCATCGACCAGCTTCTGCTGCAGGGCCAGCTGCGCCAGGTCGCCGTTCGCCGCGGCGACCTGGGCGGCCATCCCGTCGATATTCGCGGCGAGTGCGGCGGGTTGCAGGCCGCGCGCCTTGCCGATGTCGGCGAGCATGCGCTGCCACACGTCATTCATCCAGAACAGGCCGGCTTCCTTCGCTTCCGGCGATGCGGCGTCCAGGATGTAGGGTTCCGCGGCCGACTTGTACTCGCCGACCTTGAACAGGTGCACGTCCACGCCGAGCTTGTCCTGCAGGCCTTCGCGGAAATACTGGCGGTACCCCGCCAGCCCTTCCAGCATGACCCCGCCTTGCGACATCGGGTCCAGGTAGACCTTGCTCGCCTGCGCCGCCAGCAGGTACTGGCCCTGGGTGAAGTTGTCGCCATGCGCGAGCACCTGCTTGCCCGCGGCCTTGACCTTGCCGATCGCCGCGGCGACCTCGCGCAGCGAGGCGAATCCGCTCGGCTGCAAATCGTCGAGCTGCAGCACCACCCGCTCGATGCGGGTGTCGGTGCGCGCCGCGTCCAGCGCACGCAGGACATCGCGCAGGCGGACTTCGCGGCAATCGTCGCCATCGGTGGCCCGCGCGAATGCGCGGCTGACCGGATCGCAGCTGTACTGCTCGACCAGCCGCCCCTGTGGTTCGATCACCAGGGTGGAGGCCTCGCCCAGCGGGGCCAGCTTGCCGCCGCCCAGCATCGACGCCAGCAATACGAACAACACCAGCAGGAACAGGAGGTTGAACACCAGCCGACGACTGAAATTGACCGCGTCCCACAGGCCGATGAACAGGCGGGCGATGGGGCCGCGGGTGCGCGGTGGATTCATTGCATGCTCCGGGACATACCTGCCGAAAACCGGCGTGCTGGACGAAAGGGGTTGCGCGATGCCGGCATGCTACCGGCGTGGCGTGAACGGCTCATGCGGCATCGGTCACGGTGACCGATGGCCGCCTTCGACCGGCAGCGCCTGCTGCACCATGGGGACGCGCAGGCTGCTGCGCAAGAAGCGCCGGCACAGCAGCCACGCCGCCACCGCCAGGCCGGCGGTCAGGCCCAGCCACATGCCCTGCGGCCCCCAGCCGAGCGCCAGGCCCAGGCCCGCGCCCACCGGCATGCCGATGCCCCAGTAGGCCAGCGCCGCCAGCCACATCGGCACGCGGGTGTCGTTGAGGCCACGCAGAGCGCCGGCGGACAGCACCTGCACCCCGTCCGGGAACTGGAACAGCGCCGCATACAGCAACAACGTGGCGGCCAGCGCGGCGACCGCCGCGTCGCCGGTGTACAGGCCGACGATGGCATGGTTGCCGGCCAGCATCACCAGCGCCGACAGCGCCTGCGTGCCCAGCACCAGCGCCAGCCCGGCGAAATACGCGAGGCGGATGCCATCGCGGTCGCCGCGGCCCAGCGCATGGCCCACCCGCACCGTGGTCGCCTCGGCCACCCCGAACGGGATCATGAAGCAGAGGGTGGCGACGTTGATCGCGATCTGGTGAGCGGCTACCGGTACCTCGCCCAGGCGGCCGATCAGCAACGCGGTGACGATGAACAAGCTGCCTTCCATGGTGATGGTGACGCCGATCGGCAGACCGCGCCCGAGCAGGCCGCGGATCTCCGGCCACTGCGGGCGCTCGACGCGCGCGTACAGGCGCAGGTCGGCGAAGCGCGGCGACAAGCGCAGGTACAGCGCGAAGGCGACCAGCTGCGCCCAGAACATCGCCGCCGAAGCCCAGCCCAGGCCAGCCGCGCCCAGCTCCGGCAGGCCCCGCAGGCCATTGGTCAGCACGTAGCCGGACGGCGCCAGCAGCAACAGGCCGCCGAACCCGATCAGCATGGTCGGCAACGACCAGTGCAGGCCGTCACTGAGGTAACGCATGCACAGGTACAGGGTGAACGCGGGAATGCCCCAGCGGATCGCGTGCAGGAAGTCGGTGGCACCGGGAATGATGTCGGCCGCGATGCCCATCGGGCCCAGCATCAGCGGCAGCAGGGTGATCAGCGCGAACAGCAGCGCCCCCAACCCCAGCGCCAGCCACAGCGATTGCCGCCACAGCGGGCCGATCTCGTGGCGGCGGCGCGCGCCGTCGAGCTGCGAGACCGATGGCGGCAGGGCCATCAGCGTGCCCATCGGCAACATCATCGGCAGCCAGAACAGGGCCGTGCCGACCGCCACCGCAGCGAGGGTGGTGGTGCCATGGCGGCCGGCGACCACGGTATCGACGAACCCGACCAGCCCGTGCGACAGGTGGCCGGCGGCCAACGGCGCGGCGAGGCGCGCGGTCTGGCGCACTTCATCGGCGAAGCGCGGCGTGTCGGCGGTCAGGGTCATGGCGGATCCGTGGACGTGTCGCGCTGGCGCGAAGGCACGCGGCCTGCCATCTTAACGGCGCGAAGGGAACCCACGATGACCGAACCAACCGCCAATCCTGAGACGCCCGCCGCGCCCGACCCCACCCCTGCCGGCGCGGCCTGCGGCAATTGCGGCACGCCCTTGCTGGGCCAGCACTGCTACGCCTGCGGGCAGCCGGTGAAGGGCCTGGTGCGGCATTTCTCCAGCATCATCGGCGACACCCTGGACAGCGTGTTCAACCTGGACACGCGGATCTTGCGCACGCTGGGGCCGCTGTTCGCGAAGCCGGGCTTCATCACCCGCGAATATTTCGAAGGCCGGCGGGTCCGTTACGTGAGCCCGGTGCGGCTGTTCTTCTTCCTGGCCATCGTCACCTTCTTCGTGGCCCAGCTGACCGTGGACATCGGGTCCGATGCCATCCGCATGGATGGCACGGGCAGCAACGGGACCATCCGCAGCGCCATGACCGTCGCCGAGGTGGAGAAGGCGCGGGATGCGCAACTGGCCGAGCTGGCCGCCGCGAAGGAAGAGATGGCCGGCACGCCGGCCGCCGCCGGCATCCCGGGCATCGAAGCGGGCGAGCAGGCCGTGCGCGAGACGGCCGCGAAACGCATCCACCAGTTGCGCGACGCTGCAGCCAAGGGCGAGCCGGCGCCCGTGCCGATGCAGGAACCGATCAACATCAGTTTCGGCGGCGAGCGCTGGGACGCGAAGAAGCCGATCGATACGTGGTTGCCGGCGTTCGGCGACCGCTGGTTGCACCAGCAGATGACGCGCGCCAACGACAACATGAAGCGCCTCAAGCAGGATCCGGGCGCATTCAAGAATGCGGTGCTGAGCGCGGTGCCGACCACTTTGTTCGTGCTGGTGCCGATGTTCGCGCTGATGCTCAAGCTGGCGTATGTGTTCAAGCGCCGGCTGTACATGGAACACCTGATCGTTGGCCTGCACAGCCACGCCTTCCTGTGCCTGGACCTGCTGCTGGTATTGCTGGTGCGGGCGCTGGAGCAAGCGATCGCGCCCGGCGGCGGTGCATTGGCCGGCCTGTTCGGCTGGATCGAGGGCCTGCTGGTCGCGTGGATGCCGCTGTACCTGTTGCTGATGCAGAAGCGCATCTACGTGCAGGGCTGGCCGATGACGCTGTTGAAATACGGCGTGCTGGGCACCTGCTACTCGATCCTACTCAGCTTCGCGATCCTCGCCAGCATGGGCATTGGCCTGGTGGCGATGTGATCGCCGCCAACGACTAGCGCTGCAGGCGCGCCTGCAGCCACGCACCGCGTTGCGCGTTCGCTTGCGCCAGCAGTTCCGCGCGCAGGGCCGCGCGCTCCTCCGGCGGGGTGCCTTGCGCCAGGCGCGCGCAGGCATTGATGTCCTCCGCCGAGGCCTCGCGCAGGAAGCGCAGCAGGCGTTCGCGCTCGCCGGGTTCGACGAAGCCAAACAGCGCGGCGACCCGTGGCCAGTCGCGCCCAATGCGCGGGCCCAGCCACCAGCCCGCGCGTGCGTCCGAAGGCTGCGTGGCGAAGCGATCGTGCAGCGCCTGCTTTTCCTCGATCGACAACTGGCGCACGCGCAATCCGATCTCGCGCAACTGCACGCGCTCGTGCGGCGCCAGCGCCCGCCACGCCTGCCAGTGGCTACGCTGCAAACCGCGCACAGGCGCCGGCAGCGCGTCCCAGCGCTGCACCCGCCGCGGCAGCGACATCGCTTCGCTGCCGGGATCCATCAGGCGCGGGCGCCGGGCCTCTTCCAGGATCGGCAACGGCACCGCATCGGGGCGCGTGGGATCGGCGGCCGTCGCCAGCCACGCCAGCAACGCGAGCCGCTCGGCGAACCAGGCTTCCTGCGGCGAGGCCAGCAACGCGCGATCCGGATGCAGGGCCAGGTCGCGGGCATCGAAGCGCGCCTTCGGCGCCGCCGCCGCCGGTAACGGCTCGCGCTTGATCGTGGCGAACCACTGGTGGATCACCTCGCGCCCCGCGGGGTGGATGAAGAAGGCGGCGGCGAACGCGAGCGCGCACGCGGCCACCCCCAGCCACAGCCAGCGCACGCCATGCGAGGCGGGCAACTCGGCGGCCGGCGTGGCGGCCGGCGACGGGCGCGGCGCGGGTTGCGCGGCAGCCCTCTCCACCGGTGGCGGCGCGGATGCACGCTCGAGTTCGCGCTGCGCGGCCGCCTGCCAGGCCCGCCAGACATCGACATCGGGCTGTCCCAGGTCGTTGCGCGGCAGGCTGTCGCGGATCATCGCCTGGTACGCCGGGACGCCGACGCCCAGCGCCCGCGCCGCGACATCATCGGCCAGGCCGGCGACCAGGTGCAGCAGGACCGCCGCGCGCGGTTCCGGCGGCAAGCGGGCAACACCAGGCAGCACCGGGTATGGCGTCGCTGGCGCGGCATGGCGCAGCGACGGCGTCGACAGCAGCAGCCGCCAGTACTGCTGCGGCCACTGCGCCAGCGGCCACTGCGCGGCTTCCGCGGCGAACACCCGCGCCACCGCGGCCAGCGCGCGCGCGCCACGCGCCGCATCGCCCGCCTGCACGGAGGCGAACAGCTGCGCACGCTTGTCGAAGCCACGCAGGAACGCGGAGACGGCGGCCGGCGAGGGCGATGCGGGGACGGGGGTCATTGCGGACGGAAATGCACGCCGCATCTTAGCCGCGCCGGCCGACCACCGCAGGCGCAACGAACGCTTGACAGCACCCCGATGGCCGGCTCCGCAAGCGGTGGCGCGGGCTGTGGGTAAATCGGTTGTGCACAGGCGTCACGAAAGCTTCATCGACGGATGTTCCACGCCGCCGGGCCTCACATGACGCCCGCGTTTCACGGACAAGTGATTGTTTTTGTTGGATTTGCCCCGGATGGCGGTTTTTTCACCAAAGACCGGCCGAGGCTTGTCGCACGGCCCTCGCGCGGCCCCCCCGGGGGGCCATGCACAGACTTATCCACAACCGATGTGGATAAAGCCGTTTTCCCAATGAAAACGCAGCTTTACGCGTTTTTCGTGAGCACCGGTTGAGTTGTGCCGCGCAAACCGGCATCTGCCGTCGTCCCGCCCGCGCGCCGGCTAGACTGGCGGGATGCAGGCGTCCCGTTCCGTGCTGCGCGTGGCCCTGCCGGTGCCGTTGCCGCGCCCCTTCGACTATCTCCCGCCACCCGGCGCGGAGGCGGCATCGGTTGCGATCGGCCAGCGCCTGCTGGTGCCGTTCGGCGCGCGCGAACTGATCGGCGTGGTGGTCGGTCATGGCGTGGCCGAGGCCGGCATCGAACCCAAAGCGGCGCTCGCCCTGCCCGATCCTGCGCCGCTGCTGCAGGGCGAACTGCTCGCCTCGCTGCAGTGGCTGTCCAGCTACCTGCACGCGCCGCTGGGCGAGGTGCTGGCGACCGCGATGCCCGCCGCACTGCGCCGCGGCGACCCGCTGCCGGAGACCACCCGGCACGGCTGGCGGCTGACCGAAGCCGGCCAGACCGCGCTGCCGGCGATGCGCGCCGGCAAGCCGCAGGCGCTGGCGATGTTGCTGGGCAGCGTGCGCGACGAGGCATGGCTGGAAGCCGGCCACCCAGGATGGCGCACGCCCATGCGCGGGTTGCGCGAACGCGGGCTGGTCGAACGAATCCCACTGGATCCCGCCGTGGTCGTGGCCGCGCCGACGCAGGCCGCGCCCGCACTGAACACAGAACAGCACAACGCCGTCGACGCGATCCGTGCCGCGGACGGCTTCGCAGCCTTCCTGCTGGACGGGGTCACCGGCAGCGGCAAGACCGAGGTCTACCTGCAGGCGATCGCCGACTGCCTTGCCCGTGGCCGGCAGGCGCTGGTGCTGGTGCCGGAGATCGGCCTGACCCCGCAGGCGCTGGCGCGCTTCCGCACACGCCTCGGCGTGCCGGTGCATGCGCTGCATTCCGGGCTCTACGACGGCGAACGCGCGGCGGCGTGGTTGGCGGCGATGCGCGGCCAGGCGCGGGTGATCGTTGGCACCCGCTCGGCGGTGTTCGTGCCGCTGCCGGAGGCGGGCCTTGTGGTGGTCGACGAGGAACACGACGGCAGCTACAAGCAGTTCGACGGCATCCGCTACCACGCGCGCGACTTCGCCATCGTGCGCGCGCGCGCGCTGGGCGTGCCGATCGTGCTCGGCAGCGCCACGCCGTCGCTGGAATCGCTGCATAACGCGCGTTCTGGCCGGCATACGCACCTGCGCCTGCGCCACCGTGCCGGTGCCGCGCAGCCGCCGGCGGTGCGGGTGCTGGACGTGCGCAAGCGGCCGTTGCAGGCGGGCCTGTCGAACGAGTCGCTGGACGCCATCCGCGCCGCGTTGCAGGCCAGCGGGCAGGTACTGGTGTTCAAGAACCGGCGCGGCTATGCACCGGTGCTGCTCTGCCACGACTGCGGCTGGAGCGCGCACTGCACGCGCTGCGGCACCCCGGAAAAACCCAGCGCGATGACCGTGCATGGCGGCGGCCGGCGCCTGCAATGCCACCACTGCGGGCATCGCCGGCCGGTGCCGCTGGCCTGCCCGGACTGCGCCAGCCTGGGCCTGCAACCGCAGGGCGCGGGCACCGAACGGATCGAGGAAGTGCTGCAGGAGCGTTTCGCCGGCAGCACGGTGCTGCGCATCGACCGCGGCAGTTCGCAACGGCGGGGCGCGCTTGAGCAGCAGTTCGCCGCACTCGGCACGCAGCCGGGCATCCTGGTCGGCACCCAGATGCTGGCCAAGGGCCACGACCTGCCCAACCTCACCCTGGTGGTGGTGGTCGGGGTCGATGAAGGCCTGTTTTCCGCGGACTTCCGAAGTGCCGAGAAGCTCGCGCAGCTGCTGGTCCAGGTCGCCGGTCGCGCCGGCCGCGCCGACAGGCCCGGCACGGTGCTGGTGCAGACCCACCATCCCGACCATCCGCTGCTGCATACGCTGATCGGGGGCGGCTACCACGCCTTCGCCGACGCCGAACTCGAACAGCGTGAGGCCGCCGGATTCCCGCCGTTCACGCATCTTGCGCTGTTGCGCGCGGAGGCGAAGCACGCTGATCCGCCGATGCAGTTCCTGCAGCAGGCCCGGGACCTGTTGGGGGATGCCGGCATCGGGGTCTTCGGGCCGCTGCCGGCACCGATGCCGCGCCGAGCCGGCTACCTGCGCGCGCAATTGGTCCTGGCATCGACGGAACGCCGCCGCCTGCACGCCGCGCTGGAGGTGCTGATACCACGGCTGTACGCCCTGCCCGAGGCCCGCAAGCTGCGCTGGTCGCTGGATGTCGATCCGGTGGAACTCTAC
>Ga0114939_10001259_pt1 | contig 20182 bp, 14 predicted proteins | sample AshMeaCrysSpring_FD_87196 | JGI IMG/M metagenome (GOLD analysis project Ga0114939, IMG submission 87196) | Groundwater microbial communities from Big Spring, Nevada to study Microbial Dark Matter (Phase II) - Ash Meadows Crystal Spring | ecosystem: Environmental > Aquatic > Deep subsurface >...
CAGGGCGTCCCCGTCGTAGTGACCGCTGCGCCGGGGCTGGACCAGGCCGTGCCCCTCCAGCGCGGACAGCAGCGCCTCGTCGGCCCCGGCGGCCTCCACCAGCTCGGCGCGGGTGAGGCTGACCTCGCTCTCCCGGCCCAGGTCGGCCACGTCCGGGCCCGGCGCCTGGCCGACGGCGCGGGGAACACCGGGACGCCCCAGCGGCGCTGCCGGCTCCAGGCCCCGGTCCATCGCGTCGAGGTGCTCCCGGATCACCTTCAGCGGGAGGTAGTGGTCGCGCTGCGCGGCCAGGACGTAGCGCAGCCGCTCCAGGTCCCGAGCGGTGAAGCGGCGATAGCCGGAGGGGGCCCGCTCCGGCTCGACCAGCCCCTCCGCCTCCAGGAAGCGGATCTTGGAGATGCTGACGTCGGGGAAGTCCTCGCGCAACGCCTCGAGCACCTGACCGATCGACATGGTGGACGACCGGGACGGCGTCGCGGCACCCGCCACCGAGCTCATCGACATCGCCGCTGGACTCAGCGCGAGGTCGCGTCCACGTCGTGGCCGAGGTCGGCGGCCGAGACGTAGAAGACGAGGCGGTACTTGCCCACCTGCACCTCGTCACCGTTGGACAGCCCGGCCTCGTCGATCCGGTCCCGGTTGACGTAGGTGCCGTTGAGGCTGCCCACGTCGCGGACCTGGTAGCCGCCGGGCCCGCGGCGGAACTCAGCGTGCCGGCGGGACACGGTGACGTCGTCGAGGAACACGTCGGAGTCCGGGTGCCGCCCCGCGGTGACGAGGTCGGCGTCGAGCAGGAACCGCGACCCGGCGTTCGGCCCGCGCAGCACGACGAGCATCGCCGACCCGCTCGGCAGCGCATCCACCGCCGCTCGCGACTCGTCGTCGAGGTCCCGCAGCGGCGACTCGATCTCCTCCACCGCCGGGGCGGGCTCGGGGGCGGGTGACGGGAAGGTGAAGGTGGACGTGGCGTCGGGCGGCTCACCGGCCGGGCGCATCAGCCGGGCCCCGCAGAAGGGGCAGAACCGGGCCCCCCCCGCCAGGTCGGGGGGGATGTCCCGGCCGCACTGCGGACACGTGGTCACAAGGCCTCCTCCGCCGCGCAGGCGGCGCCGACAGATCGAGTCTCGACCCCAACATGAGGGTGAGAGTCAACCTAGGAGCCCGCACCCACCGGGTCAAGCGTCAGCGGCGCGCGCGGCCGGTGCCGGTCAGCCGGTCAGGTCCCGGTAGGCCGAGGCGTCGAGCAGCTCCTGCAGCTGCGCGGGCTCCTCCACCGCGATCTCCACCATCCACCCGTCGCCGTAGGGGTCGCTGTTCACCAGCTCAGGGGTGTCGGCGAGGCTCTCGTTGCGGGCGAGGACCCGGCCGGTCACGGGCGCGTACAGGTCGCTCACGCTCTTGGTCGACTCGACCTCCCCGAGTGCCTGGGCGGCGGTCACCTCGGTGCCGGCTTCCGGGAGATCGACGTAGACGACGTCACCGAGCTGCTCGGCCGCGAAGGCGGTGATGCCCACCCGGACGGTCCCTGGGTCGGTCACGCGTACCCATTCGTGCTCAGAGGTGTAGCGCAGGTCGTCGGGCACCATGAGGTGGAGCTCCTCTCGGATGGGTTGGGGGCTCAGCTGCTCTCGGGCGGCGGGGCCGGGCGAGCGTAGGTGGGGTCGGTGACCTCGTGCAACGCATCGACGAGCAGGCGGTCCGACGGGCGCACGTCGACCGTCGCGCCGGCCGAGCCGATGCTGGCCACGGCCCCCCCGGGGATGCGCAGAGCGGTCTGGAGGGTGTCCGGGTCGCCGATGGCCTGGACCGTGTACGGCGGCGAGAGCGCGACGTCGCCGACCGACACGCCGCCGCTGGGGACGTCGGCGAACGGGGTGCTTGCGACCACGCGCACCACCCGGTCGGGTCCTCCCCGGATCTGCAGGGCCTCGGCGCCGGCGTCACGGAGCTCCTGGACGGCGCCGAGCAGGGCGACGGCCCCGACAGAGCCCTTCGGGTCGACGATGCGCACCGACACGCCCGGGCCTTCGGCGGCCACGGTGCCGGCGAGGATGCCGAAGGTGTCGAGCCTGGCCTGGGCGTCGGCGAGGGCAGCCTCAGTGTCGCCGGCACCGGCGAGCAGGTCGCTACGGGCCTGCTCGAGCCGGGCCAGCTCGGCCTCGAGCTGATCGGCACGGGTGTCCAGGCCGGAAAGGATCGCCACCAGGTCGGCGCGGGAGGCCCGGGCGAGCACGTCGGTGGCATCGGTGAGCTGGATGGCCAAGAGGAAGCCGAGGATGCCCAGCAGGACGGCGGCGACGGCCTGGCCCGGACCGCGCCGCAGCGACAGCGCCCGGCGCAGCCGCGCGCGGGCCTCGGCGGTGGTCGGCTGCGAGGGCACTCAGGCTCCCAGCAGCAGCCGACGGATCGAGGCCGCGTTGGTGAAGATGCGGATTCCGAGCACGACCACGACCGCCGTGGTCAGCTGAGTGCCGACGCCGAGCAGGTCGCCCACGAACACGATGAGCATCGCCAGCAGCACGTTGGCGACGAAGGAGACGACGAACACACGGTCGTCGAACACGCCCTCGAGCGTGGCCCGCAGCGCACCGAGCAGGGCGTCCATGGCCGCGACAACGGCGATGGGCAGATACGGCTGCAGCGACGCAGGCACCGTCACGTCCAGCACGATGCCCAGGACGATGCCTGCGACCAGACCCAGGACCGGAATCATGACGGGCCCTCCCCCGAGCCGGTGACAGGCCCCGACCCGGGGGCCGGGGTGGCGTAGCGCAGCTGCCCCACCGGTGCGGCCGGCAGCAGCATGTCGTCGCGGACGCTGTCGATGCCGAAGCGCAGCCCGGCCGACACCGAGACGGCTTGCAGCCACGCCCCGCCGTCCGAGCGCAGGAACTCGGTCGGCAGCGTCCGCGGGTCGCCGATGGCCCGTACCTCGTACGGGGAGACGACCGGGACGTAGTTGACGAGGACGACGTCCTCGGCCGAGCGGATCGCGGTCAAAGCCCCGATGCGTTCGCCGTTGATCGCCACGGCCTCGGCGCCGGCCTGCCACAGACCGTTGACGACCTGCTGAAGGTCGATGTCCAGGACCCGGCCGAGGTCCTCGGTACCGGCACCGGTCGGGTCGGCGGCATCCTCGACCACGACCAGCGCCCCTGGCCCGCTCACCGCGGTGACAGCCGAGGCGACCCCGAGCGAGGCGATCTGCTCGGCTCGGACGGACCCGGCCGCCTCGGAGGCCAGCGTCTGTTCGCTGAGCCGGGCCACCTCGGCGTCTCGAGCCGCTATCTGCTCGGTCAGGCGGTCCACCTCGGCGCGCTGCTGCGCGGCCAGGGCCACCAGCCGATCCCGTTCCGACTCGACCTGCCGGGACTGGGTGCGGCTGGACACCACCAGCACGCCGACGAGCACGCCGACGAGGGCCACGACCAGCGCGGTGAGCAAGGTGCCGTGCGGGCGCCCCCCGGGTTCGGGTCCCGGGCCGTGCTCGCCGCGGGCCCGCGCGCGCTGGTCGTGCGCCGCGGCGTAGGACGGGTTGAGCGCCTCTGCCCCGATCCGCTCCAGCAGCGAGCGCGCCGGGTCCCGCCGCGGCGGGGCCGGCGTCTGCGTCACGGCCGTATCGTCCCACCTCAGCGGGTCGCTCGGACCACCACGTCGGTCCATGTCGCGAGCAGCTCGCGGGACCGTTCCGCGGTGTCCCCCTCGGCCCACAGGCGCACCAACGCCTCGGCCGGGTCGGGCAGGACGAGGCACCACGAGCCGTCGTCGTGGATCACCTTGATGCCTTCGGTGTGGTCGGTGCTCACCCCGTGCCGCTGGCGGGCGACGCCTTCCACCTCGCGCATGACGGCGCCCTTGGCCGCCCATGGGGTGCGCACGTCGGATCGCAGCACCGCGCTACGGGGGATGCGGTCGTCGATCTCGCCGAGGGTCAGCCGGGTGCGTGCCACCAGCCCCACCAGCCGCGTGAAGGCGGCCAGCGCGTCAGCGGTCGGGGCGACGCTCGGGATGACGAATCCCCCCGCCCCGTCCCCGGCGAGAAGCAGGTCCCCGGCCGCCGGTAGCCGGGCCAGCGCGCCTGCCCCGACCCCGGTCCAGCGGATCCGCACCCCGTGGAAGGCCGCCACCTGCTCGGCCACCCTGGTGGCGGTGACCGGCAGTGCCACCGCGCCGCGCCGGGCCTCGGCCGACACCAGGTCGACCATCAGCAGCAGGGCGCGGTCGTCGTCCACCACCTGGCCGCGGTCGTCGACGAGCGTCAGCCGTTCCCCCACCCGGTCGAAGCGCACGCCGAAGGAGGCCTTCGACGAGGGCACGAGGTCGGCCAGCCGGTCCAGCGACGCCGTCGTCTCCTCGGCCGTGTCGGCGGGACGGGACTCGTCCAGCCCGGTGTTGACGACGAAGGCGTCCACACCCAGGGCTCCGAGCAGGCCGGGCAGCACCAGTCCGGCCGAGCCGTGCCCCGCGTCGACCACCACTCGCACGCCGGCGTCCCGGACGCCCGCGAGGTCGACCGATCGGGCGACGTGGTCGACGTAGCTGGGGATGCTGCCAGGTGAGAACGAGAGCTCGCCGATCTCGCCGGGGAACGCGCGCCGGTACTCCTCCCGCAGGTACACCCGGTCGACCGTGCGCCGGGTCGCCTCGTCGATGTCCACCCCGTGCGCGTCCAGCAGCACGATGTCGATGCTCTCCGGCTCACCTGGGGTGGTCCGCACCACCAGGCCGGCGTCGCCGCTCTCGGCGGTGACGTACCGGGCCACGGGCAGCGGGCTGTGCTCGAGGTCCAGCACGTCGAGCGCACCGGCGGTCAGCGCCGCGGTCACGGCCCGCTTGAGCGACCGGGCTCCCCGGGACTGGTCGCGTGCTGTCACGACCACCGAGCCCTTGCGCAGGGTCGAGGCGAACGCACTGGACAGCCGCACCGCGAGCTCGGGCGTCACCTCCACGTTGAGGATGCCGCTGACGCCCTGACGGGAGAACAGCGACCGTCGCCCCCGCGACTCCCAGATCACGCTCTGCCGGAGCACGGCGCCGGCCTCGACCGTCTTGGCCGGGAACACCCGCACGTCGGGGCCGAGGACGGCTTCCTCCTCGATCACGCAGTCGTTGCCGACCACCACGCCGTCGTCCAGGCGGACCCCGCGCATGAGGTCGACCCCTCGGCCGACGATCGCCCCGTGCAGGGCCGCCTGGCCACCCACGTAGACGTTGTCGTGCAGCACCGACCGCTGCAGCACCGACCCGGCGCGGACGACCACGTTGTCGCCGAGCGACAGCGGGCCGCGCACGACCGCCCCCGCCTCGACCTTGACGTTGCGACCCAGCAGCACCGGGCCCGCGACGGTGGCTGCCGGCGACAGGTCGACGCCTTCGGACACCCACACGCCCGGGGAGACCTCGAAGCCCGGGACCTCCAGCCGGACGCGCCCGGACAGTGCGTCGGCGTGCACCGAGCGGTACCGCTCGAGCGTCCCGACGTCCTCCCAGTAGTCGTCGCTGACGTAGCCGGACACCCTCGCACCAGAGGCGAGCAGCGCCGGCAGCACGTCGAGGGCCCAGTCCAGCCGCGTGCGCGACGGCAGCCCGGCCAGCACCGAGGACTCCATCACGTAGATCCCGGTGTTGACCAGGTCGGAGACCACCTGACCCCACCCGGGCTTCTCGACCAGCCGCAGCACCCGACCCGCCTCGTCGAGCACCACGCCGCCGAACTCCACCGGGTTGGCCGTGCGGGCCAGGCAGATGGTGACCTCGGAACGGGTGCAACGGTGGTGGGCGACGAGAGCGGTGAGGTCGAGGTCGGTGATCGCGTCGCCGGAGATGACCAGAAACGGACCCACGCCGACCTCGTGCTCGGCGTTCTTGACACTCCCGGCGGTGCCCAGCGGGCCGTCCTCGGTCACGTAGCTCAGCCGCATCCCCAGCTCGGAGCCGTCCCCGGTGTGCGAGCGCACCAGCGAGGCCAGGAACTGCACGGTGATGACCGCGTCGGTGATGCCGTGGCGGGCGAGCAGCCGCAGCACGTGCTCGAGCATCGGCCGGTTGACAACGGGCAGCAGCGGCTTGGGCAGGCTGGTGGTCAGCGGCCGCAGCCGGGTGCCTTCTCCCCCGGCCATGACCACCGCTGGGATCACCGGACGGCTCCCCGTGCCCGCTGCTGCCAGACGAGTCGGCGGGCCTGCTCGAGGTAGAGCACCGCTGCAGCCCAGTACAGCCCGGCGCCCCAGATGCCGAAGGCCCAGCCGAGCACCAGCGCCACGGCGCCGACCGGGCCGGAGAGCTGCCCGATGAGCAGCAGCGGGAGGGCGTAGAGCAGGTTGAAGGTGGCCGCCTTGCCGAGGAAGTGCACCGGCAGCAGGGGCAGGTCGTAGTGGCGCAGCACCGGGATCATGGCGGCGAGCACGACGTCGCGCAGCACGATGGCCGCGGCGAACCACCACGGGATGATGTCGCGGATGACGAATGCGACCACCGTGGCGAGGATGTAGAGCCGGTCGGCCACCGGGTCGAGCAGCTGGCCCACCCGGCTGATCTGGTTCCACCGCCGGGCCAGGTACCCGTCGAGCCAGTCGGTCCCGGCCGACAGCGCCAGCACGGCCAGGGCCAGCAGGTCCGACCACGGCTGGCGGGGGACGAGCAGCAGCCAGAGGAACACCGGCACCAGCGCCAGCCGGGCGAAGGAGATGATGTTCGGCACGGTGAGCAGCCGGTCGGTGGTCACCTCGTAGCGCTCGAGGTCCAGCTCGCGCCGGGACGGACCCTGCTCGTGCGTCACTCCCTCACCGTAACCGCTGGGCCCGGCCACTCATCGGGTTTGACCGGCGGCGGGACGACGACGAGCCTGGCCGTCGTGACCAGCCCGACGCTCCCGTACTGGCCGGTGGACGCACGGCCGCACCGGATGACGCTTGGCTTGCGCCGCCTCGACCCGGTCGTCTGGCTCGAGGTGGACGGGCACCGCGACGCCGAGCTGGCGGAGAAGGCCCGCCTCCTTGCGGCTCGCCACGACGACCTGGTGGTGCACGACCCGGCCGGTACCGACGCCGCTCGGGAGGTCCTCGACCTGGTCGTCTCGTGGCTGGCCACCCACCGGGCGGACCTCCCCCGCAGCCCCCAGGCTGGTCTGCACCCGATCGACGCAGCCGGGCGCCTGGTCCAGGAGGACCTGTGCGTCCTCACCCGCACCGACGGTCGGTGGCGGCTCACCGCGGCCAGCGTCTGCTTCCCTTCGCGCTGGGCGCCCCGGCAGAAGCTGGGCCTGACCCTCGAATCGATCCACGACCCGGTTCCCGGGTACCCGGCCATCGCCGGTCCTGTCGACGGCTCGCTGGACCGGCTGCACGTCGACCGGCCCGTCTGGCGGCTCAACTGGTCGGTGCTGCCGTCCCCGGACCTGTGCCAGCTGCCCGAGGACTACCCGCGGACCGGGGCCGGCACCACCGACTACCCCGGGATCGACGGCCTGACGTTCCGGGTCGAGCGGCAGACGCTTCGACGGCTGCCCGGCACCGGTGCGGTCGCGTTCACCATCCGCACCTACACCGCACCGCTGCGCCAGGTCGTCGCCGACCCGGCGCGGGCGGCCGACCTGCGCGCCACGCTGGCCGCCGTAGGACCCGAGCAGGCCGGCTACAAGGGCTGGACCCACTGGCTGGACCGACTGGTCGCGGACCTGGCCACCGCCGGGACCGGCGCCGACACGCCGGTGCCGGCCACCGCGTAGCCCGGCCCCGACCGGGCTACGTTCGGGATCGTGCAGGGAGGTCCCGCATGACCGCCGTCACCGAACCCAGCCGCTACGTCACCCTCCCCCCGGACCGGCCGCCCTGGGGTCGGTTCCACACCGTCGCCCCGCTCGTGCTGGTGGGCACCCTCGGCGTCGACGGGAGGCCCGACGTCGCCCCGAAGCACCTGGCCATGCCGATGTCGTGGACGACGCTGTTCGGGTTCGTCTGCCACCCCACCCACGCCACCTACCGCAACGTGCTGGCGACCGAGGAGTTCACCGTCGGCTACCCCAACCCCGAACAGGTGGTCGCGGTGAGCCTGGCCGCGGGCCCGCGGGACGTCGAGGGTGCCAAGCCGACGCTGGAGCTGCTGAGCCTCACCCCCGCGACCGCGGTGACCGGCGTCCTGGTGGGCGGCTGTCGGGCCCACCTCGAGTGCCGGCTGACCAAGGTGGTCGACGGCCTGGACGGCAACGCGCTGCTGGTGGGCCGGGTCGTTGCCGCGCACGTGAGCAGCCGCGCTCTGCTCGACGAGGACGGGGACGACGAGGACACGGGCCGGCTGCTGGAGAACGCACCGCTGCTGGCCTACGCCCACCCGGGACGGGTGGGCGCGGTGCACGAGACCAAGCCGTTCCCCTACCACCCGGGCTTCCACCGCTGAGCGGGGCCGGCCGGCCTCCCTACCGTCTAGGCCGGGCGACGGGCGATCGCCACCAGCCCGGTACCGGCGCCCCGGGTGGCCGGCTCGACCACGAACTGCTCGGGGTCAGGAGGCTCCGGTGCGCTGCGGCGCCGACCGAGCAGGCTCACGGCATGGGCTGCCTCGTGGGTGAGCCGTGGCAGCCAGCTGTCCAGGCTGGTCCAGACCCGGTTGGCCACCGGGACGCCGAGACGTCCTACCCGGGACACCTCGAAGCCGGGTCCGCCGACGCGCAGCACCTGCACGTCCCACCCGTCCAGCACCCGCCCGAGCAGCGCCACCAGCCGGGTGGCGTCCAGGGTGCCCACGTGCGGGGCGTACCCCGACCAGCCGCGCCAGTAGCCGGACTCGTCGGGGGTCGACATGGCCAGCAGGCCCCCCGGTAGGACCGCCGAGGCCAGACCGGTCACGAACGCCACGTGGGCCACGGGGACGACGTGCTCGATGACCTCCATGGAGAACACGACCGGGGCCGCGGCGACGTTGCTGACCTCGGCGTGCACACCGACGTGGGGAAAGGCCCGGGCGGCCAGCTCCCGGTGCCCCGGGTCACGGTCGACGAGCACGAGGTCACGGTCGAGCACGGTCGCCGCCCAGACCGAGAAGGCGCCCGCTCCCGCACCCACGTCGAGCAGGGGACCGGCCAGGCCCACCTCGCGGGCGGCCGCCACCGCGACCGCGTAGTTGACCGCGTGTCGGCGCACCAGGCCGGCGTCCCACTGGTGACCGGCGTCGCCGCCGTCGTAGTTGGCGTGCTCCTTGTCCCGCACCGCGTGCAGGCGGTTCTGGGCCGAGGTAAGGGTGTCCCACGTGGACGTGAGAAGTGCCACCGCCGACTGTGTCGTCGACGTGTTGTTCATCCCTGTCCCTTCCCTGGGTGATCCTGCGAATATATGCCCTGCTGGCGAACAGGGGGCGAAGGTCCCGGGCCACGGGGACTCTTTGGGCCCGGTCGTAGCCTCCTGCTGGCCTAGGTTCGTCCTTACCTTCAACCCGACCGGAGGGTGGCCTGCCGATGAAGATCGTCGTACTCGTGAAGTACGTGCCCGAACCGACCGCGACCTGGCGCTACGCCGACGATCTGACCCTGGACCGGGCGGCCGTCGAGGGCCGGCTGTCCGAGCTCGACGAGTACGCGGTCGAGCAGGCCCTCCAGCTGACCGAGAAGGGCCTGGACGCCGAGATCGTCTACCTGACCATGGGGCCGGCCAAGGCCGTCGAGGGGCTGCGCAAGGCCCTGTCGATGGGCGGCACCAGCGCGGTGCACGTCCTCGACGACGCGCTGCACGGCTCCGACGCGGTGGCCACGTCCCTCGTCCTCGCCGCCGCCCTGAGCACGGTCGGTTTCGACCTTGTGATCACCGGGATGGCGTCGACCGACGCGGAGATGTCCGTGGTGCCGGCGATGGTGGCTGCGCGGCTGGGCATCCCACAGGTCACCTGGGCCGCGACCCTCGCCGTGGACGGCCAGACGGTGCGGATCCGCCGGGACTCCGACACCGGCTCGCAGGACGTCGAGGCCGCGCTGCCGGCCCTGGTGTCGGTCACCGACCAGACCGGGGAGGCTCGGTACCCCTCGTTCAAGGGCATCATGGCCGGGAAGAAGAAGCCGGTGCAGGTTCTCACGCTGGCCGATGTCGGCCTGCAGGCCGACGCCGTCGGCACCGCGGCGGCCAAGTCGGCCGTCCGCTCGGCTTCTCCTCGGCCTCCGCGGCAGGCAGGCACTGTCGTCGTGGACGAGGGCGACGGAGCCGCCAAGATCGTCGAGTTCCTCGCCGCCGCCCGGTTCGTCTGATCGCCTGAGGAAGGGAATCCCATCGTGCCCGCAGTCCTGGTTCTCGTGGAGCGCACCGGCGGTGCCGTCCGCAAGCCGACGCTCGAGATGCTCACCCTGGCCCGGCGCATCGGCGAGCCGGTCGCGCTGGTGCTCGGAGCGGCCGACGACACGACCGTCGCGACCCTGGCCGAGTACGGCGCCGGCACCGTCTACGTGGTGGACGCCCCGGAGTTCGCCGACTACCTCGTCGTCCCGCACGCCGAGGCCGTCACCGAGGTGGCGCGCCAGGTGCAGCCGGCCGCTGTCCTGGTGACCTCGAGTGCTGACGGCAAGGAGGTCGCCGCCCGCGTCGCCGTGGCCCTGGAGTCCGGGATCATCACCGACGCGACCGACCTGCAGCCCGGCCCCGACGGTGTCCTGGTCACCCAGTCTGTCTTCTCCGGCACCTGGCTGGCCGACAGTGCCGTCACTGCCGGCACCCCGGTGATCACGGTCCGGCCGAACTCCGCGACCCCCGAGGCGGCCCCCACCCAGGCCAGCGTCGAGCCGGTCGAGGTGGGCTTCTCCGACCTGGCCCGCAGCGCTCGGGTCACCGGAACCACGGCCAAGCAGAGCACGGGTCGGCCCGACTTGACCGACGCAGCGATCGTCGTGGCCGGTGGCCGAGGCATGGGCTCGGCTGAGGCGTTCGCCCTCGTCGAGAGGGTCGCCGACGCCCTCGGTGGCGCGGTGGCCGCCTCCCGCGCCGCCACCGACATGGGTTGGTACGGCCACGAGTTCCAGGTCGGCCAGACCGGCAAGACCGTCGCTCCCCAGCTCTACCTCGCCGGCGGCGTCTCCGGGGCGATCCAGCACCGGGCCGGCATGCAGGGCAGCAAGACGATCGTGGCCGTCAACAAGGACCCGAAGGCACCGATCTTCGAGATCGCGGACTTCGGGGTGGTCGGCGACGTGCACACCGTCCTGCCAGCGCTGGCCGAGGAGCTCGAGAAGCGCTGAGTCGTCCAGCCTGCGGCCAGAGCGCCGCGGGAAGCGAAAGGAGAGGTCCCAGGTGCTTGCCAGGACGATCATCGGAGTCCTGCTCATCGTCGCTGCGTTCGCCATCGCAGGGCATCGCCTGTGGTACCTCTACCGGCTGGCCATGGCCGGCCAGGCGGCCAGCCCCGACCGCACAGCCGACCACGCCGCCGCCGCCCGCTCCGTGCTCAAGGAGGTGTTCGGCCAGGCCAGGCTGTTGAAGTGGACGGTGCCAGGTGTGGCCCACGTCCTCACCTTCTGGGGCTTCCTGCTGCTGCTGCCGACGGTCATCGAGGGCTTCGGCGCCCTGTTCGACCAGGACTTCCACCTCCCGCTCATCGGCAAGGAGCCCTGGCTGGGCTTCATCGAGGACCTCGCGGTCGTCGGCGTGCTCATCGGCATCGTCACGTTCGCGATCATCCGGCTGGTCAGCAGCCCCAAGCGGGAGGGTCGGCGGTCACGCTTCTTCGGCTCCCACCTGAGCACGGCCTGGCTCGTGCTGTTCATGATCACGATGGTGCTGGTGAGCCTGCTGCTCTACCGCGGCGCGCAGTACAACCTCGGGGTGTTCCCGTTCATGGACGGCGGCGCGTTCGCCTCCGAGTGGGTCGCCGGTCTGCTCGAGCCGCTCGGCGAGGAGACGAACGAGCTGCTCGAGCATGTCTTCGTGCTGCTCGCGGTCGGCGTGCTGCTGGGCTTCCTCGTGCTCGTCGTCTACTCCAAGCACCTGCACATCTTCACCAGCGAGCCCAACGTCGCGTTCAAGCGCCAGCCCATCGCGCTCGGCGCCCTCGAGCCGATCCGGATCAACGGCAAGGACGTCGACTTCGAGAACATCGACGAGCTCGACGAGGACGCCGCGCTCGGCATCGGCAAGATCGAGGACTTCACCTGGAAGGGCATGCTCGACTTCATGGCCTGCACCGAGTGCGGCCGTTGCCAGTCGCAGTGCCCGGCCTGGAACACCGACAAGCCGCTGTCCCCGAAGCTGCTCATCATGGGTCTGCGGGACCACGCCTTCGCCAAGGGTCCGTACCTGGTTGCCGGGAGCGAGGAGAAGCGCGAGTCGCTCAGCGACGCACAGAAGGCAGAGGTGCAGCGCCCCCTCATCGGGGCCAACGAGCACGGGTACGCCCACCACGGCGACGGCGGCGTCGGTGGGGTCATCGACCCCGACGTGCTGTGGTCGTGCACGACCTGCGGCGCCTGCGTCCAGCAGTGCCCGGTCGACATCGAGCATGTGGACCACATCGTCAACATGCGCCGTTACCAGGTGCTGATCGAGTCGGAGTTCCCGACTGAGGCCGGGGTCATGCTGCGCAACCTCGAGCATGCCGGCGACCCGTGGGGCAGCGGTGCGGCCTCGCGCACGACCTGGATGACGGACCTGCCGTTCGAGGTGCGCGTCCTGGGCGACGACGGCGGGGACCGCGTGCCCGACGACGTGGAGTACCTGTTCTGGGTCGGGTGCGCGGGGGCCGTCGACGACAAGGCCAAGCGCACCACCAAGGCCGTCGCCACCTTGCTGCACGAGGCCGGCGTGTCGTTCATGGTGCTGGGGGACGGCGAGACGTGCACCGGTGACCCGGCCCGGCGGCTGGGCAACGAGTTCCTCTTCCAGATGCTGGGCCAGCAGAACGTCGAGGTGCTCAACGAGGCCGGCGCCAAGAAGATCGTCGCCACCTGTGCGCACTGCTTCAACACCTTGGCCAACGAGTACCCGCAGCTGGGCGGCCACTACGAGGTCGTCCACCACACCCAACTGTTGAGCGACCTGGTCGCAGCGGGCAGGCTGACGCCTGTGACGCCGTTGGACTCCAGAGTCACCTATCACGACCCGTGCTACCTGGGTCGGCACAACCGGGTGTTCACGCCCCCACGGGAGATCCTGGGCGCGCTTCCCGGCACGGACTTCACCGAGATGCCGCGCAACTCCGAGCGGTCGTTCTGCTGCGGTGCCGGTGGCGCCCGGATGTGGATGGAGGAGAACCTCGGCACCCGGGTGAACGAGAACCGGTCCGCAGAAGCCCTCGACCTCGAGCCGGACGTGGTGGCGGCAGCCTGCCCGTTCTGCATCGTCATGCTCAGCGACGGCACCACCAGCCTCAACGAGCAGCGCAACGGGGATGCCCGACCGGTTGAGGTCACCGACGTCTCCGAGCTGTTGCTACGGTCCATCCAGACCGCACCGGCCACCCCCTGACCCCTACCCCTACCCCTGACCCCGACCCACGCACCCTGACCCCTTCTGGCAGCGAGGAGGACCACTGCATGACTGCGACCACGGAGCCGTCCGGCCACCTCGGGGGTGAGGGTCTCGACCTCGAGACCCTCACTCTCATGCTCGAGTCGCTGACCGACTTCGTCGGCGCGCACCTCGACGACGAGAAGATGCTCGAGCTCGACCACGAGGACGTCTGTCCCGAAGACCTCGTCCGCGCCATGCAGAGCGAGGACCTCGGCGTGCAGCTCGTGTTCCTCCCCGAGGCCTACGGGGGCATGGGGGGCGGGGCCTTCGACGTGTACCGCGTCTGCGAGCGCCTCGGCCACATCGACATCGGCGTGGCCACCTCGGTGCTGGCCACCTTCCTCGGCAGCGACCCCGTCCTGGTGGGGGCGACCGAGGAGCAGAAGCAGCAGTGGCTCGGCCGGATCGCCGAGGAGGGCATCCTCTTCGCCTACGGTGCCACCGAGCCCGAGGCCGGCAGCGACCTGGGGGCGCTCACCACCACTGCGGTGCCGGTCCGGGACGACGACGGTGCGATCACCGGCTACACGATCAACGGCCGCAAGCAGTGGATCAGCAACGGTGCCATCGCGGACGCCTCCACCATCCTCGCCCTCACCGAGGGTGGACCCACCTGGTTCGTCGTGGAGAAGGGCACCGAGGGTTTCGCCGCGGCCCCACCGGAGGACAAGCACGGCATCCGGCTGTCCAACACCGCTGCCCTGTTCCTCGACGACGTGTTCGTGCCGGTGGACAACCTCGTCGGAGGGGTCGAAGGCCAGGGACTGGTCCAGGCCCAGCAGGTGTTCGGCTACACCCGGCTGATGGTCGCCGCGTTCGGGCTGGGCGGGGGCTGGTCAGCCCTCGACCGCGCCATCCCCTACTCGGTCTCGCGGGTTCAGGGTGGGGCTCCGCTCTCCCAGAAGCAGGGCTACACCCACAAGTTGATCGTCCCGCACGTGGTGCGGCTGGAGGCCGCCCGCGCACACATCGAGGAGATCGCGACTCGGATCGACCGGGGCGAAGGTGTCGACGGCGCGCTCAACACCGAGGGTGCGATTGCGAAGTACTTGGCCACCGAGGCAGGCAACGCCGCAGCCGAGGCCGCTATCCAGGCGCACGGCGGCTACGGCTACACCCGGCCCTACCTGGTCGAAAAGGTCAAGCGGGACGTGCGGATCACCACGATCTACGAGGGCACCTCGGAGATCATGGAGATGACGATCGGCCGGGACCGCTGGCAGCACCACCTCAAGACCAAGGGCGACTACTACCGGCTGATGGCTGCCGAGATGAACCGGTTGCACGGGCGTGCCCCGCAGGTCGGGGCGGGGACGGTCGCGTTGGCGGCCGAGGCGCTGGCCGGGGTGATGGCAGCGGCGCAGGTCGCCCGCCTCACCCGCAACCAGCACATCCTGTTCCGCATCGGCGAGCTTGCGGCCGTCGTCGAGGGTGGCTGCGCTCTGGCCCGTCGCGCTGCGGCTGCCGCCGACGGGACGCTGTCACCCAAGGCCGACCGTCGCTTCTCGGCCGACACCCTGGCGACGATCTCCCGCGTCTTCGCGCGCGAGGCGGCCCTGAAGGTGACCGACGACGGCATCCGCTGGGTCGCCGGCGGTACCGCCGCGGGTGGTGCGGACGTGGGCGACCTCGCTGAGACCCTGGCCGCCACCCTCCGTCTGGACGAGGTGCGCCGAGCCCAGGCCGGGCTCATCGCCGACATGGACGCGATCGCGGCAGCGATCTACGCCGACGTGCAGGTCTGAGCACCACAACATCCCCAGCACACCCAACCTGAGTCAGCGACGCTGGAGCACCAGCGCCGGGAGGGTCACGAATGAACGAGGTTCCGTTCAGCCCCGTCGCCGTCGTCGGAGTGGCGGCGATCATGCCCGAGGCGCCGACGGCCGACGCCTTCTGGCGCAACATCCGCGAGGGGCGCTACTGCATCACCGAGACCCCGCCCGCGCGGTGGGACCCAGCCCTGTTCTACGACCCGGACCCGTCGGTCCCGGACAAGACGTACTCCAACATCGGAGGCTGGGTTCGGGAGCACCCGTGGGACCCGATGACGTGGCGGCTGCCGGTGCCGCCGAAGGTCGCCGACCAGATGGACGTCGGACAGCAGTGGTCGGTCTCGGCGGCGCGCTCGGCCCTGCTCGACGCCGGCTGGCCGAACTGGACCATCGACCCTGAGCGGGTCGCGGTCATCATCGGTAACGCGATCGGCGGCGAGAAGCACTACGAGTCCAACCTGCGGATCGAGTTCCCGATCTTCGTTCGCGCGCTGGAGGGCACTCCGGCGTTCGGCGAGCTCCCGCAGGACATTCAGGCGCGCCTCGTGGAGGGCTTCCGGGAGGAGTTCCTGCGGGGGCGCCTCCCGATCACCGAGGACACGATGCCGGGCGAGCTGGCCAACATCATCGCCGGCCGGGTTGCGACCCTGTTCAACTTCCGCGGCCCGAACTTCACCACCGACGCCGCCTGCGCGTCGGGTCTGGCCGGGATGACCGCCGCCGTTCAGGGTCTGCAGTCCCACGCCTACGACGCGGTGGTCACCGGGGGCGTCGACCGCAACATGGGCATCTCCGCGTTCGTGAAGTTCTGCAAGATCGGAGCGCTGTCTGCCACCGGCACCCGCCCCTTCGACGCGGGCGCCGACGGGTTCGTCATGGGCGAGGGCGCGGCCCTGTTCGTGCTTCGGCGGCTTGCCGACGCCGAGCGCGACGGCCAGCACGTCTACGGCGTGATCCTCGGCCTGGCCGGGTCGTCCGACGGCAAGGGCAAGGGCATCACGGCGCCCAACCCGGTCGGGCAGAAGCTGGCTGTCGAACGGGCCTGGGCGAACGCCCAGGCCGACCCCACCACAGCCGGGTACGTCGAGGCGCATGGCACGTCCACCCGCGTCGGCGACGCCGCCGAGCTCACGACCCTCACCGAGGTGTGGACCAAGGCCGGCGCGCAGCCGGGCACCATCGCCCTGGGATCGGTCAAGTCCAACATCGGCCACCTCAAGGCCGCCGCCGGAACCGCCGGGTTCTTCAAGGCCGTGCGGATGCTGGACGAGAAGGTTCTCGCGCCCAGCCTCAACTTCCGCGACCCGAATCCCAACGTCGACTGGGAGGCGACCCCGTTCGCCGTCAACACCGAGCTGCGGGAGTGGGCAGCGCCTGCCGACGGCTCGCCCCGCCGGGCGGGCGTGAGTGCCTTCGGCTTCGGTGGCACGAACTTCCACGTCGTGCTCGAGGAGCACGTCCCGGGGCGCTACCGCTCCGACCAGCGCCGTTCCTTCGCTGGTGCCGACATCGGCTCGGCCACCGTCCAGGCTGCTGCGCCCGCACCGAGGACCGTCCAGGCGGGCACCAAGTCGCCGCTGCGCGGGGCGCTGGTGGTCGGCGGTGCGAGCGACGCCGAGGTCGTCCACCGACTCCAAGCCGTGCTGGCCGAGGCGAAGGCCGGACGGGCTCCGGTACCGGCTGCCCCCGACCCGGCGCTGCGCGACGCTGCGGTGCGCGTGGCGGTGGACTTCGCCGACGCCGCCGACCTGGCCGGCAAGCTGGAGAAGACCCTCAAGGCGTTCGCTGCCAATGCGGCACCGATGTGGAAGATGCTGCGCGCGCAGGGCGTCTTCGTCGGCCGCGGGTCGGCGGGCAAGGTGGCTTTCCTCTACACCGGCCAGGGCTCGCAATACGTGAACATGCTGCACGACCTCCGCCTGGTCGAGCCGATCGTGGCCGACGCGTTCGCCGAGGCCGACCGGGTGATGACCCCGCTGCTGGGCCGTCCGCTGTCGAGCTACATCTTCATCGACGATTCCGACCCGAGCGCGGTCAAGCAGCTGGAGCAGCAGCTGCTGCAGACCGAGATCACCCAGCCCGCCGTGCTCACCACCGACCTCGCGCTCACCCGCATGCTGGCCGCCTACGGCGTGACGCCCGACATGGTCATGGGTCACAGCCTTGGTGAGTACGGCGCCCTGGTGGCAGCCGACTGCCTGACGTTCGAGAACGCGCTCGAGGCGGTGAGCGCCCGCGGGCACGAGATGGCCACCCTCGACGTCGAGGACCGGGGTGCGATGGCCGCGGTGTTCGGGCCTCTGGAGCAGATCGAGCACATCGTGGCCGGGATCGACGGCTATGCCGTGATCGCCAACGTCAACTCCTACAACCAGGCTGTCGTCGGCGGTGCGACCGCCGCCGTCGAGCAGGCGGTGGAGGCCTTCGCCGCCACCGGCATCACCGCGGCCCGCATCCCCGTCAGCCACGCGTTCCACACCTCGATCGTCGCTCCCGCCAGCGAGCGGCTGCGCACCCAGCTACGCCGGCTGAACGTCCGTCCGCCGAGCAGGCCGATCGTCGCGAACGTGACCGGTGAGTTCTACCCTGCAGACGCCTCCGTCGACACCATGGTCGACATCCTCGGCCAGCAGGTGGCCTCCCCGGTTCAGTTCGTCAAGGGGCTCACCACTCTCTATGACGCCGGCGCCCGGGTGTTCGTGGAGGTCGGGCCGAAGAAGGCACTGCACGGCTTCGTCGAGGACGTCCTCGGCAGCCGCCACGACGACGTGCTCGCGCTGTTCACCAACCACCCGAAGCTCGGCGACGTCGCCTCCTTCAACCAGGCGCTCTGCGGCCTGTACGCCGCCGGTCTGGCCTTCCCGACCGCGGCCCCCGCGGTGCCGGCGACTCCTGCCGCCGCAGCGGCGACGCCCGCAGCAGTCCCGGTCCCCACTCCTCCGCCGGCGGCGGTCGTGCCGACGCCACCGGTCGCTCCTGCAGCACCTGCGGCTCCGGCGGCTCCGGCGGCAGCGGGCAGCGGGTCGCCGCTTGCCGACGCATTCAGCCAGATCGGCCGTGCCCTGGCCGAGGTGGTGGAGCGTGGCCTGTCCTCCATCACCCAGCCGGCGGCGCAGCAGGCGCCCGCCGCCGTCCCGGACCAGGTCGCGGACGAACCCGTCGTCATCACCGGGGCATCCCTCGGCCTGCCGGGGGTCCCGACGGTGTTCGACGACGCCAACATCGGCCGCATCCTCGGCGGCGAGCAGTTCATCGGCTCCATCCCGCACGAGATCCGCCGACAGATGGTCGACCGGCACATCACCCGGCTGGTCAAGCGCGAGCTCGGCGACGCGACCTTCGAGGCGATCAGCGACGAGTCCGAGGTCATCAAGCTCGCCGGACGTCGCGCCCCGCTCGACGTGGTTGCCGAGTTCGGCGTCGACCAGGCCCGCGACGAGGCCCTCGACGACACGACCCGGCTGTCCATCGGCGCGGGAATCGACGCGCTGCGCGACGCCGGCATCCCGCTCGTCATGCGCTACCGCACCACGACGTTGGGGACCAAGCTGCCCGAGCGCTGGGGCCTGCCCGACGACCTACGGGACGACACCGGCGTCATCTTCGCCTCGGCCTTCCCCGGCTACGACCAGTTCGCGCTGGACCTCGAGAGGTACTACCTCGACCGCGGGCGGCGCGAGCAGCTGCTGGCGCTGGAGGCGGTCCGCGCCCGGATGACGTCCTCGGATCCTGCCGTGCTCGACGTGGACCGCCGGATCGCCGACCTACGGGCGCTGCTGGAAGCCGAGCCCTTCACCTTCGACCGGCGCTTCATCTTCCGGGTGCTGTCGATGGGCCACTCCCAGTTCGCCGAGCTCGTCGGCGCGCGCGGCCCCAACACCCAGATCAACGCCGCTTGCGCCAGCACGACCCAGGCGCTGGCCATCGCCGAGGACTGGATCCGCGCCGGCCGGTGCCGACGAGTGGTGATCGTCTCGGCCGACGACGTCTCCTCCGACATCCTGCTGCCCTGGGTCGGCTCGGGCTTCCTGGCCACAGGGGCCGCTGCGACCGACGAGGTTGTGGAGGACGCCGCGACACCGTTCGACCGGCGCCGCCACGGCATGATCGTGGGCATGGGGGCCGCGGCCCTGGTGGTCGAGTCCGCCTCCGCCGCCCGCGAGCGGGGCATCCAGCCGATCTGCGAGGTGCTGTCCACCGTCACTCAGAACAGCGCGTTCCACGGCACCCGGCTCGACGTCGAGCACGTCGCCGACACCATGGAGCGGTTGATGCGCCGGGCGGAGGCCCGTGGGGTCGACCGCACCGCGATCGCGCCCGAGACCATGTTCATGTCGCACGAGACGTACACCCCAGCCCGTGGCGGCAGCGCCGCTGCTGAGATCACCGCGCTGCGGCACGTGTTCGGCCCGGTGGCCGACCAGGTCGTCATCACCAACACCAAGGGCTTCACCGGCCACGCCATGGGCGCCGGCGTCGAGGACGTCGTCGCCGTCAAGGCGCTGGAGACCGGCATCGTCCCGCCGGTCCCGAACCTCAAGGAGCCCGACCCCGAGCTCGGCAACCTCACCCTGTCGGTGGGCGGGACGTACCCGGTGCGCTACGCGCTGCGGCTGGCAGCGGGCTTCGGCTCGCAGATCGCCATGGCCCTGCTCCGGTGGACCCCCATGCCGGATGGCCGGCGCCGGTCCGTCGGCGAGCTCGGCTACGCATCCCGCATGGTCGACCCGGGTGCCTTCCAGGCCTGGCTCGACCGGATCTCCGGGCACCCCGGCGCCCGGCTCGAGATCGACCGCCGCCGGCTGCGGGTCGTCGACGACAACGTGCCTGCAGCCCCCCCTGCACCGGTCACGGTGCCGGCAACCCCGGTGCGTCCCCCGGTCACTGCCCCGATCGTCGCGCCGCCCCCGGCACCGGCCCCTGCCGCCGCCC
>Ga0114939_10001260_pt1 | contig 20178 bp, 14 predicted proteins | sample AshMeaCrysSpring_FD_87196 | JGI IMG/M metagenome (GOLD analysis project Ga0114939, IMG submission 87196) | Groundwater microbial communities from Big Spring, Nevada to study Microbial Dark Matter (Phase II) - Ash Meadows Crystal Spring | ecosystem: Environmental > Aquatic > Deep subsurface >...
TCCTTCGGTTAGAGTTTGGCTCAAAGTAGATAATTTCTCAATATACTTATTAACAAAGGCTACTATACCTTTTTCTCTTTTTGCCAAAAGTTGGATACATAAGCAGATAGTTTTTAAGGTGTAAATCTGTTCCTGGGGAGGTATTTTTTTCAATATATCTTCCCATCGTTTATCAGCTTCTGCTTGGTTTAAAGATACCCGGCCGCCTGAATTTACAGCAGGGTTTGCGATTGATTTAATGAAAATACGACAAGCATCAAGAGATGAATTAGTATTTTCTTGAGATTCGATAATATGCTTAAATAAAGTAAAATTTCGTGTAGATAAAGCTTCTAGCCAAGGTTCTACCTCAATTTCTGTTTCGACAGACATATCCCCAAATTTTTTACCAAAACGACGCCTCACATTTTTTAATGCTTCTTTATCTCCAATGTTTTCCCAACTTTTAATTAACCAAGAATAAGCATCTGACAAACGACAACCATTTTCTAGTGCTTGAGTCAGAAGGGTGACGGATTCTTGATATTTATGTTCAAAACCAGCTATTATTCCTTTGCGTCCAATAACTTCTGGAGATGTGGGACAAATTCTTTCGGCTTGTTGGACTTCAGCGATCGCTCCCGAATATCTTCCCATACCCATAAAGTTATCTGCCAGACGACAGTGAATATCAGCTAGGGTTTCCTTTACTTTTTCTGTCGTCCATTGTTGGGGATTTTTATGACTATCTTCCTCTATCCACTTAGCAATGCGATTGAGTAAACGTTGAACTTCTTTGTGTGACTTGTTAAGGGTAAGGACTTCAACAAGATTTACTGCTAATTGGATATTAAAGGGTTGTTCCGATAATGCCTGTGTCCAAAATAACTCCGAACAATTCAGTTCCCCTTTTTCATAGGCTTTTTCACCAGCTAGAGTTAATAAAACAGGACGAATCTTTTTTAATTCAGGAAAACTGGGCAAACCCCGACGAATATTTAAGAATCCATATCCAGCTTCATGATAATCTTCTTCTTCAATTAAATTTATTATGGATAAGACAACAACGGCTTCTTCTTGACTGGAAGAAAAGTAAAAATTATCTGGCACTAGGTCTGATTCTTTTATTTTTGCTTGTTGTAATGCAGCTAGACGTTGAATTATAGAATGGGAAAATAATTGAGGTTTGCTGAATTTTTTTGAAATTAAAGTTTCTCCGGCTACATCCCAATTATTTGACATCTGATGGGTATAAATTAACCATGCTTCTGGTATATCACCAGGTGTAATTGGGCGCTTGATTTTTTTGAATAAATTTAACGCAGTTTCTGTATTTTCTTGTTTTAAAGCTATTATTCCTTGGACCAATTGTTTTTGTGGAGCAGTAAACCTACGGGGTTGGCTGTCAAGTAATTCTTCTACTGTACTTATTTGATTTTTTAAAAGTAATAGTTTTAGGTAGCAAACATTATATTCCTTGGGGAGTATTTCTTGGGTGAAGGCTCCTTGAAGTAAATTAATGGCAGCATCTAATTGATTGATTTCTAGCAGGCATTTTGCCAGATAATAAAAAATTTCTCCTTTTAAACCTAGCTGTAAAGAACGTTGGAAGGAATTCTCAGCTGGTTTAAAATCTTGCTTATCAAATTCGTGGCGTCCTCGCAGAAACCAGATTTCAGCTTCATTGGGAGTAAACTGTATCCCAGGGTGCGATCGCTGAATTCTTTTAACCTCATCTAAGGCTTGGCGATACTTATGTTGTTGAAGGAGAGTTTGCAATTGTCCCTGAAATGACTCAGGAGTAAGTTCTGTTAAGTGTGATGGCTTTTGATTTTTTGCTATATGCTTAGCCACGTGCCTTTCTCCAAATTTTTCTCTCCAAATTTATTTCTCTATTATCTCCCTAATAAAGGATAATTGTACTAATACTTTACTTACTGTAAAAGTAACCAAAGAAGTGCATTATGGTTTTTAAGTACTAAGAAAAAGCACTGCGGAATACAAGTATAGATAAGAATCTCCGTGCCTTTCACAGTTCTAAAATCTGACCATGATTGGAAAATAGAACATATTTAATCTTTGCCAAAACAGCTTAGTTAAGGATAAATTTATACTTTATTAGTAGAAAAATATTAAAATTCAGATTTCTAAGCTCACATCTTCTATGGCTTTGAGTTAGAGGCTGCAATTTCCTCAAGCACTAGAAAAAAAACCGGATATTTTGTTATCTGGAAGTGTTTAATAATTGCCATAAGTGCAAGTTATCACTATATGTAGAAGTAAACACAATATCTTCTACCAATACAAGTAGGTGTTGCAAACTGAAAGAGTTTCTCTTCACAATAAATCTCATGTTTGTAAAAAGTTTGCAAACTTATAGATAAATATACTGATTCAGTTAACAAATCTTTGCTAACGTAAGGAGAGAATCAATATATTACATATATATAAGTATATATACTATTATGTTCATAGAATATGTTGTTTCTCATTTCTCTTTATCCAAGTAAGAGAAGTTAAGGAATAAGATTCAGAAATTATTAAACAGTAAGGAAGTATACAAAATGACACAAAAAAAACGAGCGCTCATAACTGGTATTACAGGTCAAGATGGTTCCTATTTAAGTGAATTATTATTGGAAAAAGGTTATGAGGTTCATGGAATTATCCGTCGGACTTCTACATTTAATACTGATAGAATCGACCACATGTATGAAGACCCCCACAAAGAAGGTGTACGTTTATTTTTACATTATGGGGATTTAACCGATGGCACCACACTACGTCGTATTTTAGAAGAAGTTAAACCCCATGAAGTTTACAATTTAGGTGCCCAATCCCACGTTAGGGTTAGTTTTGATTCTCCTGAATATACTGTAGATTCAGTAGGAGTAGGAGTTTTAAGAATATTAGAAGCTGTTAGAGATTATCAGCAACGCACTGGGAATGAAGTACGTTTTTATCAAGCTGGTTCCTCTGAAATGTATGGTTTAGTACAAGCAGTTCCCCAAAGCGAGACAACTCCTTTTTATCCCCGCAGTCCCTACGCTTGCGCTAAGGTTTACGGTCACTGGCAGACTGTAAACTACCGCGAATCCTATAACATATTTGCATGTAACGGGATTTTATTTAACCACGAGTCCCCCCGTCGTGGCGAAACTTTTGTAACCAGAAAGATTACAATGGCTGTTGCACGAATCATAGCTGGCAGACAAAAGAAACTCTACATGGGTAATCTGGATTCTCAGAGGGATTGGGGTTATGCAAAGGATTATGTAGAGGCTATGTGGTTGATGCTACAACAATCAGAACCAGATGATTATGTTGTAGCCACAGGTGAGACCCATACTGTTAGAGAATTTTTAGAAAAAGCCTTTGCCTATGTAAATTTAGATTGGCAGGATTATGTGGAATTTGACCCTCGTTATTTACGCCCTGCCGAGGTAGATTTATTGATAGGCGACCCCACAAAAGCACAACAAAAATTAGGTTGGACTCCTTCTATCACTTTTGAAGGATTAGTAGAGTTAATGGTAGAGGCTGATTTACAGGCCCTAGGTTTGACATCTCCTCGTCATGCAGTAAAGCAAGTTATTAAAGATAGCGCTATGGTGCGTCAGGAATTAGGTACTTTACATTTTTAATTTTCATTTAATTTTCATTGAATTTTCCAATTTTTCCCTAGGGATAGGGGAGGGTGAAAAATTTAAAGCTTTTCTTCTCTCGACAAATACTTTTTCTAACTAACCTTCCCTATTAGCCCTTTCTTATCTAAAATTACGCTTTGTCTCGATAGTTGTAGACCCAAATAAATAAAATATGGCAGCTTTAGATTTAAGCAACAAAAGAATTCTTGTTACAGGTGGCGCTGGATTTCTTGGTCGTCAGGTAATTGACCAATTATGTAAAGCGGGCGCCAATTTAGAGAAAATTACAGTACCGCGTTCAAAAGATTGCGACTTAACAGTATTTGAGAATTGCCAACGCGCTGTTGAGAATCAAGACATCATAGTCCACCTGGCAGCCCACGTCGGTGGTATTGGTTTAAATAGAGAAAAACCCGCCGAGTTATTTTACGATAACTTAATGATGGGTACCCAGTTGATTCATGCAGCCTACCAAGCTGGTGTGGAGAAGTTTACCTGTGTAGGGACTATTTGCGCCTACCCTAAATTTACTCCTGTCCCCTTTAAAGAAGATGATATATGGGATGGCTATCCAGAAGAAACCAATGCCCCCTACGGCATTGCAAAAAAAGCCTTGTTAGTTCAACTACAAGCATACCGTCAACAGTATGGATTTAACGGCGTTTATTTATTGCCAGTAAATTTATACGGGCCAGAAGATAATTTTGACCCCAGAAGTTCCCATGTAATTCCTGCTTTAATTAGAAAAGTACATGAAGCGCAATTAAAAGGAGACAAAATTCTTCCTGTATGGGGTGATGGTAGTCCAACCCGCGAGTTTCTTTACTCAGAAGATGCAGCGCGGGGAATTGTCATGGGTACTCAATCTTATAATGACTCTGAACCAGTTAATTTAGGAACTGGTTATGAAATCTCCATTAAAGATTTAATTACATTAATATGTGAGTTAATGGAATTTGATGGCGAGATTGCTTGGGAGGTAGATAAGCCTAATGGTCAGCCCAGAAGATGTTTAGATACAGAAAGGGCAAAGGAAGCTTTTGGCTTTACAGCACAAATAGGTTTTGAAGAAGGGTTAAGAAATACCATTGAATGGTATAGAGAAAACGCAGTTTAATTTTTAGCGTTGCTGTTAGGAAAACTTGGGGTTAGGGTTAATTGCGGCATATTAAAGTATGAATTTGTCCCTAACCCCAATTCTGTGGCCAAAGCCTAAAGCCTTTTAGTAGTCTGTTCAACATGGTATTTGTGGAACAGGCATCCTGCCTGTTCTCTTTGTTTTTAACAGGCAGGATAGCTGTTTTCTTGATTTTTAACAGGCAGGATAGCTGTTTTCTTGATTTTTAACAGGCAGGATGCCTGTTCCACAGCAGCTACAAGCACATCATAAGTCCTTTGATTCGCGATACGCGCCTTGGTGTAAGCACGGAAGCTAATCACCAATTATTAGTCCTAGATGTGGTAAAAATTATATATTGTCCTAAATGCCTGAATTAATTGCCTCTACCCTTATCCTGTCCCTTTATTTAAGCTAACAGCTTGACTAGCGATCGCCTCATACATTTTTCTTGTTTCTTGCAGGGGAGGCAAAAAGCGGTATGGATTTTCCTCCCTTTTAGGAACTCGATTTATCTAAACTCCAGCACCTTCTACTCTTGCTCAATAAGCACCCTTTTTGAATAAAACAACTAATACTGTTTGAAGTAAGATTTTCAAATCTAACCAAAGAGACCAACTCTCAATATAAGTAATATCCAGTTTGACCCCATCTTCAAAATTATCAATATTAGAACGTCCAGAAACCTGCCATAGTCCGGTAATACCAGGTAAAACTTCCTGCCGGATAAAGTGACTATTCTGAAATTTCTCAACATCCCTTAAAGGTAAAGGACGAGGACCAACTAGGCTCATTTCACCAAGTACAACATTAAAAAGTTGAGGCAATTCATCCAAACTATACTGACGTAAAAATTTTCCGATACGAGTAATACGAGGGTCGTTTTTAATCTTAAATAAAACACCACCTTTTATTTCATTTTTCCCTTCCAGAACTGCCTGTAAATTTTCGGCATTGGATACCATTGTGCGGAATTTCCAAATTTTAAATGTTTTCCCATGTAAACCAACACGAAATTGTTGAAAAAATATAGAACCAGGAGAATCCAATTTAATAATTACAGCGATAATAGCAAGAATAGGAGAAAGTAATATTAGTAAAATAATAGATGCTAATAAATCAAAACAGCGCTTTAAGTAGAAATCAGAACCAGTGATAATTGATGCTGGAATTGTAATAGACGGAACTTTGCCTACCATCCAAATGGTGGCATTGGTTGGTATAAATTCATTATTTGAAGGTAGAATTCTTAAAGTAATACCAGCGGTTTGAAAATGCCAACAAATATAAAGTCTATTTTTGATAGCATTCCAAGCAACAAAAACCTCTGATATCTCTAGTTTACGGAGATGTTCAAGAGTTTCAATTCGATATGCTTTATCAAGGGATTTAGCACTGGAAACACCAAGCAATTTATAGGAATTATCTTCTCTTATTAAATCAATACTCTTATCACTATCTTCCGTATCGGCTATTAAGAATACAGGATGACGAATAATTCCTTTATCTCGTAATTTTTCTGTCGTAATATGAAAGATTATTCTAGCAATGAAAATAAATATCGCGGAGAATAAACTAAATAATAAAAAACTAGAACGAGAAATAAAAATATTTGGTTCGTAGAGAAAAGCAATATACAAAATTAATAAATTAGATAATACTATTGCTTTTAATAACTTAAAAAAGTTCCGACGATGAATCCCCCCCTTGTAGTTTCCTGTAATCGTAATAAGACTTAGAGGGATAGATATAGTCAGGAATATAAAAGATATATTAGTTGTCCAATGAGAAACTAAAGGAGTACCTATAGATAATGCTAATTGCCAAGCTAAAAGTAAAGAAATAGTATCTAAAAAGACAAGAGTAATTATTCTTGTAAGTTTTATAGATAATCCCTTTTTAAACCATGTTTTTTTCGCTGACCTTAAATCTGAAGGAAATTTTTCCACAGACAGATTATAGAATTTCATTATTTGTTTAAACCTTTTATATTTTTAGCTGCAGATAAGTCAGAAAATAATTCACGCAAAAGTCTAAAAAATGCCTGCTTATCAAAAATAAGTTACACTTACAATAGCTAAAAAAAACATCATGATCAGAAAAAAAATCAAATATTTTACGTAATTTTTACGTGAATTGATATATACTTAGTTGATGTGAATAAATATTATTTACAAAATATATCTATTAAAAAGTCTGCAACTGGCGCAAGCTAGTTTAGCTACAGAGACTCTGTCCCTTTGATGCTACAAAAAATAAACATCTCGGAAAATTAAATATTGACTCTTATCATATAAGCCTTTTAACTTATTTCCCGGAAATGTCTAATGCATAAAAATATATAAATATGAGTATCAAAAATAAAGTTTAGGAGTGCGCTCGCCATTAAAACCAAATGAAAGATTAAAGGCTATACATTAGAATACTAGGAAATTTTAACTGTTGGATTAGATAATTGCATAAACATAATTGAAGTTATTCTTTGATATCAATCTCTGATGAAGAAGCATCATAAATTCTTTTTCTATCCCAACTAATTCCCATTTTAACTACTTTTGCTGGATTTCCTGCGACTATTGAATTAGAAGGGACATGTTTCGTGACTATTGCCCCTGTGGCAACCACACTGTTTTTTTCTATGCAAACTCCCTTAAGAATGCGTGTATGAGCAGCTATCCAAACATGGTCTTGAATTTCAATATTTCTTGCGTAGTTAATTCGTTTTCCTGTTGCTAATTCAATAATAGAATGTGAATCCCCACACCTGATATCTATATCGTAAGCTAACATACAGTCAGAACCAATATATATTTTAGAATTTGGCTCAGTTAAAGCAATATGAGCATCTTCTATGGAAGTATTATCATTAATAATTAACGAACAGTTATTATCCTCCAGCCAAATAGAACTACCTCGATTAAATTTACATCTTTTTCCTATATATATATTATGGTGGGAGCCTCTGATAAAAAAAACAACTCCATTCAACTGAGATTCATTATCAACTAAGATTTTATTATTATTGCCAACAATATCAAATACTACATTTTTTAACAGGCTGTTATTGACTTTGATTGAATTATGATTGCCTGAAATTTTTCTTTTGTTACCTGTACTAGATAAAAATGTGTAAATACCAACTAAACTATTTCTTAAGTTGGGATACTTTTCAAGTTGACCATAAATCTGTTTCTTGATTGAATTCATAACTTTAGATTGCTATTTTTGATTAACAAAATTTAGGAATATAAAAAAATCAGTAAATTGCTACAAATATCTTTAAATATCTGTTAAACTATACTTGTGAAATTCTATAATTTACTAAAGCACTAATTACTGGATAAGTATCCTTGGTTAATAATAGTTTTTTTCAAATAATCGGCATATTTTTTGGCCGATTCTGTCTTCAGATGAGTTCCATCATAAGTTTGCCAATCTTCTGTTGAAAATTCTGGCATCCACTCATATTTATTTTCTGGAAAAAATGATTTTAACATCTTTTGAATTTGCTGTTGTCTGATAGTATTATCTAAGCTTGGGTCAAGAGGTACTCTATACAATATAACTCTGATTCCATTATTTTTTAGTGATAGAATCTGATTCTGGATAATTTGAGCTTGATGATTAAATAAATTAATTTCCTTATCATCTAAATCCCGTTGATTAGTGTCCACAATCCTTTGTATGATGAGTTTTTCTAATGATGACTGTTTATTAGTCTCCTCGTCTTTGATATTTAATGTATCTGCTTGTGAATTTTTATGTTTTTGAAGATAGGAAACAAATATGCTAACTGGTCTATATTGCGCTCGAAGCATAGGGAGATAAAGGCGACTAAAATATGATAACTGATTATCAAAATAAGATACAAATTCGCGATTTATTCCTCTATCAATAGTGTCACTAATTTCCACAAATACAAGATTAGGTCTTGACTTGGTTATTTTAATTATCTCTAGCCCCGTTTGAGCGCAACCTCCACTCATACCTAAATTAACTGCATTAAAATCAGTCAAATTAGTAGGAATATTATCTGTTAAAGAACTACCCACAAATACTATTTTGTCTTTGATTTGATTGTCATAAACAAAATGCTCCAATTTAATTAGATTTTTTTCCTGTTGATGAATTCCATCACTGGCAGGTAAAGCACCTAACCAAATAAGAAGCTGGTATGTCAATAAAATCAATATACATAAACTGAAACTAATAAGTAAATTTAGACTTTTATATTTTTTGCTCATACTTAAAATTGAAAGTAAATAAATTCGTTAGAACTACCACTATTTAAAATAATTAGCACAAGCATTATCATTATAATTAATTGATTATAAATAGTATTAAGTGTCTGATAAGTATTAACATTAGACGCTATTTTTATTTTATGAAATGTTGGAAAGTGGGGGATATGATAAATAATGATAGGTAATGAATATACTAATACTGGTACTATCAAACGGAAATTTGATTCAATTTGATAGTTATTAACTAAAGCAGTTAAAAAACTAATTGCTTCATCAAACTTTGGCAATTTAAATAGTAACCAGCCAATGGTGACAAAACAAAATACACTGGTAATACGAAATAAATCTATGAGTAATATTTTCCACAAAGGTTTTGTTGTATCTATTGTTTTTGATTTTCCAGTCAAACCGAAAAATCTTTCTAAGGCTAAGCCAACTCCATGAAAAATACCCCAAACAGCATAACTCCAGGCGGCACCATGCCATAGACCACCAAGAGTCATAACAACCATTAAGTTGATATAAGTTCTAATTTTTCCCTTTTTATTACCTCCCAAAGGAATATAAAGATAATCTCTTAACCAAGTAGATAGAGAAATATGCCACCGTCGCCAAAATTCAGAAATTGAATAAGATATATATGGAAAATTAAAGTTTTGTGGTAGTTTATATCCTAAAGATGCAGCAAAACCTATGGCAATTAAAGAATAGCCTGCAAAATCAGCAAAAATTTGCATGGAGTATCCAAATAACAAAACTAAGTTAGTTAGAGTTCCAGCTTGTAAAAAATATGGATATGTAATCCAAAATGTATAATCTTTCAAATTGTCAGCTATGACTATTTTTAAGAAATAGCCAACAATGAGGTTGCGAAAAACAATATCCCAAGAAATATCTTTAAATGATTTAAAGCCTATTTGAGGATAAAATTCTGTTACTTTTAAAATGGGACCAGCAATCAAATGTGGGAAAAAAGTAATAAAGTGAGAAGTATTAAGTAAATAATCTAATATTTTTAGGTTTTTATAAGAATAATTAACCTTTACTTTTTCTCTTGATTTGTGATTTTGTGATTTATCATCTTGCGATTTATAGGTATCAACCAATAAACTAATCCCTTCAAAGGTATAAAATGAAATACCAACAGGTAGAGGTAAAGTCAAGAGTACATTTATAATGCTATTTTCTGACAGATTTTCTATATCAAAGGTGTTGATAAATAAATTAGTTAGCAATGAACCATATTTAAAAAGAGCAAGAATAGATAAATTAATTATTATTCCTACTGTAGCCCAAGCTAAACGTTGTTTGCGATTAATACCTCTATTGACTTGATAACTAGTGAAGGAATTAATAATTATTGATAGTAATAGAAGATTAAGTAACCAAGGAGAACTCCAAGCGTAGAATACGAAGCTGGCAATAACTAAAATCCAAACTTGAATATTACGAAAAATCGGTGCATAATAAATAGTAAAGACGAACAGAAAGAAAAATAAAAATGTTGAACTATTGAACAACATGGTTAGATTTTTTACTATTTCTACAGGATTAATATTTATTCTGATACTTTTTAACTTTATATAACTTCCCTGATATTTTTCCTGATTGTTTTTTTTATTTAGTCAATGAATCAAATAAAAAATATATATTGGTAGATTTTGATAAAAATAAAAAATGACTTTGTTAGTTTAGTAACTTTTATCATCATTTTTTTGATTATTTGTGTTGATTATTAAATAATTTAAACCCCAGTAAATTTCCCATGCATTGGATTAAGAAAAATAGAATAAATCTGGGATTATGCAAAACATATCTTTTCCATAGCCGCTTTGGTTCTTTACTTAAGCGAAAAAGCCACTCTAACCCTATTTTTTGCATCCACCCAGGTGCTTGTTTGACTCTTCCAGAGTGAAAATCAAAAGCAGCACCTACACCAAGCATGACCCCTGGTATAAGACCTTTATGACCTGCCATCCATAATTCTTGCCTAGGGCAACCAATACCTACAAATAGGATTCTGGCACCCGAATCAATTATTTGCCGAGTATAAAGGTCATCTTCTTCAGTAGTAATTGGACGAAAAGGAGGTGATATTTGGCAAACAACCTGAATACCAGGAAAACGTTTGTATAAAAATTCTACAAATGTATTTAAACTTTCAGGAGTACCACCATATAAAGCAATGGGAATATTTTTCTGAGCGGCAGCCTGACATACATGTAATGTTAAAGTCGGACCATATACCCGTGATGCATTCTTTATTCCCAAGGCTTTTAGTCCCCATACAAGGGGCATACCATCCGGAGTAATTAAACTAGCATCATTAACTATTTTGGCAAATTGAGAAGAGTCATAAGTTTCCATTGTCATATGAACATTAGCTGCACAAACATAACAACTTAAACTATTTATCGCCCAATTTATTATTCTTTCCGTAGCATCTTCATAGCTGGTTGCATCAACTCTCATTCCCACTATATTGCGAGACTTTACGGGGGATATTTTATTATTGATAAGCATTTGATTTTAATGTGATAAATAATAAATACTTTTTTTTAGAGGTTATTAATGAATCATAATTAGGCAATATTTTTTATGATATTTATGAGGTAATTTATGATAGATTAATTAGATTCATTAGATTGATACCTAGGACAAAGACATTTGATTTTTTGGATAATTAATAGATAAAGCTTTCAGTTCTTATTTTGGGTTTTAAATTAAAAAATTAAGCTCAAACTTGGTAATCAACCTTCATAATTTAGGTATGTTTTTCTTGGATGTCTATTGATTAACTATCTGCCCATAGATTTCCATGAGCCTTTTGTAATTCTTTTCTGAAGTATATTGAATTTCAAATTCTTCCCTTGAAAAGTGGCGCATTTGTATAAGCTTTTTTGTGTTATTCAATGCCCATTCTACTTTTGCAGCTAAATCCTGTGGATTACCGGGTTCAAAAAGTAGTCCAGTGGAACCATCTTTTACTAAACTACTCATTGAACCAAGGTTAGAAGCAATAATAGGTGTAGCTGATGCGTATGCTTCAATTATGATACGTGGTAAGCCTTCATACCATTTTGAAGGAAATACTAAAAACTTTGCATCTCTTAATAGGGCATAAACTTCTTCTGAGGTTTTGCGTCCCAAGTATTCCACGCCTTTCATTTTTTCTATACTTTGAACAATTTGTTCTGCAAGGGGACCATCACCAACTATTTTTAGTGGTAGTTTTTCTCCTATAGTTTTCCATGCCTCTACTAGTGTATCTAAGCCTTTTTCTTCGGATAGACGCCCTACAAATAAAGCATAATTCCCCTCTCCATTGCCTGCTGGAGGTTCTGGGTAAACAAAATTCGGTTTAACAACAACCTTTTCTGGAGGCAGATTATTTGTTATAAACTTTTGTCTAGAGAATTCTGTGAGGGCAATATAAACATCTACCATTTGAGTCCAAGTATCTAAAACTCTATGGGTAGAAAGCATGGTAGCAACTATTGCAGAACCGACTTTACTATCTTTGTAACAGCCATTTAATACTCCGGGAATTGGGATGGGTTTTCCCAGGCAATCTTCACAGACTTTACCTTCACGAAATAAATAAGCATTTAAACAAAGCAGTCGATAATTATGTAGGGTTTGTACTACAGGTATACCAGCTTCACGACAAGCATAGTAAACAGAAGGGGAGAATAAAGGGAAAAAGTTATGTATATGTGCTAAATCAGGTTTAAACTCAGCGATTACTTTTAATACTTTTTGGTAAGATGAAAATGAATAGATTGCGCTAATAGCGGCATTAATTTTTTCAACAGGATTAGTGATGTCATGATTACTAACTTGCAGAAGAATAACTTGATGCCCTTTTGCTTCTAGTAAATCTTTTTCAGCTTGCAGAACCCCATCTTCACCCCCAGAAAATTGATAATAATTATGTAATAATAGTATCTTCATTGAGTTAAGACCTTTTTAGGAACCTGGGTAGATGAATAAATTAATTTTGCAATTTTTACTTCAATTTTGTTGATGTACTTACTTAATATCAAGAATAAACTTTCAGACTTTTAAAATATCGTTTAGTCAGCAACAATTAGGCAACAGCATGATTGATTAGATTTTGATATTGCTGCACTACCCCTTCAGCGCTAAAGTCCTTTGCTCGTTGTAAGCCAGTCTCATGCAACTTTTGGGCAAGTTCTGGATTTTTCAAGATTCGGGCGATCCCCTCAGCAATTTTCTCTGGTTCACCCATAGGAGTTATCAATCCGCCACATTCTCCGCCTTTGAGAATCTCATAGGGACCGGAAGGACAATTTGTTGCTACTACAGGGCATCCTACAACTAAAGCTTCAATAAGAACGCGAGGAAGTCCTTCATAGTCAGAGGAAAGAAGAAAAACTTGAGAAGATTTCACATAGGTATGGGGGTTTTCAACAAAACCGGGCATAAAAACACGGTCTGTAAGCCCAAGATTTTGAACTTGTTGTTCTAGTTGAGGGCGAAGTTCTCCATCCCCTAAAATAAGAAAGTTGGCGTCAATTGCATAATCCTGACATAGGTTATTAAAAGCTTCGATAGCGATATCAAAGCGTTTTTGGCTTGTAAAACGCCCAACGGTTACTATGGTAGGTTTGCTAAAGATATGACTATGTATTGCTGGTATGGGTGATTCAGCTACTTTACTAATTTCATCTAGCTCAAAAGGCACATAAATTACAGATAGATTTTTTTGTGGCACATTATAATTTGATAGCAAATCTTGAGCCACACCCTCAGCAACACAACGAATGTAGGAAATCTGAGGATAAATCCAACGACATAGAGAATTATGAATTGACTTGCTACTATCTTTTATCCAACGACTAAGATAAACTTGTACATCAACTATTAAAGGTTTACGGTGCCAAAGTGATAGTAGCCATGTAATATAAGTTGGAGTCAGTTCAGAAGTGGCAATCAGTAAATCAGTAGTCGCTACAAGTTGATTTAACTTTAGAAATGTTTTTAATCTATCTCCTATAGATAATCCTGTAGGTATTAATACATTTCCAGGAAACTGTTTAAAAAGTAGATTGTTTTCTGGTGATTTCATGAGTAATAATGTTAACTCATGCCCGTTGTTTTTTAGCTCTTTTGCAACAGGTATAAGACTCCGCTCTGCACCTCCTATACCTCCAAATTGACCAACAATTAAAATTCGCATTTGATGTGACCTTATTATTTTTAATAATTAATACAATTAATAAACATTTTGTAATATTTTTGACAATCTGTGATTGAATTATTTAATTAATACATTATTGGCAACTTTAATAAGAAACTCAGATGCAGTTTCTGGTGTATGTTGAGATATTATTTCTTGTGACCTCAAACCCATTGAAACAATTGCATGAGGATTATCAATAAAGTACTTCATCCGCTCAGCTATTTCTTCCGGATTATGTGGCTCAAATACGTAGCCATTATCTCCGTCAATAATCAATTCAGATGCTCCTGCCCATTTTGAAGATAAAATAGGTTTACCAAATGCCATTGCTTCAAGAATAACCATACCCCAAACATCTTCTAAGGTTGGAAGAATAAAAACATCTGCTTTATGAAAATATGAACTTAAGTGGCTATAATCTACAGAACCTATCCATTGAACATGATTTTGTAAACTATACTCTTGACTATATTTTTCCAGTTCATTTCGCTGAGAGCCTTCTCCCACAATAATCACAGTGTAGTCATCATAACCTTGCTGTCGTAAAAGAGAACATGCCTCTAGCAAGAAATTGATGCCTTTGCGAGGAATTATTTGACCAACAAAAAGGAAAGTTTTAGTATGGTTTTTTAAGTTATTTTTTTCTAATTCTTCTAATTCTCCTAATTCTCCTAATTCTATGGGTTTATTAACTGACAGCGCCGTTATATCTGGGACTTGATAAGGTTGGGCAAATACTGTATTTTTTTTTGCCTTTAAAGTATTTACTAAGTATTGCTTACCCAACTGATTATTTGTGACAAAAGCATCGGCAAAGTAAGCTATAATACGTCTTACAAATAAACGTATTTTTGATTCTGAAGCATCAATAGTTGGTGAACTACCATCATAAACAACCACAACTCGCCAACCAAATAGTGGTTTTAACAGAGCCACGAATAAACTCCAGAGGGAAAAAGCGCTAGTAAAAATAATTTGAGGTTTGAAGGTAAATAAATGACGAATAATTGCAGGAGATAAAAAATCAAAACCAGATTTATAACCTTGGGCTGATTCTCCTACTTCTAAACGTTTAACTTTTCCAACTAATTCAACATTAAATGTACCTTCATATCCTTGGGTAAATCCAGTCCAACATCCAGTATAAATATTTGTTGCCTGAAAAACCTTAGTAAACTTTGATAATACGGGATGCCAGTAATTACCTTGTGATAGCCAAGGGAATAACCAAGCTACACGTATAGAATTTTTATCTCTCACTTTAATTTACCTTTTTAATTTTTTAGTTTTTTATGTTGAGTCTTTAAAAATAAAATTAAGACCCATTTATTTCACTGGTATTACATATTTAATTTCTAAGCTTGACGGTATTTAAGATTCAATAAAACTGATTTGAACAGCAATCTTGCATAGGGTAGAATCCAGTAAACAAACCAGAATAAACCACAATGACGTTGAACAAAAATTTTCCACTCATGAATGGGTAAACCTTTAGGATGATTAACCTTGTGCCAGCGCTCGCTGATACTCATATTTGGTTTATCCCAAGCCTGAAGTCCTGTCAGATTATGCTCGCAACTAGCTATATAACCGGGTGTAATCCATACTGAGCCACCCTGTTGCTGAGTTCTTAACCCATAATCAACATCTCCTATACTATGAGTAAAAGCTGGGTCTAGATTGCCTACCACTTGTACAACATCTTGAGGTATCAGTACGCAATTGCCATTCATCGTTAAAGTAGATTGCACTTCTTCAGTGGGTTTTAATGATTTAAATTTAAGAGGGTGCCACCAACTACCTCTTACTAAACCTCCATAGCTTAAGAGTCCAGATTGTGGTTCTTGAATAGAGCCAGCAACTATTGCTTTAGTACAACCTTTTTTCTCTAGACTCCAGGAAGTTTCTAGTAAAGTTTTTAAAGCCCCAGGGTAAAGTAAAGTATCATCATTTAACCAAAGGTAGTAATCATAATTAGATTTTATTGCCTCGGCAAAAGCTAGGTGCATTCCTCCATTCCAAAATAAACTACCATTTCCTGGGATGACCTTAACTTCCGGGTAATTTAGCTTTACCATTTCCCCTGTTCCATCAGTACTCCCATCATCTACCAAATAGACTTGAGTTTTAATCTCTGCTAAGCACTCTTGCTTATATACTTTGTCTAAACAATAAAGAGTTTTTTCTAGTCTATTATGACAAGTCATTAATATTGCTAAGCTTATTTTTTTCATAATTATTTAAGGTGATATCTACTGTTTTTATTGTGATGATGTCAATATCAATTTTGCGATATATTTTTGTACTATTTTTCAACTATCTTTTTAACTATTATTTATATATGTATCTGTTTGTATTTCAATTTGATTATTATATGATGTTGTTTCATTATCTTTAATTCTATTGTAATGAATAGCTGATGAAAGAGCTATGGAAACATAGATAATCCATGATAAATTAGTAGTTAAAAGTGTTAAACTTTCAACGTTGTTAAACACAAAATAAATAGCCAAATACATAAACATCCAGAAGAATTCTATTTGATTGGTAACAACTATTAATTTAACGACTTTTCTCATTATATTAATAAAATTAAATGTAAAAAGAATTAAACCAACAAAACCAAGTTGCAAAAATAAATCTACAAAACTATTATGAGCATGGAATATTAAACTACCTCTTAATACTTCTTCTGAATTACGAGCAAAACTATTTAAAATAACACTATCTGCTGCATTAGAAGTCCAAAAACCATTATATCCATAGCCTAATAAAGGTCTTTTTAATCCAGCTTCAATTGCCATTATCCATATGGGGACACGCCCGTTAAATTCAGTATCTTTTCCTAGGATATCGACTAATATTGTTTCCAGGTTTATGGAAATAAAAATAGTACTTACAGAAAGAATTAAAAAAGTTGAAATCAGAATAATAGAGAAAAATACTGGATTGGCTCGCTTTGATAGTCGATAAAATGGCATCAATAATAATAGTAGTAAAAAAGTTACTAAAGCTGTTTTACTTTGAGAAAGTAAAATCAGAAAAAAAGCTAAAGCTAACCCAGATGTTGCCAGCCAACGTTTACTATTACTATCAAAAAACTTAATTAAAAAAATGGAAGATGTAAAGCATAAAAAGCGCCCAAATAGCTGTTTATGTCCATAAATTCCATTCCAATATACACCATCTGCTATGCCATAAGATGGGATAATTAAAGCAACAATAAAACTTAAAATCATCCCTATACCACTTATCAAAGATAATAGTCCCATTTGGGCACTTGGTGTATATTGTGCAGCTAAATATACAGCAAAAAGAGTTGAACGTATCAAACCTTTAGCATTTTCTATGGTGGCTGAGGGATTAGCAGACCAGGCAAAAGAAAAAATAGCTAATAAAACTAATAAAAGTAATGATATATCTCTTGTGGCAACGTAAAGCAGTACTTTCCAACGTGTAATTATTAAAAATGAGATAAATATGTAGCCAATGATATTGATTATATTTGAGATGCCAGATTCTAAGGATACACTTTCGGCAAAAAATAATAACAATATAACGGTAATTAATTCTAATAGTTTAAGCAGATGTTGGGCTAGAGCCTGATTTATTTTCAATTTGTCACCCCCAAATTATCTTGTTACTTTCCTGGTATTTTATTGATATTTTATTAGTATTTTTTTGATACTTTATTAATATTATTTTCTTGATAAGTGCATATTGTTTATTTTATTCAAGAGTAAATAGATTCATCAGTATTTTTAGCTAAAATATTTGTGTAAAGATTGTAATAACGCTGTGTCTGAAGTTCAATGGTAAATTCTTGTTCAGCTTTTTGGCGAGCGCTATATGAAAGTTTTTGAGATCTTTCATCATTTTCTAATACCCAAACAATTCCTGTTGCTAAGTCATAAACTTCATAGGGTTTGGCTAGGTAGCCATTTTGCTGATGGTCAACTATATCTTTTAAACCTGTAGCATTAAAGGCTACAACAGGTACTCCACAAGCTAAAGACTCAGAAGCTGTTTGTCCAAAACACTCTTGAATAGAGGGTACAAGCATTACATCTACTGCTGAGTAAATTAAGGCTAAATAAGGATCGTCATGTATATATCCTAAAAGATTGGCTTTAAATCCTAAATCAACTACATCTTTTTGGTTAGAAGTCCCAAAAACAACTAATTCTAATTTATCTTTCCATCCTGATTTCCTTAACTCTTGGAGTGCTGCTTGTAGTAAGTGAAAACCTTTTCTTTTATCACTAGTTGCCTGTACTGCTCCAAATAGAATAAGTTTTTTATCTTGAGGTAAGTTAAGTATATTTCTTGCTATGTGCTTGGGAATGGGTCTAAATACTTGAGTATTTAGACCATGTGGAATAACTTTTATTTCAGAATTATTAAATACTGAACTGGAATTGGCGCAATTTGCCATCCAAGAACTTGGGGCAACAAGGGTTATATTTAAGTTTTTCCAACTTTTAACTTTTCGCTGCCATACCCACCGGGATAAATCATAGTCTTTTTGACTGCCCAGTTGAGGACATGCACCACAGGATTTTAGATAGCGATCGCATTCCTGAGTGTAGTGACATCCTCCTGTAAATACCCACATATCATGGATAGTCCAAACCAAAGGACGCTTAAGCTTGGCAATTGTTTCTATTTGGAGGAAGGCTCCACTAATCCAGTGTAAATTAATTATATCTGGAGAAATTTGAGCAACTTGAGAAGAAGAAAAATCCGGTAATAAATGGATAGATAATAAAGATTTGCGGTGAGGATAAAGTTTTAAGGGGAGACCATCAAATGTTAGCTTAGCCCTTGACATGCCTTGATAAAGACTAATGTCAGGGGCAATAACTTTTCTATCATTGCTAGATTTTTCTTTAACAAGCATTTGAGAGTTCAGACCAAAATTCTCTAAACCCTTATGCAACCTATAAGCAGCGCGAGCAGCGCCGCCATCAATATCAGATGTACTAATATGTAATATATTCATATAGGCAGATATAATAAATATTGTAATTAAATTCAATCAAATCCAATTAAATTCAATTAAATTTGACGTTATTTGATGTGATTACAATGGTTTTATTAATCCTTTAACCGTGTCTTTTACTCCTTGTTTAAACCTTTGTAGCTTACCTCCTTCATATAAAGTAACCTGTGTAAATCTATCGGCTTTATCATCACGTATGACAAAGGGTGGATGATTTAGGGGAAAGTCTATTGCTAGACGCTGCATATCCTGGTAGGGATTAATCTTTTTCAGAGATTGGAAATGAGTAGAATCTGCACCAAAACCAATATTAGATACTAAATTAACATTTGGGATAATTCCTAAACTATTTTGTACCCAACAAGCAAATACCCACTGGTAATCCCAGATTTTATCCTGGGGATTATCGTAGACAGATTGAAATATTTTGTTCCAATGTTTGACAGCAGCAGGCTCAATTAGAATATCCCTTAAAAAGTTTTCTGATTTAATCTCTGGCCACAGTTTCATATTCATATCAAAATTTTGCCAAGACCGTCTCCAAGTTGCCCAACCCCAACAGAGAATATGACGTGAAAAATAATAACTATAGTTATTTCTTTTCTTCCCAAACTGAACATTTTGCCCAGATATTAAACTAATTCTAGTATCATGTTTATATTTTTTCAGTAACTCATCACAAAATGGAAAAAATGTCGGGTCGGGTACACAATCATCTTCTAAAATAATCGCTTCCTCAACTTGACTAAAAACCCAATCTAACCCAGTGGGAAGGCGTCTTCCACAACCTAAGTTAATATCCGAAAAATTTGTCAAAACCTCACAATCCCAATCTACTTTATCAATAATTGCGCGGGTCGCCTGACACTTTTCCGCTTCACCTTCATGGTCAGGGCGGGGACCATCGGCTATTACAAAAAGTTTAGGAGGCTTTGCTTGACGAATAGCTTCAAATACTCTCTCTGTAGTATGAGGTCTTTTAA
>Ga0114939_10001261_pt1 | contig 20177 bp, 23 predicted proteins | sample AshMeaCrysSpring_FD_87196 | JGI IMG/M metagenome (GOLD analysis project Ga0114939, IMG submission 87196) | Groundwater microbial communities from Big Spring, Nevada to study Microbial Dark Matter (Phase II) - Ash Meadows Crystal Spring | ecosystem: Environmental > Aquatic > Deep subsurface >...
GACCGAATTCGGCAGTCGTATCGTGAACAGTTGTTTCACGCTCAGCCTGATGGTGGGCGTATCGGTGGCCGACACCACGCTCGGCACGACCATCGCGAACCTCGGCTGGGACGAGGTGCGTTTCCCGAGGCCGGTGTACCCCGGCGACACGCTGCGCATCGAGACGATCGTGCACGAGATGCGCGACAGCCGCTCGCGGCCGGAAGCGGGCCTCGTGGTGTTCGTGCACCGCTGCTACAACCAGCGCAACGAGGAAGTCGCCGCCTGCAGGCGCACCGCGCTCATGAAGCGTCGGACGGCCACGTGATGCGCTCGATGCTGTTCGTGCCCGGCGACCGGCCGGAGCGCTTCGCGAAGGCCGACGCAAGCGGCGCAGATGCCGTGATCCTCGACCTCGAGGATGCGGTGGCGCCCGAGCGTCGACCGCTGGCGCGCTTCGAGACCGCCCGCTGGCTCGAGGCCGGCGCGCGCAGTGTGCCAACGTGGGTGCGCATCAATCCGGTTGCGACCGACGACGCCCTCGTCGATCTCGCCGCGGTGCTCGGCGGTCGTCCCGACGGCATCGTGCTGCCCAAGGCGCGACATGGCGACGACGTACGCCGTGCCGACCACTGGCTCGAGGCGCTGGAAGCTCGGCTCGGATTTCCGCGCAGCCGCATCGGTCTGCTGCCGCTGATCACCGAAAGCGCCGGTGCGCTGCTCAATGCCGGCTCGTTCACCAGCCTGCCGGGACGCGTCACCGGCCTGAGCTGGGGCGCCGAGGATCTCGCCGCCGACGTCGGCGCCTCGACCAACAAGGCCGCCGACGGCGAGTACGAACTGACCTACGCGCTCGCGCGTTCGTTCTGCCTGCTGGCCTCGGCCGCCGCGGGCGTTGCGGCATTTGACACCGTGGACATCGAGTTCCGTGACATTGAGGCCGTCGAACGCCGCGCGCAGGCGTCTCGTCGCCAGGGCTTCCTGGGCAAGCTCGCGATCCATCCGGCGCAGGTCGCACCGATCCACGCCGCATTCACTCCGACGGACGACGAGATTGCGCGAGCGGAGCGCGTGATCGCGGCCTTCGCTGCCGCACCTGGCGTCGGCACCGTGGGCTTCGAGGGCGGCATGCTCGACAAGCCTCATCTGCGCCAGGCCGAGCGCGTCATCGCCGCGGCGCGCCGCGGCTGAAGCAGGGGAGGACCCCGTGAGCGTGATCCGGTCCCGAGTCGATCGATCGAGCAGCGACTATGGCGCGAATGCCGAGGTGAACCGTCGTCTCGCCGCGGAGCTCCGCGAGCTCATCGCGAAGATTTCTGCGGGCGGCTCGGCGGCGGCCCGGCAGCAGCACGAGTCGCGCGGCAAGATGTTCGTTCGCGACCGAATCGATCGCCTGCTCGACCCGGGTTCACCCTTTCTCGAGATCGGTCAGCTCGCGGGCCACGAGCTCTACGGCGACTGGCTCCCGGCGGGCGGCGTCATCGCCGGCATCGGGCGCGTGAGCGGCCTCGAGTGCCTGGTGGTTGCGAACGACGCCACCGTCAAGGGCGGCACGTACTACCCGATCACGGTGCGCAAGCACCTGCGCGCGCAGGACATCGCGCTGGAGAACCGGCTGCCCTGCATCTACCTCGTGGACTCCGGCGGAGCCTTCCTGCCGCGGCAGGACGACGTGTTCCCGGATCGCGAGCACTTCGGGCGCATCTTCTACAACCAAGCGCAGATGTCGGCCCTCGGCATCCCGCAGCTCGCCGTGGTGATGGGCTCGTGCACGGCGGGAGGCGCGTACGTGCCCGCCATGTGCGACGAGGCGATCATCGTCCGCGAGCAGGGCACGATCTTCCTCGGCGGTCCGCCGCTGGTGCAGGCTGCGACCGGCGAGCGGGTGGATGCCGAGACGCTCGGCGGCGGGGACGTGCATGCGCGACAGTCCGGGGTCGTCGACCATCTCGCGGACAACGACTCCCACGCGCTGTGGATGGCACGCCGCCTCGTCGCGCACTTAAATCGTGACGGCGTCCGACCGCCGTCCACGCCACCGCGGGCGCCGCGCCATGCAGCCGAGGATCTCTACGGCATCGTCCCGCGCGACACGCGCCATCCATACGACGTGCGCGAGGTGATCGCACGCCTCGTGGACGCCTCTGAACTCGACGAGTTCAAGGCGCTCTACGGCACGACGCTGGTCTGCGGTTTCGCGCGCATCGGTGGCTACCCGGTCGGCATCATCGCGAACAACGGCGTGCTGTTCTCGGAGTCCGCACTCAAGGGCGCGCATTTCGTGGAGCTGTGCAACCGGCGGCGCGTGCCGCTGTTGTTCCTGCAGAACATCACCGGCTTCATGGTCGGCCGCAAGTACGAGGCTGGCGGCATCGCGCGCGATGGCGCGAAGATGGTCACCGCCGTGGCCTGTGCGTCGGTGCCGAAGCTCACGGTGATCATCGGCGGCTCGTTCGGCGCAGGAAACTACGCGATGTGTGGCCGCGCCTACGGCGGCCGCTTCCTGTGGACCTGGCCCAACGCGCGTATCTCCGTGATGGGAGGCGAACAGGCGGCCACGGTACTCTCGATCGTGAAGCGCGAGGGACTGCAGCGCCGCGGCGAGGACTGGCCCGAGGCCGAGGAGACCGCGTTCCGCGCCGAGATCCGCGGCCAGTACGAAACCCAGGGTCACCCGTATTACGCGAGCGCCCGTCTCTGGGACGACGGCGTGATCGACCCGGTGGATACGCGAGAGGTGCTCAAGCTCGCGCTCGCCGCCGCGACCTGCCGCGCCGACGAGGGCGAGTCACCCTACGGCATCTTCAGGATGTGAGGCGGCCCATGCTCGAGAGCGTCCTGATCGCCAATCGAGGCGAAATCGCCTGCCGCATCATCCGCAGCGCGCGACGCATGGGCCTGCGAACCGTGGCCGTGCATTCGGAGGCCGACCGCGGCGCCTTGCATGTGCGGCTCGCGGACGAGGCCGTCGAGATCGGGCCGGCCGAGGCGCGCCGGAGCTACCTGGACCTCGAGCGGATCCTCGAGGCCGCGCGCTCCACCACGGCCCAGGCCATCCACCCGGGCTACGGCTTCCTGTCGGAGAACGCCGGATTCGCGCGAGCCTGCGAGGCGGCCGGAATCGTGTTCGTGGGTCCGCCGGCAAGCGCCATTGAGCGCATGGGCTCGAAGAGCGAAGCAAGACGGCTGATGGCGGCGGCGGGCGTGCCCGTGCTGCCTGGCTACGACGGCGACGACCAGGGCGACGACGTCCTGGAAGCGCAGGCGCAGCAGCTCGGCTTTCCGCTGCTCGTGAAGCCCACCGCCGGAGGCGGCGGGAAAGGCATGCGCGTGGTGCGCGGCGCCGGCGAGCTCATCGACGCGCTCGCCTCGTCGCGACGCGAGGCATCGAAAGCCTTCGGCGATCCCAGGCTGCTGCTCGAGCGTTTCGTCGAGAAGGGAAGGCACGTCGAGATCCAGGTATTCGCAGACAAGCACGGCGGCGCCTTGCACCTGTTCGAACGCGATTGCTCACTGCAGCGACGGCACCAGAAGGTGATCGAAGAGGCCCCCGCGCCGCGCCTCGATGATCCGACGCGCTCAGCGATGGGCGAGGCGGCGGTCGCTGCCGCTCGCGCCGTCGGCTACGTCGGGGCCGGCACCGTCGAGTTCCTGTACGACGGGCGAGGGTTCTATTTCCTCGAGATGAACACCCGGCTGCAGGTCGAGCACCCGGTCACCGAGATGATCACCGGACTCGACCTGGTGGAGTGGCAACTCCGCGTCGCCGGTGGCGAGCGACTGCCGCTCGCGCAGTCACAGGTAACCCAGCGCGGTCACGCCATCGAGGCTCGCCTCTACGCCGAGGATCCGGAGCGCGGTTTCCTGCCATCCACCGGACGCATCACGCGCCTGCGTTTCCCGCCCGAGGATGCGCACCTGCGGGTGGATGCCGGGGTGGGCGAGGGGGACGAGGTCACGGTCCACTACGACCCGATGATCGCCAAGCTGATCGCCTGGGGAGCCGATCGCCCCGAGGCGATGGAGCGGCTGCGCTCGGCTCTCGCCGCGACGGAGATCGAGGGCGTGCGCACGAACGCGCGATTCCTCTGGGAAATCCTGGGCTACGAGGCCGTCCGTGCGGGTGACCTCAGCACGCGCCTGCTCGAGAGCGAGCTCGCGGCCACGGGCGCGACCGAGGCGGACCGCAGGGCGGCCTGGGCGATCGCCGCCGCGGTTGGGGCCACGACGCAACCCAAAGGGGGCGAGACGGCCTGGAGCGGTCACGGAGGATTCCGCCTGAACGCGGCCCCTGCGTTGCGCCTGCCGCTGCGGCTCGGCGAGGAGCGGCACTGGCTGCGGCTGCGCCCGGTCGGCGCGGATCTGCAGGTGGAACTTGCGGGCCGCACTCACCTGCTGGAGTCGCCGCGGCTCGAGCACGGGCGGATCAGCAGTCGCCTCGACGGCATCCCCGTCGAGGCTCGGGTGGACATCGGCGAGGACGGCTTCACGTTGCGTCGAGACTGCCTGCGCTTCGACTTCTCGGAAGACACGGGTGCCGAGCACCATGCATCCGCAGAGCACGAGGGACACCTGCGCTCGCCGATGCCCGGGCAAGTGCTGGACGTGCGGGCACGGACCGGCGACCACGTCGCGTCGGGTACCGTGCTCGTAGTGCTCGAGGCCATGAAGATGGAGCACTCGCTGGCCGCGCCCTGGGACGGGACTGTGACGTCCGTCTCGGTCAAGCCCGGTGATCGTGTAGAGGAGGGCGTGGAACTCATGGTCCTCAGCCCAGATGAGGCCCCCTCGCTGCGGCAACCCGAAGACACTGGCTGAGTGCTGTTTTGCTAGACTTCGCGCCCACTTAGTCGCCGCGCGGGTCCAGTTCCGGGCGACTGGCCCGGATCGGCTTGCCGCGGAGGATGGATATTGCCCGACGGGGCGCGACTCGAAGCCCGTGACATCAACTGCTGGCGCGGTGAACGACAAATCCTTCGGGACGTGTCCTTCGCGGTCGTTACGGGCGAATTCCTGAAGATCACGGGGCCTAATGGCGTGGGCAAGACCACGCTGTTACGCGTGGTCTGCGGGCTGCTGCCGGCGGAGAGCGGTGTCGTCGAGTGGCGCGGGAAGCGGGTGACGAGTTCCAATGACGAGTACCACACCGACATGGCCTATCTCGGGCACCTGAATTCGCTCAAGGCGGACCTGACCGCCCGCGAGAACCTGCGATTCCTGGCCGGACTGCGGCAATCCCTGTCCGACTCGGAGATCGACGCGGCACTCGACCGGGTCGGAATCCTGTCCCGTGGCGACCTCGTGTCCCGCTCGCTTTCGGCCGGCCAGAAGCGCCGTCTGGCGCTTGCGCGGCTGCTGCTGTCCGAAGCGCCGCTTTGGATACTGGACGAACCGGTCACGAACCTCGACGTCGCGGGCATTGCGCTGGTCGAGGACCTGGTTCGGGAGCATGTCGGGCGGGGCGGCCTGGCGCTCGCGGCCGCGCACCAGCGACTGCTGGACGACGCGCCGTTCCTGCGACGGCTGGAGCTGAACTGATGCGGCGGGCCCCGACGATGACTGCGGCCGGCCTGGTATTGCGACGGGACTTGACCCTCGCCTGGCGGCGCTGGGACGAGGTGGCGCAGCCGCTGATCTTCTATGTCGTGGTCACGACCTTGTTCCCGCTGGCCACGACCCCCGACCTCTCCCAGCTGCGGATCATCTCCGGCGGTGTGGTGTGGGTCGCGGCCCTGCTTGCCTCGCTGCTCGCGCTGGAATCATTGTTCAGATCGGATGTCGAAGACGGCACGATGGAACAGTGGGTGCTTTCGGGTCAGCCGCTGGGCTGGTTGCTGCTGGCCAAGGTCGCGTCGCACTGGGTGCTGACGGGCCTGCCGCTCGTGGTCATGGCGCCCGTGGTCGGCACGGCGCTCGGTTTGCCGTTCGAGGCCTGGGGCACGCTGGTGGCCTCGCTGCTGCTCGGGACTGCGACGCTCAGTGTGCTCGGTGGCATCGGGGCAGCCCTCACGGTCGGCGTGCGCCGCGGCAGCGTCCTGCTGTCCCTGCTGGTGCTGCCGCTGGCGATGCCGCTGCTGATCTTCGGCTCGCGGGCGGTGGGCATGGCCATGGACGGGGACTCCCCGGCCGGGCCCCTGCAACTGCTGGCGGCGATCTTCTTCCTGACGTTGAGCCTCGGGCCGCTCGCCATGTCGGCGGCAATCCGTATCAGCGTTGAGACCTGACTGCGAACCACTGCGACGCCAGTTGCGAATAGACCCAAGGGAAACTCATGTGGCTCTGGATCCATAAGTTCGGCTCGCCGCCGCACGCCTATCGCCTGCTTGGCAAGCTGGCGCCGTGGTTCGGCTGGTCTGCGCTCGGTCTCATCCTGATCGCGACCTGGTGGGGGCTCGTCGAGGCGCCGCGCGATTACCAGCAGGGCGATGCGTTTCGCATCCTCTACGTCCACGCCCCGAGCGCGTGGATGTCCATGTTCACCTACGTCGTGATGGCGGTCGCGGCGGCGATCGGCCTCATCTGGCGAATCAAGCTCGCGCACGCGGCGGCGGCGGCCTGTGCGCCGATCGGCGCCTCGTTCACCTTCCTCGCGCTCGCGACCGGTTCGATCTGGGGTAAGCCGATGTGGGGCACCTGGTGGGTATGGGACGCGCGGCTCACCTCGGAGCTGATCCTGCTGTTCCTCTACCTCGGCTACATGGCGCTGCGCTCGTCCTTCGACGATCCGCAGCGCGCGGACCGGGCGAGCGCGGTGCTCGCGATCGTGGGCGTTATCAACGTGCCGATCATCCACTACTCGGTGGAGTGGTGGACCACGCTGCACCAGCCGGCGAGCGTCACCAAGCTCGACAAGCCCTCGATCGCGCTCGAGATGCTCTACCCGCTGTTCATCATGATCATCGGCTTCCAGCTGTATTTCGGCTGGGCCATCTCGCGACGGCTGCGCGGCGAGATCCTCCGCCGCGAGCGCAGTGCCAAGTGGCTGCAGGAGGCTGCCTGACCATGGACCTGCAGGAATTCTTCCGGATGGGCGGATACGCGGGCTACGTTTGGACCGCGTACGGCCTGACGGCTTTCGTGCTGCTGCTCAACTGGGTCTCCGCGCGCAGGTGCGAGTCCCAGGAGCAGGAGAATGCGCGGCGACGCTCGCGCGCGGACTGACGCAGGAGAACTATCGATGACTCCCAGACAGAAACGCATGGTCACCGTTGCCGCGATCCTCGCCGGCGTCGGTATCGCGACAGCTTTCGCGCTGCAGGCGTTCAACAAGAACATGCTGTACTACTACAGTCCGACGCAGATCCATGCCGGCGAGGCGCCCGACAGGCGCAGCATCCGCGTCGGCGGCCTGGTCGAGAACGGCAGCGTCCAGCGCGAGCCCGGCAGCCTCGAGGTGCGATTCACGCTCACCGACTTCGCGAACACCGTCGGCGTGAGCTACACAGGCGTGCTGCCGGACCTGTTCCGCGAAGGGCAGGGCGTCATTGCGCGCGGCCGCCTGAACGAGCAGGGGATGTTCGTCGCCGAGGAAGTCCTCGCCAAGCACGACGAGAACTATATGCCGCCGGAGGTCAAGGACAGCCTGAAGCAGCACGACAAGGCGGCGCAGGCCATGAACCCGGGCGGCAGTACCTGAGCGCCGCGCGCAGGCAGGAGAGGATTACATGGTTATCGAACTCGGCCTATTCGCGCTGATCATCGCCGTACTGCTCGCCACCTCGCAGGCGTTCTTCGGCCTGGCAGGAGCGCACTTCGGCAACCGGCGCTGGATGGCGGCGACGCGGCCGGCCGTCACCGGGCAGTGGGTATTCGTGGTGTTGTCATTCCTGGTGTTGTGCTGGGCCTTCTACAAAAACGATTTCTCGGTGCTCTACGTCGCATCGAACTCGAACTCGGAGTTGCCGACCTTCTACCGGTTCGCCGCCGTATGGGGGGCGCACGAGGGCTCGCTGCTGCTTTGGGCGCTGGCGCTGTCGACCTGGTCAGTGGCCGTAGCGATCTGGAGCCGCGATCTGCCGGAAACCTACGCGGCGCGCGTGCTCGGCGTGCTCGGCGTCGTGAGCATCGGCTTCCAGCTGTTCATCCTGCTCACCTCGAGCCCGTTCGAGCGGCTGGTGCCCGCGGCGATGGACGGCCGCGACCTCAATCCGCTGCTGCAGGACCCGGCGCTCGCCATCCATCCGCCGATGCTCTACATCGGCTACGTCGGTTTCTCCGTAGCCTTCGCCTTCGCGGTGGCCGCACTGCTGGAGGGCAAGCTCGACGAGAAGTGGGCACGCTGGGCGCGTCCATGGACCACGGTCGCGTGGATGTTCCTCACCGTGGGCATCGCGCTCGGCAGCTGGTGGGCCTACTATGAGCTCGGCTGGGGCGGCTGGTGGTTCTGGGACCCGGTCGAGAATGCCTCGTTCATGCCCTGGCTGGTGGGCACGGCGCTGATCCACTCGCTGGCGGTCACCGAGAAGCGCGGTCTCTTCAAGAGCTGGACGCTGCTGCTCGCGATTACGACGTTCTCGTTGAGCCTGCTCGGCACGTTTCTGGTGCGCTCGGGCGTGCTGGTGTCGGTGCACGCTTTCGCGAGCGACCCGAGCCGCGGCCTCTTCATCCTCGCTTTCCTCGGTGTCTGCGTGGGCGGCTCGCTTGCGCTCTATGCCTGGCGCGGCCCTGCGCTGCGCACCAAGGGCGGCTTCGAAACCGTATCGCGCGAGTCATTCCTGCTCGGCAACAACATGCTGTTGCTGATCGCCGCCGCGCTGATACTGATCGGCACGCTCTATCCGCTGTTCCTCGACGCGCTCAACATGGGCAAGATCTCCGTGGGCCCGCCGTACTTCAACACGGTGTTCCTGATCCCCACGATCCCGCTGCTGTTCCTGATGGCCATCGGCATGCACTCGGCATGGAAGAAGGGGCGGCTCGAGAGCATGAAGCGGCCGCTCGCGATCGTGTTCGTCGTCTCGCTGGCGCTCGGACTCCTGATCCCGCGGGTGGCCTACGGCGCGTTCCATTTCAGCGCGGTGATCGGCCTGACGGCCGGGATCTGGGTCATCCTGTCGTCGCTGTACGAGCCGTGGCAGCGTCTGCGCAGCAAGCAGTCCCTGTCACGAGGCGTGCTGGGCATGACCATCGCCCACATCGGCGTGGGCGTGTTCGCGATCGGCGTGACCGTGACGCAGAGCTACCGCGTCGAGAAGGATATTGCGCTCAAGCCCGGCCAGTCGGCGACGCTCGAGGGCTACGACTTCGAGTTCCGGAGCACGCGAGCCACCGAGGGTCCGAACTTCGACGCCATCGAATCGGAGATCGTGGTGACCCGGGATGGCCGGCTGGTCGCGACGCTGCACCCGCAGAAGCGAACTTACCGAGTGCAGACCATGCCGATGACCGAGTCGGGCATCCACGTGAAGTGGAACCGCGACCTGTTCGTGGCGATGGGTGACGACCTCGGAGCGGGCGCCTGGAGCATGCGCCTGCAGTACAAGCCGATGGTGCGATACATCTGGCTTGGCGCGCTGATCATGGCGATCGGCGGATTGGTGGCCGTGTCCGACCGGCGCTACCGCCGGCGGCGCGCGACTGCCGATGATGCGGTAGCAGCGCCAGGTACCGCTGCAACCCGCTGACGGGAGACTCTTTGCGATGGCGAAATTCCTGATACCGCTAGGACTGTTCGTGGTGCTCGGCGTATTCCTGGCGATCGGACTGAATCGGGATCCGCGCTACGTCCCCTCGCCATTGATCGGCAAGCCGGCACCGGAGTTCTCGTTGCCGAGTCTGCAGGACTCGAGTTACCCGGTCTCCACGAAGGAACTCCTCGGGCAGCCCTGGGTACTGAACGTCTGGGGCACGTGGTGCGGAGGCTGCCGGCAGGAGCACGACACCCTGATCGCGATCGCTCGCCAGAAGACGGTACCGATCATCGGGCTCAACTGGAAGGACGACAACGCCGCCGCGCAGCAATGGCTGCGGCAGCTCGGCAATCCGTACGCCGTCGTCGCCGAGGACCGCGACGGCAGGGTGGCAATCGACTGGGGCGTCTACGGCGCACCGGAGACGTTTCTGATCGGGCCCGACGGCACGGTCCTCTACAAGCACATCGCGCCGATGACCATGGAGGTGTGGAACTCGGAGTTCCTGCCGCGCATCGAGACGGCACGCGCCGCAACGGGGTCCAGATCGTGATCAGACGTCTTCTGCAGTCGCTGATGATCGCCACGCTGCTGGCGGGAGCCGGCGCGGCGCTTGCGATCGATACCGAGGCCGCGTTCGACGACCCGGTGCTGCAGCACCGCTACGAAGCCATCAACCGCGAGCTGCGCTGCCTCGTCTGCCAGAACCAGACGATCGCCGATTCGAACGCCACGCTCGCGCAGGACCTGCGCCGCGAGGTGCGCGACATGATCGCGGCCGGGAAGACCGACGCCGAAATCCGCGAGTTCATGATCGAGCGCTACGGAGACTTCGTGCTGTATCGACCGCGCATGACGGCGCAGAACTTCCTGCTCTGGGCGGCTCCGGCCCTGCTGCTGCTCGCAGGATGCTTCGTGCTGTACCGGGTCGTGCGCCGCCGCGCGCAGGAGTCCGAGATCGAACCTGACGGCCCGGAGGCTGGCCAATCGTGAGTACGTTCCTGATCCTATGCGCCGTCATGGTGGTGGCGGCGCTTGCCCTGGTGCTCGTCCCGCTGCTGCGCGAAGACCAGCCGGTCGCGAAGGGCGAGAAGCCCGTGGCGCGTGCCGTGCCGATGGCGGTGCTCATGATGATCGCGCTGCCGCTCGCGGCGTCGGCGTTCTATGGCGCCACATCCAATTTCCCCTGGGACAATCCGGCCGCGCTGACCTCCGGCTCTGCGGGCCACGCGCAGGGCTCGGGCTCGATGGACGCGGTGATCAGCCAGCTCGAGACGCGCCTCGAGAAGAACCCGGGTGACATGGAGGGCTGGCGGATGCTCGGTCGCAGCTACCTCGTGACCGGTCGCCTGAACGAGGCGGTGAACGCATACCAGAAGGCGAGCGCTCTTTCCGGCGGAAAGGACCCGGCGATCGAACTCGACCTCGCCGAGGCGCTGGTCCTTGCGGACGACCCATCTCGACAGTGGCAGGCGAAGGGGATCATCGACGCGGCACTCACCGCCGATCCCGGAAACCAGAAGGCATTGTGGTATTCCGGGCTCATGGCCCAGCGCGCCAACGACCCTGCGACCGCGACAGCGCGCTGGTCGAAGCTGCTCGAAGCCAATCCACCCGAGGAGATCCGGAGAATCGTCGTGGCACAACTGGAGCAGCTCGGCGTCACGGCGCCGGCAGCTGCGGGCACCACAGCTCCCGCCGCGCCGGGAGGCACGGCCATGGGCGGCATGGGCGGCGATGCGGGTGCCGCAGCCTCGGGTCGGACGATTCGGGTCGCGGTATCGGTCGACCCCGCGCTGGCGGGCAACCTCAAGCCCGGTGCCGTCGTGTTCGTCAGCGCACGCGAGGCTGGTATCCCGGGGCCGCCGCTCGCTGCCGTGCGCCTCAGCTCGGACGAATTGCCGACGACCGTGGTGCTCAGCGATGCGAACGCAATGGTGGAGGGCCGCGATCTCTCGTCCGTGGACGAGGTGCAGGTCGTGGCGCGGGTTGCATTCGGAGGAACCGCCGTTACTTCGACCGGCGACCTGGTCGGCGAATCGCGTCACGCCAAGGGCGCGGCGCCGGACCTCAGCGTCGTGATCAACAAGATCGCGCCATAGGCCGGTGCACGAGTCGCGTCGCCTGCAGCTCTCGCGTCTGCCCGCGGTGTGGGCGACATACGCGCGCGTGCTGCTCAACCGTCGCCCGCCGATCGAGACGGTCGGTGAGCCGCCGGAGTTCGCAGCAGCGGTGAACGGCGTCGGCCTCGATGGAGACGCCGTCGCTCGCTATTCTTCCATGTGCGGGTTCGGCGCAACCGACGAGGTGCCGGTCACGTTCCCGCACATCCTGGCCATGCCGCTGCATCTGAAGATCTTCGCGCTTGGCGACTTTCCGCTGCGGCCCATGGGCCTCATCCACCTCTCGAACAGCATCGAGAGTCTTGAACCGCTCGTCGCGGGTACCGCCGTCGACGTGGTCGTCGCGGCACGGAACTACCAGCACACCGATGCCGGCATCGTCTTCGACATGGCGACCGAGATCACGAGCGGCGGGCAGCCGTTGTGGCGCGAGACCTGCGTGTTCCTGTCGCGCTGGCCCGCGGGATCGGAGCGTGCGAGCGGCGGCCGTCCCCCGCGCCCGCCCAAGGCCCCCAAGGACAGCACTGTGCTCGACGAGTTCGACGTCACGCGCAAGACGGCCTGGGAATACGCCAAGGCGTCGGCGGACTACAACCCGATTCACCTGAGCGAGCGGGCGGCACGCTTCTTCGGCCTGCGCGGCGCGATCGCGCACGGCATGTGGTCACTGGCACGCAGCCTCTCCGAGGCGCCGCTGCCGGAGATGCCGAGAGGCGCGGTCATCGGCACGCAGTTCCTGACGCCCGTGCAATTACCGGCGCGGGTCGCCATCAAGGAATGGCGCGAAGAGCAGCAGGTCAAGCGCGCTCTCTGTGACGTTCGTACAGGCCGCGTGCACATGTATGCATGGTGGCCCACCGCAACCGGCGACTGAATCCGGCAGCCGACGCCCATCGCGCACCTGGAGTCCCGGAAGCGGGGGAGGGGACGTTGAGAATCCACGCGATGATCGCAATTCTGCTCGCAGCGCAGGGGATGGCTGGATCTGCCCTCGCGGTCGGACCAGCGCCTCCTGTGCCAGAGCCCCAGCCCCTGGGGCCGGCCGCGTGGTTGATCAGCGGCGGGATCCTTCCGGATCGCGAACCGGACGGCAACACCGTGGTCTTCGACTTGCCGGAGGGACTGGTCGTCGTGGATACCGGACGTCACAGCTGGCATCGCGAGGCGATCCTCGCCCTGGCCGCCGACCGGAACCGGCCAATCGTCGCGATCATCAACAGCCACTGGCACCTGGACCACGTGAGCGGTAATCCAGCGTTGCGTGCGGCGTTTCCGAAGCTGCGGACGTATTCCAGCAACGCGATCGACGGCGCCCTTACCGAATTCCTGGCGTCGAGCGCCCGTGAGTACGCGAACTACGCGAACGTTCCACGCTTTCCCGAGACTCTGCGCGAGGACATTCGCGGGGACATTCTGACCATCGAGAATGGTGCGGCGCTCAAGCCGGACGTGGTTGTCGAGGCGTCGACGTCATTGACCCTGGGTGGCCGTACGTTCCAGATAAACCTGGCTCGCCACGCGGTGACCAGCGGGGACGTATGGCTGTATGACCAGCAGAGCGGAGTTGCAGTTCTCGGTGACCTCGTCACGCTGCCGGTGCCTTTCCTGGATACCGCATGTCCCGAAGGCTGGCGAGCCGCACTCGCGCAGATATCAGACGCGCGCTTCAGGATTGCGGTACCCGGCCATGGCGCACCCATGACGCCGGAGGACGTGTCGAACTACCGGAAGGCGTTTGATGCTTTCACTGCCTGCGCGGATTCGCTGCGTCCGGCGGATGAGTGCGGTGCCGGCTGGGTGGACTCCGTCAAGTCCATGCTCGCGCACGATGCGCAGGCAGCGGCTCGCACCAAAGCCATGGCCGTGGATTACGTGGAGATGCTCCGCGCCAACGGGGGTCGCAGCAAGTACTGCGAAGGCCTGCGGGTCGAAACGCGGTGACGACCCCATTGGCGGGCTCGTCACCGCTGCTAAGATCTGCAGCGGTACACCGGCGAGGCGCCTGCAGCGTATCGGCATCGACTGGCTGCGCGCAACATCAAGGCGATGGGCTTGCATGCAACGTGGTGATCGACGAACGGCTGCGTCACTGACCGCGGCGGCGCTGGGCCTGCTGCTCAGTGGCTGCGACCCGCAGTTCACGGCCGACCTGGCCACGGACCCGCCCGCCGACCCCGATATCACGGCCGTACAGGTCAACCTCCGCGGACTCGAGTTCCGCCAGGCCGACGGAGGCAATCCGACGCTCGAGTTTCGCTCGGGTGAGCGGGTCGACCTGCTGGAGCTCTGGGGCCGTGGCGAGCCTCTGCGCCTCTTCACGGACGAGGAGTTGCCGGCAGGCCAGTACACCGGCGTGCGACTCCTGTTCGACGACGACGTGGACCGGAACCTCGTCGCCAAACGGGAGGGTGACTTTCCCCTGGTCCTCGCGGACGGCAACTTTGCGGCCGTCGACTTCACGGTCGTTGAAGACGAGGACAGCGAGGAAGTATTCACACTGATGTTGGACCTGCGCCAGTCGCTCGATTTCGACGAAACGGTCGAGGAATACACCCTCGTACCGAAGCTGCGTGCAGTCCTGACGCAGGACGCCGCCCGCATCGAGGGCGACGTCACGTTCAACTGCCCCACGGGTACGTCGCTGAGCAGGGGTGGCGCCGTCTACGCGTACCAGGGACAGGATGTACAGCCGGACGATCTCGACGGTGTGTCGCCGGAACCGCTGGCCACGACGCGTGTGCTCGATCCGCTGCTGGTACGACCACGCTACGAATTGCGATTCCTGCCCGCGGGCGATTACACCGTGGCACTGACCTGTCGGGGCGACGAAGACCTGCTCGGCGTCGATGACAACCTGGACTTCCGCGTCACTCGCAACGCCCAGGTCGACGACGGCGAGGTGCTCGAGCGCAATCTGGAGTAGTCGACAGTCCTCAGGCATCCCCCGGAATACGTACCGGGGATTAATTCCGGGGTCCCCTCGTTCTTGTTGCCATTTTTCCCGGTAGGAACCGCGTGTTTTCCGGCCGCGGCGGCGATGTGACTCTGGCAAGCGATTGATCCATCGCGCGTTCCCCTTCGTTGTTGAAACGTGCTTTTTCGCCGGTGTTGTCGGGTCCCTCAGGCGCGGGCAGCGGCCGTCTCTTGGGGTGCCGTCGGCAGCAGCCGATCGGCGTACACCTGGACCGGGAACCGGAACACGCCTCTGAGGCTGATCCGTTCCGTCCGGGTCGGCGCGATGCGCCCGATCAGCTCGGGAGGCACCGCGATCGACTCTCTCGCGTTCAGACTATCGAACGCCGCCTGCATCTGCGCCGTGTTCCGGGCCATCACGAGGTTCGCGAGCAGCCCGAGCGCATCGCCGACCGCGGCGAGTTCCTCGTGCCGCTTCGCCTGGAAGCTCGCGACGCGTCCGGTGTGGATCGCGCGCTTGAGCGCGTTGACCGACTCGCCGCGGTTCACTACGCGCAGCAGCTCGCGACGGAACGCGTAGTTGACGACGTAGTCGGCGAGGAACACTGTGCGAAACAGCTGGCAGAGCGGCCGGACTTCCAACGCGCCTTTCGTCAAGTCAGCGATCCGCGTCCGCCGCGACGGCGCCATGGCGCCTGATTCAAGCGAGGCCACCGCCATGGACTATCCCGCTCTCACCGGCTTCCTCAACTCGCTAGAGTCGTACAGCCAGGAACTCGTGCAGGAATTGCGCGGCGGCGTCAAGCTCTGCCACTACACCACGCTGGACGGCGCGCTCGGGATCATCCAGGGCGGAGACCTCTGGCTCAGCCACTTGCGCTTCTCCAACGACGACGAGGAGTTCATCTACGGCCTGCGCCTCGTGGGCGAGGAGCTCGAAGCGCAGTCTGCCGCGGCACCTGCCGATACGGAGCGCGTCGCGCGCATCCGCGCGGTGCAGGCGCTGATTGAGAAGCAGCGCGACCAGCCGATCTACATCTGCTGCTTCTGCGAGCACGACAACCTGCTCAGCCAGTGGCGCGGTTATGCCGACAACGGTGGCGGCGTCAGCATCGAGTTCGATGCGCAGGGCTTCCGCCAGTACAGTGGCGAGGATTCGCTGTTAGGCCTGACGCGACTCTGGCGGGTGATCTACAAGGAGGTGAGTCAGCGCAATGTCGTGAAAAAGGCGCTCGACTACCCGCACTGGCCGTCGCAGACGCAATCCGATCGTGTGCGCTACATTGCCGACGCACTCTCGTTCTTCCTTCCCACGTTCAAGAACGCCGACTTCGTAGACGAAAAGGAGCGCCGGCTCATCTTCACGCCCGACCCCGTGAACCCGCCGAAGGCGCGCTTCCGCGTGCGGGGTGGCATGCTCGTCCCTTACATGCGCGTGCGCGACATGGCGGGCCTGCCGCCGGATGCGCCGCCGCGGCCGTTGCCGATCGTACGCGTGCTCGTCGGCCCCGGTCGGCATCGCCTGCTGAACCGCGATAGCCTGCGCATGGCACTCGATGCGCACGGTTACGGCGCGGTGTCAGTGGAGGTGTCGAGCACGCCGTATCGGGGCTAGGAGCCCGGGGGTCGCGTACCTTTCTTGCTGAGAGCAATGGTTTCTCTGCTGCGTCGCGGCAAACAGTTGGTTGGGCCGCCGATTGGACCAGCCGTTCTGCGTGGCGCTCGATCGGGAAGCGATAGGTGCCGCGGAAGTTGATGTGACGCTGGCCGACCGGGCCAGTCGGGTGCAGCGCCTCGTCTAATGTCTCGAGGCGGCCTTCCTGGCGCATCTCCAGAACTCTCACGCGCGATATCGACAGGCCGCCGGCGGATAGATAGCTGGAGTGTTGACAACTGCCTTCGAGCTCTCGACGCGGCGTCGAAGAACTGCACGCAGCGGCGGCGCCGGGACGCTCGGCGATGCACTACAGTGTTGACCACGGCGCCGAGGAAGGTCGCGCGCGCGCCAGCGTCCAAAGGGACCGGTGAGTTCATGCTGAGGGCGCAGACCATGGTTATTGACATCGACACCCGCATGTTGCGGCTCGCGGGAGATCTGCTCGCGCGCGGCTCCGGAGTGTTCACCGGCGAAGATGCGCGGGCACTGGTCGATGCTGCGAAGGCGGACAGGGAGATTCCGGTCGAAGAACTCGCGGGACTGTTCCTCGTGCACACCGCGATTGCACCAATCGCCGACGAGCGCGCGGCGCAGGTGTTTGCCGAAGTCGTGGAAACCGGCAATCGGTGGCAACCCGAACTCGGCCCGTGGCTGGCGGGTCAGCTGATCAGGTCGCCGAAGGCGAGGACGGCGGCGAGCGCGCCCGGGTAGTCGACGAATGGCGTGTAGCGGGCCGAGGTGAGCTTCGGCCGCGCGCGATCGAACAGCACCAGGGCCTTGTCGGTATTGAGGTGGCGGGACATGTACAGAATCCCGTCGACCGCCTCCGGGTGCTGGTGCACCGCCACGGACCAGCGCTGTGACAGCCTGTAGTCGGTGACCGTCGTCAGCGACGGGTCGATTCCAGCACGCTTCAGTGCGACGCCGGTGAGGTCGGCGATCCGGAGCGCCTGCCCTTCGAATTCGACGACATACCTCGAGGACACCACAGCGCCGGCGATCTGGAACTTGCCACCGGTCGGTTCCTCGTCGTGCAGGATCGTCTCGGCGAAGGCCACCCGCAGCGAGAGTCCGGCGTAGTGGGTGCCGAAGCGCCGACGCACTGGTGTACGCGGGTCATCGAAGCGGTTGCCGCCCGTCGTGCCGAAGTGCGGTTCTCCGGAGTCGAACTTCGAGATGCGCAGCAGCGTGGCCGGATCGACCTCGATCACCGTCAGCGGCTGGGCGGAGAAGTTCCGCGGCGGAGCCCTGAGCACGGCTCAGCGTTCGGCTTGCGCAGCTGCGGCGCGGAGCACGCGCTCGTACTCACCCTGCTTCATCGCCTCGATGGGTGTTCGGCGCCCCAGGGAGGTCTTCGGCGAGGTGAAGAACAGCCACTTCTCCCAGCTCGAGAGTGCACCCAGCGTCTTCGCGACACGTTCGACGCGCCGCCGCTCGAGCGCCGGGTTGATCAGGAAGGCCGGATAGAAATTCTCTCCGCCGCTCTCGAGCGCGAACATGCGCCCCGCCTGTACGGCCTTGTTGAGGGCCTGGCGACTAATGCCAAGCGCCTCTGTGAACTCGCCCGAGGGCAGGAGCTCCTTTCTTGCGATCAGCTGGTTGCGGAGCAGGTCGCCCCGACGCTGGGCGGCCGCGAGCACCTCGCTCGACTGACCCTGCGCCGCGTAGGCGGCGAGCTCGGCGAACATCTCTGACAGGAACGAGAGCGCCGCCACGTTCTGCGAGACCTTCGCCGCGCCCACCTGCAGGCCCAGCAGCCTGGCCGCCTCGCGCGGCACCACCCGGCGCTTCCGGCCAACGAGCTTGTCGGTATGCTGGGCCGCCGCCTCGAGCAACCGGCGCGCCTCCCGCTGCGGCGCAGCTTCCAGAATCACCGGCGCATCGGCCATGACGGTCTCCTGTGATAGGTCGAAGCGTATCGCAGGGGCGTCAACCATGTCAACTATGTCAACCCAGTGGCGTGACGGCTGGCCGCCGCGAGCGGGGCTGGGTTCGACGAGGCGGCGCGAGCGCGCAATGAACCGCGATGGATCGATCTTGGCTCAGTACTGGTAGCCCTGGGTGGTCCCAGTACAGCCAGTCGTCGACGGCAGTCTGGGTGTCGGGATCGACGGGCGGTGGTGACATTTCAGCGAGGGGTACGCTCCGAAACTGCGAGGTGTTCAAAGTGATCGCGCCGCCGGTGAAGGCGAGCCTGCCGGTGGCCGTGGACCTGGCGAACATGGAGAAGGACGTCGGCGGGTCTTGGTATCTGGTCGTTTTCAACGACAAGGAGGATCTGGACGCCCTTGAGAAGGAGATTACTGCCAAGCTCGAAGCGAAGGCGAAGAGCGATGTCTATCGGAACATGCAGCGCGATGCCGCGCGGAAGACAGTCGAGGATTTGTGGGGAAATAGCTCGTGACACAGAAGGCGTCGAAGACGGCGGAGCGGCCGACGGTTGAGGTGGTGTTTGGCGAGTAGGCGTCCGATTTCAGAACGGAAGAAACCGCGGGGAGTGGGATCGCGTAGGAGAGGCGAGTCGGTCAGACGCTCGCGGAGCGAGCTCGCGCTGCAGTCGCAGTGCCGCGGAAAGGGCTGGCAGATGGCAACGATCATTTTGACAGCAATACATTACCTGGGTAACGGATTGCCATGAGCAGCATCCAGTCGAAGGTCACGGCGCAGGGGCAGATCTCCGTGCCCGCGGAGGTGCGGCGGCAGCCCGGCGTGGGGCCGGGGTCGGTGCTCGTGTGGGAGTGGCGGGCGGGGGAAGACGATGGGTCGTTCGAACCGTATCGTGGTGCTGCCACAACTACGGATGCGGGCGGTCGAGAGTTGCCCTGACACTCCTGTCGCAGGCCGGGGCCGGCGGCGATGCGCGAATCGAGGTGCAACCGGTGTCGGATGGAGCCGCCTCTCGCCGCAGCAAGGAACGAAGGGCGGCAAGGGCGTCGCACAGAAGGGGTCAGATCATGAAAGCGAATCACGGGCGCTGGTTGGGACTGCTCGTCGTCATGCTCGGGCACCCTCACGCAGCGGAAGCCATCTCATGGAATGACGGGAACATCACTCACGAGTATCGGTTCGTTCCCGCAAACAATATCGCGTGGACCGATGCCGCCGCGTGGATCGACACTAACCTGGGCCACGGCTGGCACCTGGCGACCATCACGAGCGCCGGTGAACAGGCATTTTTCACACAATTGGTCGTCAGCGGACGAGTCGGCGAAATTTGGATCGGCGGCTATCAGGATCCGGCGAATTCAGCTCCGGCTGCCAATTGGCATTGGGTCACGGATGAGCCGTGGGCTTATACAAACTGGTGGACGGCAAGCGAGCCCAATGACAACTACGGACCCGGCTCGGAGTCCTACCTGGGTGCGAACTTCGAGGGCTGCTGCTGGAACGACGAGGGAATCCTTGATCCCATTATCGGCTTCGCGGCTGAACGTAACGTTGTGCCAGAGCCTTCCACGCTGCTACTGCTGGTCCCAGGGTTGATCGGGATCGTGGCCTTACGGCGGAGATTGCCGGAGTAACCATCTGGGCGACGCGTTACGGGACGTGGGCCGGCCGTGCCGCACTGCGAGTGCCGCGGCGCCCCGGCAGGCAGGGCGTCCTGTCTTTGGTTGGGCAGGGCGTGGACTGGGACAGGAGAGTGGGAGGACGCGGCTGACTGCCGCTCGCGTGGCGTCTTCCGCCACGCCCCGGACTTTGGCTCGGCAGGCGGAGACCCATGGTTTCGTCGACGCGTGTGCCGGGCAGCTATCAGCTGGTAATTGAGGTCCGGGCCCCGGTCCGCTGCTCGGTGGGGCGGCTTGGGGTGGTCGACTTTCCTTCGGGGACCTACGGCTACACCGGGTCAGCCCGGCGGAACCTCGAGGCGCGGTTGGC
>Ga0114939_10001262_pt1 | contig 20171 bp, 16 predicted proteins | sample AshMeaCrysSpring_FD_87196 | JGI IMG/M metagenome (GOLD analysis project Ga0114939, IMG submission 87196) | Groundwater microbial communities from Big Spring, Nevada to study Microbial Dark Matter (Phase II) - Ash Meadows Crystal Spring | ecosystem: Environmental > Aquatic > Deep subsurface >...
GTATATGATATTGAGGTTGATTGTCCAACGCATAGTTTTATTGCGGACAACGCAGTAGTGCACAATTCGATCTGCACGACGAGAATTGTTGCCGGCGTGGGTGTACCGCAAATTAGCGCAATTGCTAATGTTGCGAACTCCTTGCAAGGAACCGATATACCGATAATTGCCGATGGCGGGATTCGCTTTTCAGGTGATATTGCCAAAGCAATTGCGGCGGGGGCTTGGTCAGTAATGATTGGGGGTATGTTTGCAGGAACTGAGGAGGCTCCTGGTACAATTGAAATTTATCAGGGACGCTCTTATAAGGCCTATCGCGGAATGGGTTCACTCGGGGCGATGGCCCAAACGCACGGTTCGAGTGACCGGTATTTTCAAGAAGGGACGACTGACATTGACAAATTGGTCCCGGAAGGAATTGAAGGGCGCGTTCCGTATAAAGGTGCGCTCGCGGTGATTATTAATCAATTAATGGGCGGGTTGCGTTCGGGAATGGGATATACCGGCTGTCAAAATTTAATGCAAATGCGGGCCAATTGCGAATTCGTCCGAGTGACGAATGCCGGGATGCGTGAAAGTCATGTCCATGACGTGACGATTACAAAAGAAGCGCCGAATTATCGAATCGAAGGATAAGCGTTGGCTAATTCAATCGAGACATGGCTAATCTTGGCGCACGGTTTTAATATGGATGGCCGTGCCGCAAGTCACACAATTACCGACAAAATTCCCCATCTCCGCGCTGCCGGTAAAGAATTAATTGTAATTAGCTCCCCTACCGGTTATCCAGATCGCGAATTGGAGCATTATCAGGTTTATCCAATTGGGCCGGTAGGATTGCGATTTGATTTACGTCACGTATTACGCCGCTATTGGGGAAAAGATTGGCGTTATCAATTAGCGACTTCATTAATTACCCTGGGATTAGCGCCGGGGATCATTTTGGAAAAGTGGTTGTGGCCATTAGAAAGTCAGTGGTCGTGGTGGTGGCCTGCATATCGGCGTGGTCGAAAATTAATTCGCCAACGAAGAATTGATCTAATTTATTCGACCGGCGGTGCATATTCCGCACATTTCGCCGCCGCGGCGTTGAAACGTACAACTGGATTATCGTGGATTGCTGAGATTCATGACCCGCTCGTAATTCCGGGACAAGATCCGCGCAATCGCCAAGAACGGATGCGTGCCCAAATCGAGTCGCTAATTTGCACTAATGCGGATTTGGCGTTTTGGTTCACGGACCAAGCGTGCGCCAGCGCGCAACGCCGTCATCCCTTGCTAGGTAATCGCGGTCAGGTAATTATTCCCGGGGCGGACGCACCACAATGGGAATTGCCGCGGTATCAGAAACGCCCGAATTTGATAATTGCCCATTTTGGATCGCTTTCTCCTACTCGGCATTTGGCGGGAATTATTCAGGTGCTGGCGCGTCTTGGAGAGAGAATACCGGAGAGCGTCGGAAAAATTGAATTACATATCTACGGAACTGATTTAGACCGTAATACACGCATCGCAATGACGCAATATGTCGATGTTGCGGTGCGTTATTGGGGGAGAATTGAGCAAAACGAATCAACAGCAAAAACTGGCCGTCAACAAATCCTCGAGCAAATGCGGCAGGCAGATATCTTGTTATTACACCACGGCGTCGAGCCGGCGTGCGCGGAATATATCCCGTCTAAGTTATACGAATATCTGTGGATGCAACGCCCGGTTTTAGGATTAATCCACCGCAATCCGCAATTAGAACAGATACTGCGCGAATTCGGCCATGTGGTCGTCCCGGCGGATAATTTAGAATTACAAATCGCGGTGATGGCAGATTTTTATCAGCGCTGGCGGAGAAACGGCTTACCCGATAATGGCCGCACGAGCCCCTACACCAGTGCGGCAGCGGTAGCGCGCTTATTAAAGCTCATTTCAGAATCTCATCTTCCCAGACCAATTCACGGCGTGGGGACGAAAGAAATTTCCGATTAAGGTGCGATGCGCACCTCGACCACAGATAATTTTGATAATCAGCGCGCTGCATTAGGTACGGGTCCTTAGTCTCACTTTGAGGAATATTACCGACATAACGCAATCCGGCAATCCCGGCAATTATGGGCGAAATATACGTCTCTAAAAGGTACCATTCCATGAGAAAAATACTCGCCAAGAAACTTACGTTAGTGGTAGTTGTCGGACCAATTAGCGGCAAAACTAAATAATTACCCGGGTCCAAACCAGCCGTGCACAGTGACTCCGTAAGACCGGTCGGGGCGCGCGGATATCCGAGACTATCTGCGGGGTCCCATATCCCAGCGACACCCACAGTAGAATTAAGCGCAAAGCGAAATGTGGAATTTCCCACCGCGGTGTAATTACCCGCCAAACTATTAGTCAAAATCAATTCCGGCTCAATTAAATTAGAATAGAAATTTGCGCCGGCTTTATGGATAACCTCTGGAATAATTGCGCCGATCCAATTCATAGTCGGCTGGATTATTCGATGCGTAACCCAAGAATTGAATTGAAATATCTCGCGATTCATCGGCTCATTGGGATCCACCGGATTAGGAGTAGGCGCAATTCGCTCAAGCGCCTGACGTAATTCCGCATGGAACCTCAGTGACGCATCCGAGATTGTCCTATCCTCCCAGGCGTCGGACGCATTGATAATACCTACTCCCCCCCAAAATAAAATTAGGCAATTTATAAAAATGCGGCTCATCTTTAATTTTCTCGGTTTTCCTCGGTGAGGTTTTCCTCGTATTATACGGGATCGCTCCATCCTGAACCAGGCAAGCTAGGGTAGACTATTCTAGTCTAGTCGCCCGGCTCGGGGTTTGTCTGCGGAGGAAAAAGGTGAAAATTTGGAATCGCGCGAACTTGCCAGAATGGTTTTCTCCTGCGAAGTCGCACCTGGAAACTACGGAAAATCCGACACCACCGAATCTCGGGGAAAATCCGGTGCCGGATCCGCCAGTTGCGGAAATCCCATCCCGCTGGCGGGTGGTGCTGGAAAGTACCCAAGCGGTGACCCGCCAGCTGCAGGACCTCGGGCGACGGATAATCCCGGATGCGGAGTGGATTAGCGCCATTAATGAAAACACCCGCGCCACGACCCAAGGGATTGTGCATGAAGCGTCAAACCTGGGGCGCAAATTGGCGAGCACGAGTCGGGTCGCAGCCCGAAAGGCCGTTAGTGCGACCCGTCAAGCATTGGAGTCGTTAGAGGAGCGTCTTGGCGATGAGGATGACGCGCCCCCACCCCCGCCAACCGGTGATAACCACCTGGAATTGGCTCGGGATAGCCTGCGCGATCTGTTAAACGACGAGCACGTGCCGCCGGCGGTGCGCTCCTCGTTGGAGGAGGATTATCGCCAAGTCCAGGAGTTCCTAGAGAAAATTGAGCACGGCCACGTCTACATTGCGGCCTTTGGCCGGGTAAGCGTTGGAAAGTCTGCGCTCCTCAACGCGCTTTTGGGCGAAAACCGCTTCCGTACTAGCCCGTTACACGGTGAGACCCGAACTCACGACCGCGCCGCATGGGAAGAAACCCAAAGCGGCGGGGTATTTCTGATCGATACCCCGGGGGTTAACGAGGTTGAAGGTGAGTCTCGCGAACGACTGGCGTATGAAGTCGCGAGTCGTGCCGATTTAGTGCTGTTCGTGGTCGATGGCGATATTACCGAGACCGAATTAAGCGCGTTACGCCTCATCTCTAGCCAAGGACCACCATTAATTCTCGTCTTAAATAAGGCGGATCGCTATACCGAGGCCGAGCAAGAGCTACTAATGGCGACGCTACTCGACCGAACTCAGGGATTGGTGCGTCCGGGATGTTTGGTCCGCACCGCCGCCGCCCCCAGTGAGCGGATTTATGTCCAACTGGACGACCTGGGACGCGAGGTCGAAATCCGCCGCCGGCCTGTGCCCGATGTAAATACCCTGCGAGAAAAATTGTGGGTACTCCTGGAGTCCGAAGGGAAGACCCTTGCGGCGCTCAACGCGAGCCTCTTCGCCGGACGCCTCTCGGATCAGGTCGCGGCGCGCATCCTCGACGCCAAGCGTAGCCTCGCCGAGCAGGTAGTCCGAACTTACTGTATCTCTAAGGGAATAGCGGTGGCGCTCAATCCTATCCCGGTAGTGGACTTACTCGCGGCGATGATGGTCGATGTGTCGATGGTGCTCCATCTCTCGACCATCTATGGATTTTCCGTGACCAAAGGCGAGGCAAGTGAGTTGATAAAGACCATCGCGACCCAAACCGCTGTCCTCATGGGCACTGTTTGGACGGTAAATCTCTTGTCAGCGGCGTTAAAATCTACCACCTTTGGCCTATCCACCATTCTCACCGCCGCAACCCAAGGCGCCGTTGCTTATTATGCTACCTATATCGTTGGTCAGGCCGCCGAACGGTTTTTCGCCCAGGGACGGTCCTGGGGCATTGGCGGACCAAAACAGGTCGTAAGCGAAATCTTAGCGGGACTTGACCCGGACTCGTTAATTGCCCAAGCGCGGGCGGATATCTTGGCGCGCTTAAATGTCAACTAAATTCTATTTTCTTGAGGAGAATAATTTGAATACGATGCGGATTATTTTGATTGCCCTGGGATTAGCGTTTCTTGGCGGGATTTGGTGGTGGGAGCGACGCTGGCGCAATTCTCCACCACCCGACCCGAATATCTTGGACCTAGATGGGAAAATTCATATTGATGGCGGGACGGATATCTCGGATTTATCGGAATTAAATGGGATAACTGCTACAGGTGTGCCTGGTATTGAGGAAAGTCCGGCGCTCGAAATTAAACCTGAAGCTCCTGGTGCCACCGAAGAAGTAGAGTCAACCGAAATCGAGGAAAAATTAATCGTAATTAGTTTAGTTGCGCCGCCCGAGCGTCCGTATTTAGGCAATGACCTCTTGGTTGCAATTCAAAATGCGAATCTCGTCTATGGTGAAATGAATATTTTTCACCACTTAATTAAAGGACAGCGCCGGGCACTATTTAGTATGGCAAATTTAGTCGAACCCGGGACATTTAATCCACCGGCAATGGAGAATTTTTCTACCCCGGGCGTAATCTTTTTCATGCGCCTCCCGTGTGTACTTAAAGGATCGCTAGCGTTTGAGCGGATGCTCAAATCAGCTCAGACTCTCGCCGCTGAATTGGGCGGAAATTTATACGACCAAAGACGCCGCCCGCTTGACCGTGCGGGAATTAATAAACTCCGCGAAGAACTATCTAAATATTAATTGAGAAGATCGTGAATCCGGTGAGCATTCCGTTTCTCCGTAAGCCGACGTGGATTCGACTCCGCCCAGCACATAATATCAACCGAGTAATTTCTCGATTGCGGGCGGCGCAATTGCATACAGTCTGTGAAGAGGCGAGTTGTCCAAATCGCGGCGAATGTTTTTCTCGTGGTACCGCTACTTTCTTAATTATGGGTAAGATTTGCACCCGGCGTTGTCCATTTTGTCATATCGCTCACGGACAGCCATCTCCCATTGACGCCGAAGAGCCCCAGCGCCTTGCTGAAACAGCCGCCGCATTGCAACTCAATTATTTAGTAATTACTTCGGTGAACCGTGACGATTTACGTGATGGCGGTGCGGCGCATTTCGCGGCCTGTATTAATTCTCTCCGCACGACAATTCCTCGGGTACGGATTGAGATTTTAGTCCCGGATTTTCGCGGGCGCATCGATACCGCATTGGATAATTTATCCCCAGCGCCGCCAGATATCTTTAATCATAATCTCGAGACCGTCCCGCGCCTTTATCCACAAATACGCCCGGGCGCGGATTATCGTCACTCGCTAAATCTACTACGGACTTTTTCTACCCGCTATCCGACAATTCCCACGAAATCCGGGCTAATGTTAGGACTTGGCGAAACCCGCGCAGAAATCGAATGCGTCCTATGGGATTTGCGTAATTCTGGATGCACCCGTCTCACTTTAGGCCAATATCTCCAGCCAAGTATTCAGCATTTACCAGTGCAGCGTTTTATCTCACCGGATGAATTCGATGATCTAAAATTGACCGCGCAAAAATTGGGATTCACCCATATTGCCAGCGCGCCGTTAGTGCGGTCGTCTTATCATGCCGAGGAATACGCTAAGATTTAGTCTTTTGTTTATCCCTAAATGGAAAAAATTATGACTATTGAATTACCAGAAGAATATCGTCCTACCGCGGACGAAGAATATATGAATCCGCTCCAATTGGAATATTTCCGCCGGAAATTACTATCCTGGAAAGAGGAATTGTTGCAGGAATCTCGTGAGACTCTCGCTTATTTACGTGAAGAGAATTGGCAGGAACCGGATTTAGTGGATCGGGCGTCAGTTGAGGCAGATGCAAGTCTCGAATTACGCACCCGTAATCGGTATCTGAAATTATTACCGAAGATTGAGGCGGCACTGCGGCGCATTGCTGACGGTAGTTACGGTTATTGCGAGGAGACCGGCGAGGAAATTGGTTTGCGCCGTTTAGAGGTTCGTCCAATTGCGACTTTGAGCGTCGAGGCCCAAGAGCGCCATGAACGCTTAGAGCGTCAAATCGGCGAGATCGATTTCTAATTTGGGCGTTGCTGAGCGCTGTATTATTTTTGGGTTTCCCGCCGGCAGAATGCAAATACGCCTAGACTGCACTAATCAATTTGCTTAGCTGTTCAGTCTTTTGTCGCAAGAGAATTGGGTCTGCACGGGTCTCGATATTGAGGCGCAAAAGTGGTTCAGTATTCGAGGCCCGCAGATTAAAACGCCATTGTGGAAATTCTAAACTGAGGCCGTCAATATCAGTTCGGCTGAGATTCTCACTCGCGAAGACCGCCGTAATTTTTGCCATGACGCTGTGCGGATTATCGACCTTGAAATTTATTTCGCCGCTACAGGGATACGCCGCAATTCGATCATCGATTAAAGAGGAAAATGGACGCTGAATTATCGATAAGCGTTGCGCAATTAATAGCCACGGGATCATTCCGCTGTCGCAATAAGAAAATTCCCGAAAATAATGATGAGCGCTCATTTCCCCGCCATAAATTGCATCCTCGGTGCGCATCCGTTCTTTAATAAACGCATGGCCCGTTTTACTCTGAATTGCAATTCCGCCCGCAGCGGTAACTAATTCTTGAGTATTCCAAATTAGGCGCGGGTCGTGAATTATTTTTGCGCCCGGGTGACGCTTTAGTAATTCAGTCGCCAACCATCCGACTAAATAATATCCTTCGATAAATCTTCCCTGCTCATCAAAACAAAAACAACGGTCAAAATCGCCATCCCAGGCAATTCCTAAATCGGCGCCGTGAGCGCGTACAGCATTAGCAGTAATGGCGCGATTTTCGGGCAACAGCGGATTAGGAATACCGTTCGGGAAATTCCCGTCGGGTGAGTTATTCAATTTGATTAGCGTGAATGGGAGGTGCAGCTCAAGTAGATCTAAAACTGGACCGGCGCAACCATTTCCCGCATTGACGACAATTTTTAACGGACGCAGGGCGTCACGGTCAATGTATGATAGAAGATGATTAACGTAAGCGGTTTTATCATTCTGAGCGATAACTTTTCCCTTTTTTCTCTCGTGTGTGTGAGAAAAGTTTTGCGTTTCGATTCGTCGGCGAATCTCATTTAGACCAGTATCGCCACTAATTGGTCGTGCGGATTCGCGCACCAATTTCATCCCGTTATATTCTTTCGGATTATGGCTCGCGGTTAGCATAATTCCACCATCAAGGGCATGATGAAATGTCGCAAAATATATTTCTTCCGTACCGCATAAACCAATATCGAAAACATCGACGCCCGATTCAATTAATCCCTGGGTAAGCGCCATTGCTAAATGTGGACTGGTGTGGCGAATATCATAACCGACGGCAACTCGACGCGGCGTAAGAAAATTAGCATAGGCGCGTCCAATCTGATATGCTAAATCATCATTTAATTCTTCCGGGACACGTCCGCGAATATCATAAGCAAGAAAACAGGAAAGCGGATAATTCATAGGAATGACCTTATTTGGAAAAGTCCCCCATCTGTGATTAATTGCGCAATGGGGGACGACTATTTTATGGTTCCGGCGCGATTTTTTCTGGCGGTGGCTCATCATTTAATTGCGGAGACGGAATTGAATCAGTGGTTTTCACCGGTTCGGTTTCCGATTTTTTCTCCGGCGGTTTAATTAATTTAGTACGGGTCGTATCTAATAATTCTTTAACGGCAAACTCCGCGAGCTTAAAATAATAAGGAGATGTCGAAACTTTTAGGATATATTCTTTGGGTTTCTCTGGTTCCTTATTTTCTGCGTCCTCGGGTTTTTTATTCTCAGCCATTTCCGATTTATCCGCGTCTTTTTGAAGGGTAGAAAATACATAAATACGCGGCTCGCTATTTTTTAGCGTTAGGGAAATCGTCAATACTGGTGTTTCTTGACGATATTGCGGCTGATTTTCTTTACCCAGGACAGCATCAAAACTCAAATTCGCCAAGCGATTTCCCAAACTATCTACTTCTTCGGCCTTGATTTCCTCGCCGTCAGCTAACCCCGCAATTTCCCATTTCCCTGGAACTACTTTACCGCTTTGGTCTTTAGTTTCTTGCAAACGAGTCAATTTGCTGTCTGGCAGATCAATTTGGATAATATCCTCGGCTTTAATATTGAGGGCCGTTTTATCTGCCCATTGATTCGGGTCAGAATTAACTTCATAAGCGGCAAAGTCCAAATTGTAAATTAAATTTTCGTCATTCGCGCGCCCGTGAATTTGTCGAAAACCTGGCGAATCGCCTAACCATAGAGTTGCAATAAGGCGCTCTCCGCTCTTCAATAATATTTTATGCTCATAAGATGTCGGACTAACCTTAAAACGGCGAATTGCCTCTGCGGTAGTAGCAACCGGAATACGCTTGCGTAATCCGAGGATACGTTCCACGAATCCCTCGACTTTAACCGTTAACGCCGGAAAATCAGCAAGCGCCGGAATAATCCATTTATTTTCCCGGCGCATAATGATTAACGGGATTTTATTCGGCTGTTCTATTTGCAAATTGTCGACATCTTTAATTGCGAAATTGAACAGTGGGTTACTGCTCGCTATTTGAGTAATATCACTCGCGGTTATGCCGAGCAAACCCGCGAGCAATAATTGTCCGATCAAAATTACACTTAAGAGAATTACCCGTTGCTTCATATTTAGGGTTCTCCGAAATTCAGGACATTACGATAATAATTCAGGCGTTGGGCGTGTATTCGGCGGTGGAAAAGATAAATTATTACCACGCCGCCCAAAGCTAAAACATAATTAAAATATTCCCAAAACATTTGCATATTTCGGTCTATTGGCGACAGCATCCGCGAATATTGTCCGCGGCCGCGCAGAGAAAGTAGAGTTTGATCTTCTAAAGACCAATCTACGGCATTCTGAATTAACTGCAACGGTTTTAGGTACTGGGTTCCGGTAGCTTGAGAGGCCAATTCAATTGCCGTATCGGAAACGAAATTCGCCGAACTAAATAAAATTAGGCGCGCCGAATTTGGCGAATGATCAATTTTTCCTGTTACCACCGGCTTATCTTTTTTATTCTGCGACTCGCCATTGGTATTTTCCGGATCATCATTTGCTTCGGATTGAGGTTGATCATCGGATTTGAGGAGTGGTGAGGGTTGATCTTGAAAATAGCTCGTAAAAGCGCCTTGAATCATTACGCCGAGCAAATTCTCACCGCGAGTTTTTCCTTCGGGGAAACCTAATCTTCCATGAAGGGCGAAATTCGGTTGGATATTTTCCGCCGGCGACGTCCAGGATTGTTCCGAGCTGTGCAACAATTTTGTTATTGTGCGGTTTTTATTTAGCTCTTGATTTATTTCAATCGGTGATGCCCAACTCATTGTCACTTGACCAAGGCTCGAGGTAATTCCGTTTTCGCGATTAATCCCGCTTTCGCGGATATCAGGAAAATAAGGATACGGCACCGAGCGCAATTCCTGGACAACGAACCCACCGATCTCGCGTTGGATCGGGATCGGAAATGGCATATTTTGCGGATCGAGCACCATCGATTTATTAATAGTTACACCGATCTTTTCTAGCCATTTATCTAATCCGGTATCTTTAATTTGTGCCGAAATCGCCTGACGGCCTTGTTCAATTTGAAATGGGGCAGTTGCAATAATTACCGTACCGCCCTGCATCATAAATTGATCAATCGCGAATAGTTGTTTTTCCGTAAATTCCCGGGGCGCTAAGACTAATAGTAAATCGGCCTCGCTTGGCACGACCCCGGATTTGAGGTCAGTCTCGCGTAATATGGCATCTTCGGATAATTTCCGGCGAAGGTCATCAAAATTAGGATTTTCATTGCCCATACCGAAGCGCGCCATTTGCGGATTACTAGGCGGGGCGTACCAGGCAATAGTCCGCAATACGCCCGGGCTAAGACGTTTTAGTGCGGACTCAATCGAGCGTTTGAGACCGGACGCATCTAAACTTTCGGGCAAAGGAATTGGCATGACCTGTCCGTCGGATTCAAGGATCAAATAAAAATAAAAGGTTGTTTCATCCAATAAACCCAAAGCCAAGGGGCGAAAACCGTATTTTTCCGCGATTTCTTTGGCAAGCGCACCACCATTTGCATTAGGGTCGCTAATCTCAATGGTAAATTTCCCGGCGGATTTTTGTTGCAACTCAGATAAAACATTATCTAATTCCTGACGCAATTTCGGTAATGGCGCAGGTAATTTTTCTATAGGAGAAATGAATCCCCGCATGGTAATTGGTTTGGTTAGACCCGAAAAAAGATCGCCACCAGCTTGGTAGGCATGTAAAACTTTTTTGATCGCCCGCGTCAAATCGTATTCGGGATTGCGCAAGCGCACATCCAAATCGCGCTCGCCGTAGGCTTTCAATTCAATTAAATCGCGAAAACCCAACTTTTGAGTTTGATCGCCGTAGCTAACCAAGATATCGAAATAGGAGCTAATTACCGATTCTTGATATTTTCCCGAACTCTGAAAAGCCACTGGGCGAATCCCATATTTTTCATTGGCCTCGCGTTCGATTTCCGGTGATTCATGCGGATCAACAAACTCAACCTGGACTTTACCGTGACCGGCGATCTCATATTCTTTGAGCAAATCGCGTAACTGCGGCACTAACGGACTTAATAAGGGATGCGTCTGCGCAGTAAAATAGCCGCGTAATAGGAGCGGTTCCTGTAACTCGGCAAGATAATTTTTAGTCGCTGTAGAAATCGAATAGACCTGTCCTTCACTCAAGTCAATACGCATCCAGCCGATTTGGTGCAACCATAAATTACCGGCAAGAAAATTCGCCGTCGCCAAGAAAGTAATTAATCCCCAATTGCGGTGCGTCTCGCTCTCAATTCGGTCAGGAGCCCAGCGCAAATTCTCCAGGGTGTAAATATTCAGGGTTAAAAATACACCCGTCAGGCTCAAATAGTAATACAAATCTCGCAAGTCGATAACGCCCCTGGTAATGGATTCAAAACGCGATCCAGTTCCGAGTAATTGGAGGATTTCCCCGGCATGATGCCCCAATAAATGGGTTAAGGCGTCAGCGCCAATTAGATAAAATCCGCCGCATAATAAGGCCGTGCCGATAAGGCTGACAATTGCATTATCGGTACGCGCTGAAACAAATAGGCCGATTGAAATATAAGCCGCCGCAAGCATTAATGCCGCAATGTAACCGCCAATTACCGGTCCAATATCGAGCTGTCCTAATACATTTACCGTTAGTGGCAAGGGTAGCGTTAAGATTAAGGCAATTCCCACCAGCGCGAAACTCGCGAGAAATTTACCCAAAACTAAACATGCTGGGGACACGGGTAAAGTTAGTAATATTTCTAAAGTTCCGGCGCGGCGCTCTTCGCTCCATTGACGCATTGTCAATGCGGCGACTAAAAAAATTAATAAGATTGGCATCCATTCAAATAGTGGACGCACATCGGCGATATTGCGGGCGAAAAAGGTATCGACCCAAAAAAATACAAATAATGAAATTGCTAAAAATGCGCCAAGAAATAGATAGGCTACTGGTGAGGAAAAGAAAGAGCCTAATTCTTTCTGCGCAACGCGAATCATCTCAGGCATATTTCACCTCAGTAGGTAAAGATAGATTATTAATTTCGCCAAAGACCGTTTCTAAATTACGCCGCTCAGGGTATAGGCGATATAGCTTAAAGCCATTTGCTAAAATAATTTGGGCAATCTTCGACGCATTTTCTAGCGGTTCGGAGGATTCCAGCATGTAATTATGCTGATTAGGAGTATTACTAGAGAAATGACGAATGGCGCGAATCCCGGGGATGTTTTGAAATAGCGCCAGGATTTTTTCCGGCGCGGCATCAACACCTACGAATAAATGCGGCGATTGATCCAACTCATTTAGACGTGAATCTAAGGCGAGTTTCCCGTTGCGGATAATTAATACCCGATCACAGGTTGCCTCGACTTCTTGGAGAATATGAGTTGAAATCAAAACGCTGGCATTTTGAGCTAATTCGCGAATTAGCGAACGCATCTGCTGAATTTGCGTTGGGTCCAAACCATTAGTCGGTTCATCTAAAATCAAAATACTCGGATGATGTAATAGCGCCTGGGCAACTCCGACTCGTTGTCGATAACCACGCGACAGCGTCGCAATTAAATGTGTCGCCTTGGATTCTAATTCCGTACGGGAAATTGCCTGACGTACCGCGGCGAGTTGTTGCAATTCGGGAATTCCGTGCATTCCGGCTTGATATTGCAAAAAATCAATTACCGTCATTTCGAGATAAAGCGGGCAATTCTCCGGCAAATATCCGATTAGGCGCTGGGCGCGGCGCCGATCCGTCGCAAGGTCATATCCCTCTAAAGTAATTTGTCCGGCGGATGGCTCAAGAAAACCAGTGAGCATCTTCATAATAGTAGTCTTGCCGGCGCCGTTATGCCCCAATAGCCCGACGACTTCGCCGCGCTGAATGGTAAATGATACGCCATCCACCGCCTTGAGGTCGCCGTAACTGCGAGTTAAATCCTCTACTTTAATCATAATTACCTCAAGAAAATTAAGCACCGAGAAGATTATACCATCACTGGAAAAAAATATCTCGGTTATTGCTAAAAGATTGTACCTCTTATTTCCGGTAAAGTATAACCTGAAGAATAAGGCTCGGGATAAATTTTTGGGATAAGATACGAGCCGATAAAAATTTATGGGGCGTATATTTTGGAGTTCAAGGCGATGCGAATTGGTTTATTTGCGGATATTCACGCCAATCGTGAGGCGTGGGAACGGTGTTTAATTCACGGTGAAGCTCAAGGAATTGATCAGTATTTATTTTTGGGAGATTTTCTTGGCTATGGCGCAGACCCGGAATGGGTAATCGAGACCATTATTCGTTATTGGGAAAATGGCGCTTGGGTCGTACTCGGAAATCATGATGCGGCGATTTTGTGGGAGCGGGAGGAATATGTAATGCGGGAAGAAGCACGGGCGGCGATTTCCTGGACGCGGTCGCGGCTCAATAAAGACCATTTAGATTTTTTAGCAAAAATCCCCTATGTAATAGAAAAAGACGAATCATGTTATGCCCATGCAAATCCTTGGGAGCCACATACTTGGGAATACATTATAGATATTGACAATGCCGCCAAGGCATTTACAACGACGCCTGCTAGTTATATTTTTGTAGGGCATGTTCACCACTCGGTTCTTTATCACCAGAGTATTACTGGAAAGATTAAAAGTTTCATTCCACATCACGGTGTTCCGATTCAATTAAGTCGCCAACGACGCTGGCTGGGGTTAATCGGGTCGGTTGGCCAACCCCGCGATGGAAATCCGGCGGCGTGTTATGCAATTCACGATACGAAACAAGATACGCTTACTTATTATCGGATTCTATTTAATGCCGAGGCGAGCGCGGCGAAAATTCGGGCGGCGGGATTACCGGATTGGAATGCAACGCGTTTAACGCTGGGGATATAAACCCATTTCTCTGCGGCGCGCAAATCTGGATTAAAATCAGCGGGGATAGTGCGTGTAGTTAAATTAGGGTGATTGCCAGGAGGTAATTATCTGAAATAGTGTCGCGGGGTCACGCGTATTGCGCAGGAGCGCGCAGGTTTTGGGGTCGCTAAACAGCTTGGCTAAATGAGCAATTATAGTTAAATGGAGATTATCGGCATTGTTTTCTGGCACCGTGAGGGCAAAAAATAGGTCGACCTTTTTGCGATCCGCCGCATCAAAATCAATTCCGTGCGCTAATTGCAGAAATGCACCGACAATACGCGGGGCGTTGGCAATTCGACTATGGGGTATAGCGATTCCGGCACCTAAGGCAGTTCCGCCTAACAATTCCCGGATAATCAGGCCATTTAAGACTTGCGCCGCATCCAGGGTCGAATCGCCTTTTACTAATAATTTCGCGAGTAATTCCAGGACTTGAGATTTATTTGCGGCTCGAACACCAGTGACAATCCGCTCGGGGTGAAAATATTCGGCAAGGTTCACGGTTTATCCCTCGGCGAGGGGTGAGTAAATTTGGATATTCTTGAACAGAAACGGCTATATCATACTCTTCATATCAAGCGCGCAATATCTATATGGATATATCGCCGCGAGTATAAAGTGACGGCATTTCGAGCGTACTTTACTTGTCAAATCAAATCGCTCAATTATTCTTAACTCACGACCATAGCACCTGATTTTGTATTCCAGGTGTTTGCTAATTGCGAACATTCCTGATCGCGTTTGCTAAAACACCGATTTTTTATTATCCCGAGAAAATTTCCCCGGGTATCCTTTCTCCGTTTGGCGACTGGCCAATGGACACTCACCGTCCTTGGTGAGAGCCAATGAATTACCCGATTTGGCGGGCTTAATTAATCGTCCGGCCTTCTTTACGATGATGGTCTGTGAGTTTTTCTTTATGGCGGATAATTTGTCGGTCGAGTTTATCCGCTAAAGAATCGATCGCGGCATACATATCTTCTTCTTCGGCATTAGCAAAAATGGTCGCGCCATTGAGATTGAGGTTTGCTTCAATTTTATGGCGGAGTTTTTCCACAATTAGCACGACGTGCATGTGGAGGAGATTATCGGAATGCCGTTCGAGGCGCTCGAGTTTATTCATTACATATTCACGCAGGGCAGGCGTAATATCGACGTGATGCCCGGTTAGATTTAATTGCATCAAGGACTCCTATAGTATCTACGATTAAGCCTTTTAGACTAAACGTTTCCGTTCGCAAGAAGGCGGAATAGCCATGGCCTCACGGTATTTGGCCACGGTGCGGCGGGCGACTTGAATCCCGAGTTCACCGAGTAGATCGGAAATCTTTTTATCACTAAGCGGTTGGGCAGGTTTTTCGGCATTTACCATGCGTCGAATTAGGGCGCGTACCGCAATTGATGAGCATTCATTTCCGGTTACAGTATTCAAGTGGCTGGAGAAAAAATATTTTAATTCAAAAATCCCACGTGGGGTGTACATATATTTTTGGGTGGTGACCCGGGAGATTGTGGCCTCGTGCATCCCCAATTCTTCGGCAATATCGTGGAGCACCAGCGGGCGCATTGCCTCCTCGCCATGCTCGAGGAAGTCGCGTTGACAGTCAACAATAGCCCGCGAGACCCGCAACAGAGTCTCGTTGCGGCTTTGCAGACTTTTGAGAAACCAGCGCGCCTCTTGGAGATGGCCGCGCAGATAGGTGTTATCTGGGCTATTGTCTGCGCGGCGCACCAGCGAGGCGTAATAGGGGTTGACGCGCAGGCGCGGGGTGAGGTCCGGATTGAGTTCGACGCGCCATACCCCCCTGGATACGCGGGTCACAATTACATCCGGGACGAGATATTGCGCGGTAGAGGTTGCGAGCTGGGCGCCCGGGCGGGGATTCAGGCTTTGGACTAATTGGACAATCGGTCGCAATTCCTCTTCGGTGATTTTCATTCGGCGGGCGATTTGCGGGAAATCGTGACGTGCCAGGAGCTGGAGATTCTCGCGTACGAGGGTCGTTGCCTCGGCCACAAATGGCGTCGATTGGGGCAAAGCACGTAATTGGAGCAAGAGGCACTCGCACAGGTCGCGGGCGCCGATGCCCGGGGGGTCAAAATTCTGCACTTGGTGAAGTACCGCCAAAATCTCGTCTAATTCGACTTTTTCCTCAACGCTGGCCTGGATGTCCTCCAAACTACAGGTCAGATAGCCGTCGTCATTGATGGCGTCCACCAGGGCGGTAGCGATCGCCATATCGGTAGGAGAAAAATAATCCAATTGGGCTTGACGCAACAACAGGTCGCGGAGTGATTCGTTACTACTCACCTGGGACTCGTAGTCCTTATCCTCCATATCGGGAGCACCCGACCCTCCCGTAGAGATGTCATACAGGTCATCCCAACCGCTATCCACCGGCAGTTCATCGGGGATAGCGTTGTCTTTTAGGTTTAATTCCGACTCATTTCCGCTATCGGTCGTCTTCAGTGGCTCAATTTCACTAGACATAATTTGTTCCGAATGGTCGATAGGATTTGTTTCATTTCCGTCCAGTTCCTCCAACATCGGATTATTTTCCAGGAATTGTTGGATTTCTGTTTGAAGTTCGAGAGTGGAAAGCTGCAATAGCCGAATTGCTTGTTGCAATTGCGGCGTCATAGTCAGGTGTTGGCTGATCCGGATTTGGAGAGACTGCTTCATGGATTACGACATCGAGAGCCTGGAATTGAAAACGGGAGGGTGGAATTAGTTAAAGAATTGGCAAAGTTTAATAACGCCTGAGTGGATGGTGTTTAAGCTAATTTAATTTCACGAATAAATGAATCGCCGGTAAAATTATTTTGCATAAAACTTAATCCTGGTAATTAATTCTAACGGTTCAGTCTTTTCTGATATTTAATAATTTGCAACGACGCAGTTTTATAATTAATTTTCCAGCGGGCGGGCTATTATTTTTTGGTTCATACTCGATGGCCGGATTTTGCTCACGATTGAAGGGAAGCCGCGAAGTATTTAACTTCGCGGGGGGTTCCATTTAGGATGTCTTTTGAAAGATGAGTTGTGGGCGCGGGTCGAGGGGAACACCGCGGACTTTGGCACGCAGGGAAAATCCGTGTTGTTCCATAATGGGCTGGATGACGTCACGTTTTAGGTGCGGCCCGCTATCGAGTACCGCCCAACATTGAGGTTTAATGATGCGCTGCAATTCCGTAGCTAAGCGCACAAAATTATCCTTATCGAGGTGGTGACCAACAATGCCGCTCGAATTGACATAATCAACCGAATTATCCTTAATTCGGACCCCAGATGCGTCATGTAATGGCTCAACCACACTCCCTACGACAAACTCGACTTTAGGTCTTCCGCCGCTTGCGGTACGAAATCCGCCGATTTCGCTCAGATGTTTAGCGCGGCGGATCAAATCTTCGGAAAAATCTATACCGATAATATGCCATGCCGGCGAACCGTACCAGGATAGAATTCGCGTTGAGCTACCCGGACCACAGCCCAAATCAACAATTAATGCCGGGCCGTGGTGGTGCATTGATTTACGTAACGAACGCGGAATTTGACGCCAATTAATCCATTCCTGTGCACCATTAATTGCGGAAAAGACATTATCGTCCATTCCATTATAGGCATGATGGACGAATTCTTTTTCTTGACCGCGAAAATGATAACCACCGATTGTTTCTACCTTGAATTGCTTCCATTTCAAGGAAAATAAACTCGCCAGCGAAGGGATTTGCACATGATGCGCAGTGTGTTTTCCCCCTATGCTCCTAAAAGGTGCTTGTTTTAATGCCATTTCGCATTTACCCTCAACTTCTCTTAAGTTTGCGTACCGAGTCGCCCTGACGCCGATGCAGGACTGCGGGCGACAACCTCAACTAAATCTCTGAATTTACACATATTATGCCGTCATTTCGCCCGGCACGATCCAGTGTTACATATTTTTGACAGACACACAACCATCGTTGTGTAGATAGCCGAATTATAGACCAATTGATTAAAATTTGCGGATTCTAACGAGCGTCGCTTAACTATATCTAAACTGTGGTTTAACTAACCGCATTCACTTAGTATCCTAATGCGTTTTCTCGATTTCACTCCGCCTAATTTTATCTCTCTGCCTGCGCAAAATTTTTCGCCCGCGATATACGCAATAATAATAAAATATTGCGTAAAGCGTAAACGGTTATACTACCGAAGAGTTAAACTTTAGTTGCGGAATAGGTAGCGAGTTGATTTAGAGAATTAAGCGCCTCCGGGGAAATCGGCCCTAGGGTAGGTTTGTGTAAATCATGAAGGGAATTGAGTGCGTGAGCCGCAAGCGCTTCGAAAGCCTTAAAATGGATACTATCGAGAATCAACCGTCCTTTGGGATCATTATTCATATTCAGAAGGATATCTTGAATTTCGACGCGGCGTTCGTCCCATGAAGGCGCAATACAAAAACAATGAAACGCAATTCGATCTGTGCTTTCACAAATAATTTTAAGTTTTTGCCGGGTGCTGTCTGCTAAACCATACCAAGTTTCGTTAAATAAAAAACCTAAATCCGCATCGCCTTTTAGCACCGCGTGGACTACTTTTAGATGATTACCAACATACTGAAACTGACAACGTGAATGGTTAATACCGTGCCGATGGAGTAAATTTAATCCAAGGCTATGTACGATAAGTTTATCAGTAGCTGAGGCAATTTTGAGCGGTTGATCAATTAAATTTTCTTTAGCATCGGCTTGCGCTATGATAATGGTCTCATCATATAAATCAATTACCTTGGCGATCGGGATGAAACCACGTTGTTGCATAAAAATTAATGCGCTCAACGGATTCGCATAGACGATGTGAAAATCTCCATCCAGTACATTCTGCCGTTCGATTAAGAAATTATCTTGCGGCTCAAAATGAATCCCACAACCCAATTTCCGTTGCAGATAGGTATTAAATTGAAACCACTCAATCATAAATTTAACGGTGTCGTGTGGACAAACCGAAAATTGAAATTTTTTCCCCATAACCAGCGCCCCCTAAATTTTGAAATTGGTTTATGCTGAAAATAAACGAGCATTTTCTAAAAATGAATTAGTATTTTCCCTATATGATTTGGGAAAAACCAAGATTGAATAAGGAAACAATATGAAAATTATGCTTAAAGTTTGGCTTCCGATGCTTATCGGAATCGTCTTTTTTGGGTGCGCTACCCAAGGACGTGAATTCGTTCAGGAAAATAAAAGTTTTTCCCTGGAGCGCATCGAGCAATTAGTTGCTCCCATAGCACTTTATCCTGATGCGCTAATTGCTCAAATTTTAATCGCGGCTACTTATCCTTTAGAAGTTGTTCAAGCAGCGCGATGGATGCGTCAAAACTCAAAATTGTCGGGTGAAGAATTGCAAAACGCTTTACAGTATGAATCTTGGGACCCAAGTATTAAATCTTTAATCGCGTTTCCCACAGTTTTGGAGCGTATGGATAAAGAATTAAATTGGACGGAAGATTTAGGTAATGCCTTTCTCCTGCAACAAACGGCGATTATGGACACAGTACAAAAAATGCGAATGCGGGCCCGAGTTGCGGGTAATTTGGAAAATACTCCTTATCAATCAGTTATGGAAAAAGACCGGGTTATTTACATAACGCCCGCCCGCCCTAATATTATTTATGTACCAGAATATAATCCAACTGTAGTCTTTGCTAATTGGAATTATCCCCGGATTTATTATCCAGGATTATTTGTCACTAGCCCCACAATTTATTGGCAGGAACCTCATCGCCAAACATTTGGCTTAATTACCTTTGGCTTAGGAGTAGCTGTAGGTGCAATTTTTAGACATCATATCGATTGGGGCGAGCGTAATATCATGATTCATGAACAGCATAATTATTATGGTGGACCGTCAATTACGCATGTTGAGAACGTGAATGTTATGCCATTTAAGCAATGGCGCCACGATCCTAATCATCGCCATAAGGTACGTTACCCCGCTCCGATTTTAGAAAATAATTATCGTCCAGAATTTTCTTCTAGTAATGAATCTCGACCGAACCCTAGTCCATTGCCGTTACGGCCACCGGCACAAATAGAAAATCCGCCGCTAGAAACTAAAGAAAAACGTTTAACCCGAATTATTCCTTCGGGAAATACTCCGTATCCTAATCCGTTATCGACAAAAGATAATCA
>Ga0114939_10001263_pt1 | contig 20161 bp, 10 predicted proteins | sample AshMeaCrysSpring_FD_87196 | JGI IMG/M metagenome (GOLD analysis project Ga0114939, IMG submission 87196) | Groundwater microbial communities from Big Spring, Nevada to study Microbial Dark Matter (Phase II) - Ash Meadows Crystal Spring | ecosystem: Environmental > Aquatic > Deep subsurface >...
TAACACTTCTGTACCAGTCAGCTTTAATCTTACAACTTTGCCGTAGGTATTCCCCAGCTTTTCTACCATTTGCGGAAAACCATTAAGTATATTTGCTAAAGGCAACCACGATGAATGCTCTGGTGTTTCTAAAATTTCCTCCCTATGGTGTTTATCAGATGTCACTCGATTTGTAAATGCTTGTAAAGCCAAGGAAGGTTGACCACCACGGGTGCGATCGCGATATGGCTCACAAGGCGTATCTTCTGCTAAAATTGCTTGTCTACCCCGTTCAAAATCAGCTAAAGCAATTTCTGCTATTTCCCATGCTTGGTTGGGGTTAGCTTCTAACGCTGCAATAGTTGTTCTGGCTATGGCACTAAAACCAGGAAAATCGCAACATTTCCCCACAGCCTTTAATACTTCAGCCTGAGAGCGTAAAAAATCTCTAAACTCTGCAATATCTTTTTCAGTTTTAATTGCTTTACAAATGCTTTCTAAGCAGTGTAATACACCTATTTCCCAGATAAATTTAACACTATCAAAATCTAGTTTTAGTGATAGTAACCTAGAAAACTTATTTTTGGTATATCCTGACAATTTATTTGGTAATTGAGCTAAAATAAGCCTGGCTTTTTGGATGTATTTATCATAATTAATCTTGCTATCTGTAATTTCTAATATTAATGTAAAATGCAGACATTTATGAGCTTGTAATAATAACTCTCTTAGGTCATTATCAACAACTATTTCGCCATGATGATAAAGAACGTTAAAAATAGATTCCAAAGTATGGGCTACTTCCTGAATAACCTCTAGTCCCAGATTACCTGCACTTCCTTTCAGCGTATGAGTTGCTCGCAGAAGATTATACACCTTGCTGGCATTATAACCATTTGATAATGACAAGATTTCTTGTTTAATAGTATGCAGTAATTCTGGAGCTTCAGTTAAAAAATATATGTAACCTTGTTTTTTAATTTCTGGTTCGATGGTCATATGCTTCAATTAATCGCTGTGCTGTCTGAATTATTTCGACTTGATTAAGTGGCTTGGTTATATAAGCATCTGCACCTAATATCATGTCCCGCATTTTATCTATTGCACTGTTTTTCCTTGAGCAAAGCACTATGGGAATTTGCTTATTAGAGAGATTATTTTTTAATTTATGACAAATATCAAAGCTATTTTTACTATATAAAATTGCATCAATAAATATTACTTTTGGTAGATTTATGTCTAATTTTTCCAGAGCTTCTTGACTAGTGGCTGCACTAATCACATAATAGCCTACTCTTTGCAAGCAGCAACTTATAATTTCTCTATCCGTCAACCCTTCTTCAATCACTAAAACAGTATTCATGAGAATAGTTTTTGGTTTTTTTTCTTTAATAATCACTGCCATAAAGCACTGGGTTTGAAAAAATTTACACAAATCCAGGCAGAAGTTTGCAAAATCTTTAATTTTTAGCACCTCCAAAATCTTAATGATTATTGAAAGAGAAATATAATACTCTCTGGTAAACTTAGCCTGGACATTCTAAATTTACTCTGAGAATATTCTTTGGTAAATCAGTAAAAATTCTGAAAAATTTGGCAATTATTATTTATAATAATGTATCATTTTTACTTTGAAATAAACTCCCGATAGCCTGAGATTTTCTAAAAACATTAATTCCTATGTATCAGGAAACATAAGTTTTAAGTATTTTTATAAATCTCCTCGATAAAAGTTAAATAAATTTTTGATGGAATTCCAGTATTAAGTATGAAGAATTAATATGTAGCAGCCTTATTAGATTGATTATTCAGGAACTGGTGATTAGGGACTAAGTACTTAATTCTTCATCTAAGTGTCCCAAATCTCTAATTTTTATGCGTATTTTTACAATAGATTGAGGATAGCTATAGAATTATCCCAATTAGTGACTGATTATTGTTTCACGGTTTGTAATAGCCACTTAAGTACTTACTACTAATATCAAATCAATCTTCATCAATCACTTTTATTGGTTCGCAATAGCTAAGTTTAAGCGATGGATAGCTACAGTCTTGTACAGAATAACGAATTTGTCATATTTTTATCTATGGCGGGCTAATATAGAATGGGTTTTGTGTTTAATCGGTAGTAATTTTATCTGATTGCAGAGATGTATAATCAGATATTTTGTGTAAATATGAGTAATATAAATAACTAAAATTTAAGTATTTTTACTAGAAGATATTCTGGTGTAGAGACGTAGTGAGTCACGTCTCTACAAAATGACATATGTCAAGGTTTGTGACTAGCAACAGCGGCGCGGAGATTGCCTTGATATTCTGTTAGCAATTGCTCACCTTCTTGCTTATCCACCCCAGTCCAGTGCATCAGCAGAGCTAATTTCACCCAATTGCCACTATTGTCAAGTAAAGTCCCAGCAGCATCACGACTTAAGCCAGTCAGGTCTTGGAGAATTCGCAACGCGCGATCGCGTAACTTAGTATTTGTGACTGCCACATCGACCATGCGATTGCCGTAAACTTTACCTAAGCGCACCATAACGCCAGTGGAGATGATATTTAAAGCCAGTTTAGTGGCGGTACCAGCTTTCAAACGTGTGGAACCAGCCAGGACTTCTGGACCTGTCAACAGACGAATATCAATATCCACAAGAGCGGTCACTTGTTCGACGGGGACACAGGCCATAAAAATAGTCGCCGCTCCCCGCTGACGTGCCGCATTTAAAGCCCCGTGGACGTAGGGTGTTGTCCCACCGGCGGTAATTCCCACGACTACATCTAGTTGGGTAATATGGCGGTCTGCAATAGCCGCAGCCCCATCCTCAGAGCGGTCTTCCAAATCTTCGGAAGAGCGGAGCAATGCTCCTGCACCACCAGCAATAATCCCCTGTACTAACTCTGGGGGAGTGCAAAAAGTCGGTGGACATTCAGCGGCGTCTAGGACACCTAATCTACCGCTGGTTCCTGCACCAATGTAAAACAGCCGTCCTCCGTGGCGCAAACTTTCAGCTATGCGCTCAATAGCTTGCGCCAATTCTACTTTAGCAGCGGCAGTAGCAGCGACCGCCTCGGCATCTTCGCGATTGAACAGTTCTACCAATTCTAGGGAACTTAGTTGATCTAAGTTCTGACTATTAGGATTAACCTGTTCTGTTAAAAGATGTCCACGCTCCTGAAAATTTGTCATTTGTGTTTTGTTCAACCTCCATAGTCAATAGTCAACAGTCCACAGTCAGCAGCCAACAACTAATGACTAATGACCCATGACTCATGACTAATTACAACAATCCTTCCAGTTTGCGGCGAATGCGTTCTAGTTCTGCTTGCGACAATTGTGATTCCTCATCATCCTCCTGCTGCTGTGGGGTTTGAGATTGCCAGTCGATGTCTTCGACGTTAGTTTCTGGGGGAACAGCTAGCATACCGTTTTCCGGGACAATTTCCCAGTCATATCCGGCAGTTTCGCAGAATTCCTTGATTTCTTCGGCATCGAGAGCTTCAACGCTAGGTGTGGGAAAATCTTGCGCTTCTAGGAGCATCGCAAACCGGCTAGCATCATCTTCCGACTCGAACATGAGGATTTTGTTGCGATCGCCCTGCTTAATCGTATGAATCCCTTCATTTTCAGTGCCAGCATTAAACAGCAAAACAAAAACTCTCATAGGAGTGATCATCTTTCCTTCCAACTTTGATATTCATATTACGGTTCGAGGTTATGACAAATGGAAAATTGCTGCAATAATTCTTACTTTCTTAAAATTTCCAGGCAAGATTAGGTGTAGCGTTGAAGTTAAGTAACTTTGCGCCACAACTCCCAAATCCCCAGCCATTGGTTGAGAAACCTGTAAACAAAGATTGCAGATATTCATTGTTGACTTATCCTGAAAATGGCATAGGTAATAAGCACCAGCCATACTTGATTGGGCAAACAGACTGTAAAATGCGATGCCATGAGGAACTCTCGCGATAATCCAGAACATCTACCCCCAGCTACTTTTAACCCTCAACTGGCACTTTTGGTGTTAAAACGTGCTGGAATTGCCTTGGGTGCAATTATATTACTAGGGCTAATCGGCGGTGCTTGGCGGTTATGGGCTTTTGTCCATCAAGATTTGGCGCCGATGGTGGAAAAAAATCTGACTCAAACTCTCAAGCGTCCCGTGAAACTGGGTGCGGTGGAAAGTTTTTCTATACGCGGTGTGCGGTTTGGGGCTTCGGCTATTCCCCCCACAGCCACAGACCCTGATAAAGTTACTGTAGATGCGGTAGACGCCAATTTTGACCCCTTGCAGCTGCTGTTGGCACGACGGCTCAAACTAGATGTTACTTTAGTCAACCCGGATCTGTATCTTGAACAGGATCGTCAGGGACGCTGGATTACTACTACCATAGTTCAACAACCACAGACCGGGGCACCAATTAAAACCGAGTTGCAGAACATTCGGTTTACCAATGGTGATCTGGTTCTGGTGCCCTATCGAGAGTCTAGGGGTGTGGATACTGGGGATAACAGACTAGGTGTACAGCTTCTACAAGGGGGAATTGCTTTTCCCTTGTCCTCTCCCTCCCCAACTCAACAATCCCCATTCCCCACTTCAGTGTCTTTTTCGCAAGTCAATGGTGTGGCTACGTTGTTGGAGAACAACCAGCTAATTGGCTATGACTTGAATGGACTGCCGACTACAGGTGGGACTATTAAGTTACAGGGTTCCCTACGTCCGAAAACTCAGGAAATTATCGCCAAAATCGATTCTAAAGATTTACTAGCGTCGGATGTAACTCGGTTGGTACAGCTACCCCTAGAGTTACAAGCTGGGAGAGTGAATGGTAGCGTGAATGTGCATCTGCGACCTCAGCAACCGACGGAATTGTTAGGAAATCTTAATTTACAACAAGTAACCGCGCAAGTTGACCGCTTACCCCAAGCATTTAGCAATTCCGACGGACTGGTGCGTTTTAACGGAACGGAAATTAAGCTGGAGAATGTGGCGACTAACTATGGCAAGATTCCTTTATTAGCAAATGGGATTATTGACACCAAAAATGGCTTCCAGTTAGCGGGACGGGTAAATTCTGTCAATGTCGCTGATGCTCAACAGACCCTGGATGTGAAATTTCCCTTACCTACCGCTGGGGAGTTGAAAGCAGACATTAAACTAGCTGGAGCATTACAAGCTCCGGTGTTGACGGGTACTGTTGCGACGGTTAAAACTGCCCGGATTGATCAAGTCGATTTTCAGAGTATCCAGGCTGGGTTTGAATTTGCTGCAAATCGCCAATTAATTACCATCTCTGATATTCAAGGAAAACCCGCTGTTGGTGGTCAAGTGACTGGCAGCGGGAGAATCACCCTGGGACAAGCACCAAGAATAAATTTTAATTTGCGGGGACAGAATGTCCCAGGGGATGCGATCGCGAAAATTTACTCTGCTACGCCTAATTTTCAAATAGGTGCGGTGAATGCGATCGCTAATATCACAGGACCCGCTACCAATGTCCAAACCGTAGTTAACTACCAAGCACCCAATGGCACTTATCCCAACAATGGTGTAGTTGTGGTTAACTCCGACCGCTCAGTTTTGTTCCGCGATGTCACCCTCAGTCTGGCTGGTGGTAGGGTGCTAGCATCGGGAAGTTGGGCAAATCAAAAGTGGCAAGCTGTTGCTAATGCTCAGGGAGTGCAAGTTGCTCAGTTAATCCAGGGACAAGGGACACAAGCTTCCCCCCAATCCCCAAACCAAACCCAACTCCAAAATATCAACCTGGAAGCAGCCAAATTTAACGGTCGGTTATTACTCAGTGGTACTACTGACCCTTTCCAAGTAACCTCTATTCGTCCCCAGGGAGCAAACTTCCAAATTGGTGGGGGTACAGTTACTGTCACCAATTTTCAATTCAACGAGCAGCAGTTTAGCGCTCAGTTGCAAGCCAATGGCGTACGCTTGGGAAAAGTGTTAAAAACCGCACCGACCGCCTTAAGTGGGGCGCTGTCGGGTAATTTCCAAATCAGCGGACCGCGAGAAAATTTCAGCTTACAAACCTTGCGTGGTACAGGTGCAGTCCGCTTAGGGGTAGGCGGTGGAACTGTCAGTGCTTCTAACATCCAAGTCGCTAATGGCGGCTTTCAAGCACAAGTTGAAAGCAATAACGTGCAAGTGCAGCAGTTAGCACCAGTGCCTCCGCAATTTCAAGGAGGATTAACTGGTAAATTCAACGTTGCTGGACCCTTGGAAAATTTCACCCCCCAAAACATTCAAGCCACAGGTCGAGCGCGGTTAAATGTTGCCGGTGGCACTCTCAACGCCTCAAATATTCAACTAGCGCAAGGTCAATTTCGCGCCCAAGTCCAAACTAATGATATCCCCTTGGGTAAGTTGGCGCCGGTACAACCACAACTACAACAAGCTAGGTTAACTGGTCAATTTAACGTCGCCGGACCCGCTCAGGGGGCGACAGCACAAAACATCCAGGCAAGGGGACAGGCAAGATTAAATGTTGCCGATGGCACAATTAATGCTACGAATATTCAACTAGCGCAAGGTCAGTTTCAGGCGCAAGTCGAAACTAACAATGTAATTCTGGGAAGGCTAGCACCAGTGCAGCCGCAGTTACAAGGGGGTAGGTTAACCGGGCAATTCAACGTTGCTGGTACAGTGGACAACCTGCAACCGCAAGCCATTCAGGCAAGGGGACAGGGGAGGTTAAATGTTGCTGATGGCACAATTACTGCCTCGAATATTCAACTAGGAGATGGTAACTTTACCGCCCAAGTACAAGCGAACAATGTCATATTGCAACGCTTAACACCAGTACCAATACCACCGCCATTTCAAGGTAGGTTAACAGGGGAATTTAACGTTGCTGGTGCAGTGGATAACATCCGACCGGACACTATTCAGGCAACGGGGACAGCAAATTTAAATGTCGCTGGCGGTCAAGCGAATATATCAAATTTGCAATTAAATAGTGGTAATTTCACTGCCTCAGTCGATGCTCAGCAATTGCAACTCCGGCAGTTTGGAGACCAGTTGCAAGGTGAACTTGACGGTCAGTTACAGGTGGCGGGGAATGTCGATGCACTTACCCTAGCTAAGCTGCAGGGGTCGGGTAATGTGCTGCTGTCTCAAGGGGTGCCGGGAGTTAATAAACCACTACGGGCAGATGTAGAGTGGAACGGACGGCAGTTAATTGTTAACAAGGCAACGGCGGATGATTTAGATGCTACAGGTACGATTGCGGTGAGGGTTCCGGAAACGGGGACACCGGAAATTACAGGCTTAAATCTCAATGTCAATGCCAAAGATTACAACCTCAAAGAGTTACCATTGCAGTTGCCTGATACTGTAAAGTTGGCAGGGATAGCAGACTTTCAGGGCAATATTTCTGGGAATTTACCTGTACCGAGTGTCAAAGGAGATTTGACATTGCGGCAGTTGGTGGTGAATGACCAGAAGTTTGAGTCACCGCTAGCTGGTACTATTGATTCTGTCCCCGGACGGGGATTGGATTTAAATGTCGCCGGGACACAAGACCGAATTGTCTTGAATTTAGATGGGTCAAATCGTCCCCGTTCTTTTACCGTGCAGCGCGGTCAAGCAGTGGCGGTGGGGGAAACCCAAGGGCAAAATTTGGCAGTTAACGTCAAAGATTTCCCCATAGCAATTTTAAACCTGACACCGCCGCCTGATACTGTCTTGGGTCAGGGTAGGGTTGCAGGTAATCTCACGGGGAATTTTACAGTTAATCGGACAACATTAGCACTCAGTGGCGGACAGGTGACAATTGCTAATCCAGAAGTGGGTCGTCTGCGAGGTCAGGAGTTTACGGCTGATTTTACCTACAACAACGGTACTATTAGCGTCAAAAATGGCAGATTCATTCAACAGACCCAGGATAGAAGGGGTAATCCGATTGCTAACCCCAGTAGCTATGTCTTTTCCGGTGACTTTACCCCCACGGCTAGCACTCCGCAATTCAATGGGGAAGTTACTGTTAACCAAGGTAAAGTCCAAGATGTGTTGATGGCATTGCAAATCTTTGAATTGCAAGATTTGCAACGGGGGGGACAACCATTACCTGATGTCCCAAATCCCGAAGCTGAACTGCAAACGGTGCCAGTAGGTTTACCAGACAAACCGTTACTAGCGCAACTGCGCCGACTAGCAGAAATTAAGGCCTTGTTAGAAATGCAGCGCTCCGCACGTCGCGATGCATCTCGATTACCGGAATTGGCTGACTTAAATGGGGATTTTAGCGGGACGGTAAAAGTAAACACAAGCCCAGACAAGGGACTGACGGCAGAATTTGATTTACAGGGTCAAAAATTTAAATGGGGTAGACCCGATGAACCGGATCGTTTTTATCAAGCGCAACAGATAGTTGCTAAAGGTCAATTTCAAAACGGCGTTCTCACCTTATTACCTTTACGGATTGAGTCTAATCAAAAGCTGATTTCTTTCACTGGGACTATCGGTGGGAAAGAGCAATCCGGTCAGTTGCAAGTAACTAATTTCCCCATCCAGTTGTTAAATAACTTTGTGCAGTTGCCGGTGGGAATCACAGGTAATCTCAGTGGTACAGCTACTCTGGCTGGTAGCATCGAGAATCCAAGAGCCATCGGAGAATTGCGACTCACGGAAGCCAAGTTGAATAACAAAGACATCAAGTCAGCGGTGGGTAGCTTCAACTATAACGATGGTCGCTTGGGGTTTGGTAGCTTGGTAGAAGTGGTGAGCAACGAAGCAGTTCAAGACCCGATTACAATTACTGGCATTATCCCCATCACCTCAGAAAATAAACAAATTACTCTGGATGTAAATGTCAAAAATGACGGGTTAGGGCTGATGAACCTGTTTACTGACCAGGTAACATTTGTCGATGGTCAGGGAGAAGTGAACCTAAAGGTGAATGGAACTCTGGGTCAGCCACGAGCTAGCGGTATTGCTACACTCAATAATGCTACCTTTACAGCCCTGGCTTTGCCGGATGAACCCCTAACCAATGTCAAAGGTACGGTACGCTTTGAAGGCGACCTGATCACCATTGATGAGCAAGAGAAACTCCAAGGTGACTTCAGTAAGGGACAATTAGTAGCGCAAGGACAAATTCCTGTATCCGACGCCGACACTACAGTGAATAATCCTCTCATAGTTAGCACCCCAGACAACCGACCACTGAACCTGAATATCAAAGCTCTCTATCGGGGTGGTGCTAGTGGTAATTTGAGGATTACTGGTACGGCGCTAAACCCAATTATTGGTGGTAACGTCCAATTGGCAAATGGTCAAGTACTGCTGGGAGAAACCACAAATGGGGAGCAGGTCCCAGGGGCACAACAGGGACAAGGGACAAGGGAAGCTAGCGCTACCCCTAATACCCCAGAATCAGGACGGGGAAATCTCACCCCTGTAGACTCCGCTAATAGCATCATTAGGTTTAATGGGTTGGAGTTGAAGTTAGATAAGAATGTTCGCATTACCCGGCAACCGATTATCGATTTCGGAGCGACAGGGAACCTAACACTCAATGGTACTTTAAGTCAGCCATCACCGACAGGTACTATTAAACTCCGGGGTGGTGGGATTAATTTATTTACTACCCAGTTTGTCTTGGCGCGGGGTAACGAAAACACGGCAACTTTTCAAGGTAGCCTTGACCCAGAACTGGATATCCAGTTGGTAGCGACGGTGCCGGAAGTGGTTCAGAGTCGCCTACCCAATTCACCCTTGTCAGCATCAGAAATTAACGAGGAGGTTATTAGCGAGTTAGGTGCCCTCCGCACAGTACGGGTGCAAGCAAAAATCCAAGGACTAGCTAGCACCCTCGACCAAAATCTAGAACTGACCAGTAACCCCTCCCGCAGTCGCACGGAAATTGTGGCTCTGCTGGGGGGTGGGTTTGTGCAAACCTTTGGACGGGGGGACACAACCCTGGGACTGGCTAACTTAGCAGGGTCAGCGCTGTTGGGTAATTTCCAAGGACCAATCACTCAGTTTGGTAACGCTTTGGGGTTGAGCGAGTTACGGCTGTTCCCCACGATTATTAGTGAGAGCAACCGCCGAGGAGCTTCTCCTTCTACCTTCGGTTTGGCGGTGGAAGCTGGTATAGATTTGTTCCGCAATGATGTTTCTGTTTCTGCTCTGCGGGTGTTAACCGCCGACCAACCTACCCAATTTGGTCTTAATTACCGGGTGAATGAAAATCTTCGTTTCCGTACTTCTACTGATTTCTTTGGTGATAGTCGAGCGGTGGTTGAGTATGAACGGCGGTTTTAGGGCACACGGAGGGGGACACGGAGAAGATTTACAGTTTCATAATCAAGCAAAGCGCGTAAAAAGGCGGTCTGTTTTCGTGGGCTGCATTCCCACCGGCAAAACCAATATTGATGCCATGATTATGATCTCCTGCATATTTAGTGGGAGCTTGATAATTGGCTAGTACATTTTGTTGTAACCCTTCTGGTGTCTTTGCCATTCTAGCAGCGCCTTCAAAGCCACCACCACCAGTATCAAATAATATTTCGTGATAGTGAGAACCGGAGTTGGAAATCGCTGCACCGTGATTATGTGAGGGGATTTGGTTAACAGATAAGGTAACACTATCTGCACCGCCTTCTTGTTTAAAGTTATATTTTCCACCGGCAGCAACTATAAATTTGTCTCGCAAATCAGGAGTGCCGTTTTGTCCGTTACACAGTGCCCAACCACCAGGAATTTCTGTTTCGCTTCCCGACCACATCATTATCATCCCTTTGACAATCGCACCGTCATTATTAAGCAAATTGTAATAAGTGGTTTTTAGATGGGCATTAGCACCTGCGTAAGGCTGTGCTACTTCCATAGCGCCACCGCGACCTTTGATGAATAGCAGTGTATAGGGTACCCGATAACTGACTTCAAATGCTCTGACAGCACCACTGACTCTGAGCAACTTTTCTGCTGAACCACCAGTAGGTGCTGGTCTGACAGCATCATAGGAAGCCACAGCTACCACATCGCCATTTTCCGCATTGGTATTCACCCAATCTGCCCAAGTGTTCCACAGGGACTGATTACCGTAGATATCGTGGGTGGTTTGAACTTTGAAAGTTCCATTAGGATTGAGAATTACCGTATTTATACCACGAGTGTTGGTAATGTTTATTGAGACATTGGCGATTTTTAGATACGTGTTATTCCCTTCTGTGGATTCAAAGGCTGAGCCTCGGAGGTAAATTTCGTAATTTTCATAGCCCAAGGGATTACCGCCAGCATAAATCGTCCCACTAGCTTTGACATCGCCTTGAACTTCCAGATTACCGCCGGAGTTAATTCTCAGCCTTTCCTGGAGTTGATTAGTATTAGCTCCTGACTGCTTTGTATAAAAGGCTATATGACTGGAGTAATTGCCATCGTCAAGAGATTGGATGCGGGCAGTGGGGGCATTTGTACCTACGTCATAGCCGTTCAAGTCAATGGCTGTACCTGCACCTGCACCACCGGAATTGTTCGCTAGGGTTAAGACTGGACCTAATGCACCTGGTGCATCTTTGCGAATTTCTAGCAAGGACTTGGGAGTTGTCGTACCGATGCCAACGTTGTTCCCGATAGGATTGATGGCAAGGGGTTTACTGCCGTGGGATTGAATCCAACTGTAATCTGTATGATAGCCCAGTCGGAGATGGGAGCTACCAGTCAGACCGAGAATTAAGGTGTTGCCGTTAGCATCTTGGGACGTATTAATAATTTGTAACTTCGCTTGGGGCGAAGATGTGCTACCAATACTAACATTACCGCTAGCAGTAGCCAGGTAAGCACTCCCAGTGACTTTGAGTTCACCAGGCGCTAGCTGTGTCCAATCACCCACTGCTAATCCACCTGTACCGATGGCAACGGGTTTGTACAATGCGATCGCGGGATAAGTTTCGTCGGGATTAATCCGCAACCAATCTTGTTTGTCTGTCTCGACAATTCCCCAGCCAGAAGCGCTTTTGAGTCGAGCGCCGGTAATTTTTACATTCCCCGCAACTTCTAATTTTTCCGTTGGTGGCTGGGTTGTGCCAATAGCAGTGTTTCCCGATAGTTGAATCGTATCAGAACGTACCTCTAATTTGCTAAAATTACCACTATCTTCTTTTGCCAGTAACATCTGGTCACTGGCTAGGGGTACGGTAATTTGCAAACCTCCACCTGTAATCGGTGCAATCTGACCTGCACTGACTTGCTGTACTTGGTCGTTTACTTTGTCAGCGCGTTTGATTTGCAGTTGTTCCACTGTCTTGCTGACCAAACGGCGACCTGTAGATGTTAATCCTTGGATTTTTCCTTGGGTATCAATGACAACTTGTCCCAAAATTACGGAGTTACCATTGTCTACATAGGTGGTTTGGGGTTGTAACTGCAGCCAGGGCACTTGCTCTAGTACTCTGTTACAAGGACGACCTGTTTGGCTTTGTTCTAATTCGTAGAATTGAATTGTCAGGTAATAGGTGGTGTCTGGTGGGTAATTGCTGGTATCCAACTGCACGGGTACAGCTATTTTCCGGGGAGGATTGTTACTCAGTGTGGCGTTACCTTGCTCTGAAAGTGAGATTAGCTGACCATTACTATCAATTGCTACGCCTTGTTGAATAGAAATGGTGTTGCTGCCAATGGTACCACTAACTTGCAAACCTTGGGCAATTCCCCATTCATTTAAGGATGATATTTGCGTTCTGACTACAGGTAAATGATAGTCATCAAAGTCTTGGTTGAAGTTACTGGCTGTGTATGAACATTCCCGATTGTTATAGGAGTAACGATTTCTTTTAATTGGTTCTGATGACATTTGTTTATCCTTAAATATGATAGTTTAAGTTTCGCGCCAAGACGCAAAGGCGCAAATAGGTGTTGTGGAGGTTATGCTAAATTCATTGACCAGGAAGTATGGGCGGGTTTTTGTTCATTAATTACCTTCTCAATGTCAAAACGAATTTGGTTACGGATATCTACAGAAGTTGCCCGTTGCTGAGAAAAAAGGACAATCACGCCAAATTCATGGTTTCTAGCTCGCCACTCTCGGTTTTCATTAGCTGCACCCCGTTCAGCAATTACCAATTGTCCATTTTTGTCAAGTACTATTTTGCTCGGATTTATCAATTTTCTTTCATCTGTGATTTTCGTAATCGTGGGGGTTGTTTGAGATAAATCTAAGCGATAGATAGCTGCGGGTTCTGCCATAGATTTATTGGTTATATTACCTTGAAAACCACTTCGCACTCCTGTATCGCATACTAGTAAAGACTGAGAATTTTCCAGTACTAAACCTGTAGGATAAATCAGAGGATTTTTGCTTGGATCAACTGTGGTTAAAAGCGAAGTTATCGACCAGTTATTTTGGGGGTCAATTCTGATAATATCGGCTGGTTCTTGGCTGTTTCTGTCTTGAGCGTTGGCAATAATTAACCGCCCTTGAGCATCTATTGTCATAGCAGTTAATTCGATTCCCTCTCCCAAATTTAGTACTTGTTGTCGCTCTACTTGGGCGGGATTTCCTTCAGTGATTATGATAATTTTAGGTGGTTTGTTGTTATCGAATGGGTCTCCTTTATCTAAACAAATAAATCTTTTTTTGGGCGGGTTCGCAGATGTATCCAATACCATTACCATATCTACAGGTTTAGCAACCTGCAAGTTATTAATTACTGTTATTGGTTGTGAGGCTATGTTATTAGTTGAGGAAATAAAGCGATAAATTGCTGGTGTGTATTGAGTATTTTCTTCCCCTTCGGTCAATACATAATATTGGTTTTGATTATCAATTACAACTGCTACAGGATTCTTGAGAATATCGCCGGAGTAGATAGGCTGGGGAGACATACCAGTGTAGGGAATTTCTCCTGTACTGGATACTTTCCACAATGCTGGTAACCAGGTTTTATTATCTTCTTGACCACCTCTATCAGCAACAATATAATTGTTATTACTATCTACAGCTAGGGCTGTTGGATGGAGCAATACACCGATATCGGAGACTGTATGACTGTAAGCAATGGCGTGCAATTTACTGATTTCATCTGTTGCTAAATTAGCACGAAATATTGCTTCGCTATCATCGATAGCAATGCGGGGTTTAGCTTCGGTTGCTGCATAAATATCAAGATAGGTAAGTAATCCTTGTTTTAACCCCCGCTGCTGGTAAATGGACATGATTTGGGAAATAAATTTTCTCTGTTGATACTCACTCCAATCGTCACGTAAATCGAGTGCAACCCAAGTTGCTAACCAAGGGAGAAATTTGGCTGGTGTCCGCCAGGGATTGAGTATTTCTGGTAATTTATCAATAGTTTTTTCTAAGGGTTCGTAATCATTAATTGCCGCTTCATCCTCTGGAATTCCAGTGAGGATTTGCTCAAAAATGCAAAGCATCCTTCCTAAAAATTGTGTTGGGTCAGTTTCCGAAGACCAAAGAATAGCTGGAAGATATTTGATGTAACTGCTAATGATGTAATTACTGTTAGGTTGTGTCATATATAGCTTTATCCCAATGCTTCTACATTAATCTTGTGGATACCGCTACAAATAATTTCGTAATCTGCTACACGCACCCAAGCACTGAGTCTATTACCTTCATCTTGATAGGGTCGAGCAGTGGGTTGATATAGAGGTGTTTCTGTTTTTATTTGCAATCTAGAAATGAAACCAATATCTGATTCTGGTTGAAGTATTTTAAATAGGTCAGAAACGGTAATATCTTGTCCAATTTCCCAGCCATTTCCTGTCAAGCTTCCTAATAATGGATGGAGAAATTTATGAATTTTTGCCTGAATATCTTGTTGAAAATCATTGGGATTAATAATATTTTCGTCCAGCACCCTTTGCCATATTTTAATGTCAGCTTCAACGCTTATTGGCAAATACCGAGGAGCAGTAACATATAAGTTAGTAGTTAAAGGACGACGGTCATCTAAATATTCTTTAACTTCCTGAATCAATTCATTAGTAGGTATGGGTCTAGGTTCTTTTTGAATTAGTTCGTTAGTGGGTAATGTCAGAGGAGATTGAAAATTGGGGATGATAATTACATTTAATGTACCGGGACTGCGATTAAGTCCGCCATAATTCCAGGGTTGGTTAATTCTGGGGTCATTACTAGGAAGTCCATCATAAACTGTAAATATTCTCGGTGGTAAACAGCGGACTGTCTTGATATCACTTGAAGCTTCCCGCGCTAAATATTCATAATCTTCTACAGTTATGGCACGATAGCGATTACGGAGCAATTCGGGAGCGCGTCGTTTAGTTTCTTCAATTGCTTCTTCATCTGAACCTCCCTTAGCGGCTGCTAAATTTTTCACCTCTGTGATATTAGTAATTGGTGTGCGAATTACAGTGATACTATTAGCAGGAACATTACCTTTAGAAGCACCTGCTACGTAACGATATTCCGCTGCTCGAATCTCACTTCCAGCGCTGGGAATACTACCATGACCATTAGGTGAAGTGGTGGGGTGATAGTTACCAAAATTAATTGTGGCTGTTACCGGGTCAAGACGGAAATATCTACCTTCACCTTTAGGAAAATCATCCTGGTGTATCCAAGGAGTCCAGTCAGCAAATCCACCAATTTCTAGTGGTTCTCGTACTTCAATTTTTAAGTGAGCGTAGGGTGATTGAGATTTAGTCTGTTTAAAAAGAGGGCGATTTTTTAGTTCAAAAAATTGCAATGGCTGACCGTTGCTCACCCCTAACATTTCTTCTTTAACAGTCAGAGCATTAGTTGCAGCTACGCTATTAAAAAGAATATGTTCAATCCCAATCTCTACTGCTGGAACTGCGCTACGTTCAATTTTTAGCCCAATCCAAAATAAGTCTGTGTCCAGCTTATCTGCATCTGTCTTGGGAGTAATACCTGTCCAATTTTTGGGATTTTGTCCTGTCCAATTTTGGGGTACAGACAGTGATACAGTGCCATTTTTTTGTAATCCTAGGGTAGCATCATTGACATTCTGGGAAACCACACTAGACCAGGTTACAGGGGTTGTATTTGCTGAAGAATATAACCAAGTTGTTCTCAGACTATCCTTAGCGGCTGGTTGAGAAAAATGCCAGAGTAAAGCAATATTTTCCGTGCTGGCTTTATCAAAACCAAGGACAATAATAATCGGTTTATTTTGCTCAATTGATAGTTTTTTCCCGGATAATGGTGTATTAACTAAGGCATTGGTTAAATTTTCATATCGATTATCTTGCACTAACAACGCTGCAGTTAAATTAATTGATAAAACTTTGATGTTGTTATTTGTTTCAAAAATAATTGCTGGTTCTGTTTCTGTTTGGGGAGTAGCTACTTGGTGTCCTTTAGGAATAGTTAAAGGACTAACTCCTGGTGCTAAACGATAAGTTAAAAAAGTAGAAGCGGGGGTTGCAGGGTCACGAGTAATTCCGAGTAAATTCAGAAATTCAATAAAGTTTTTCTCTGGTACTCGATTCAGCCGATAAATCATGCTTTCAGCAATCCAAGCAAATAACTCAATCAAAGTTATTCCTAAATCGCTGGGGTTATGGTCAGTCCATTCCGGTGTATAACGAGGGATGAGAGCTTTAGCTTGCTCAACTATATCTCTCCAAGTACGGTCATCTAAATTTGGTGGGTCTAATCTACCTCTAGACATAGTTACGCTCTCTTATCGTGCTTCTAAATAGAATGGATACACTAAATTTTGAGGTTCATAAGTTGCTTTGATTTTATAAAAAATTTGTATGGTTAAACAATTATTTTCATAATCATTTTTTACCATGACATCTTCTAAAATTATCCTATGTTCCCAGGTATTTAAACCTTCTTCTACATAGTATTTTGCTAAATTAGCAGTTGTTTTATTATTAGGTGCAAATATCAGGCTTTTTAAATTACAACCAAAATTAGGACGCATGACTCGTTCATCATACTGAGTTCCTAAAATCATGCGAATCGAATCTTTAATTTTTTGTTCTTGCTGTGATTGATTGATGCCACCTCGTGCGTTAACTGAGAGCGGAAAAGCAAAGCCTTTACCTAAAAAATCTGTATTCATAACTTTACCTAACTTTTATTCCATAAATTACCAGAGATTAACTTACATTTACTTGGCTTGCTTGCATATTGATATTAGTGTTAGCGTTTAACTCTACTACTGTCCCTTTCAGCGTCACACCTGTTGATGATATTTGCATAGAGTTATTATCATCAAATTTAATCGTAATTCCCTGAGAAGAGAGATTAATGGAATTATTATTAAACTTAATGGTAATCCCATCTTGTTTAAGTTCTATCAAGTTATTATCAATTCCTTTCCATTGCAGAGAAAGTTTTTCAGCACCGGGTGTATCGTCAATTTTTATCGTTGAACCTGTCTTGGTCTGCAAAGTCAGATTTTCTTTTCCTGGTGTTTCATCAAATAATATTTTTATGCCTGACTTTGTTTTAATTTCTTTCTTTTCATTTAGTCCTTTATTAACTTGCGGTGGTCTAGCTTTTCCGTTCCACAAACTGCCAATTACAATTGGTTTATCAATATTACCTCCCTCAAATACTACTGCAACTTCATCACCGATATCTGGTAAAAAATAAGTACCTCTATCTCCTCCCGTCATAAGCGTAGCTAACCGTGCCCAATTACTTAAATTAACATCAGAAAGATGGGGAAATGATAACTGTACTCTAGCAAGTCCCAGGGGGTCAAGATTATTTTCTACAATACCAATCACCACCCCATCAACTTTTTCTTGTTTGTTTGGTGAGGGGGTTTCTCCAATTTTTTTTCGTAAACTTTGCAGCAGATTATTGGGGGCTTCTTGAGATATTTCAAACTGGGTTTGATAGCCACTATCATCAATTGTGTGGGTGACACTACTGATGGTATACTTACCACTAAAGCGCTTGCCTATTCCCCTGATATCAATCATTTGACCAGGACGGAGTGTGGGTATACCAATACATCTTCCTGAACCTTCATATAACCCTTGTAATAACTGTAGGAGTACTGATTTAGCGAGTACTGCTGCATCAATATAATTATCTACAGGGTGGTCACGAACAACATGTCTACCCAATTGCACTAATTGTTCTAAAAAAGCACTCCCAAGTCGTTCAATTAAATCATCTAAATCAGAACCAATCGCAACTGCTGGTAATATAGCAACAATTTTTTGCGCTAATTTATAATCATATCCCCGAATTATTTGAATTCCCGCTTGACCAGCAGTTGAGAAACGAGGATTAAAACTAATTAAGTTTTTCCCCCACTCTAAAACAACTAATTCTGTCTGGGGTCTGGGAAAGTGAAAATAAAGTTTATCCCAGTGAACATAAACTCTAAAGAAATTTCTATCAGCTATTTCTTTTAAAAGTGCCCAGTCACTCCCAGTTTGCTGTACAGATTCACGGGGTGGCATTAGGGAGGGGTCAACAATAGGAATCAGTAAATTTTCTACCGCTATAAGAGCAGCAATTGCACTATCATTGAGATTTTTGAATGTAAATCTACTCGGCTGATTGTGTCGCATCCGATGCGATTTATCATAACTTGTAACTGTCATTACTGATGCCCCATTCGAGGGGAATGTAGGATTAACTGCCGTGATTTCTCCTAACATTATTGGCTGTAAATCTCCAGCATAACCCATGTAAATTTCTACATTTTTACCAACATCGAATAAAGCTGAATCTGTAAAATTTAATTTCGCATTATTTAATTGTAATTTAAACATACTGGCTTTTTCGAGGCTGAGTTCACAGGTCAAACTGATAACAGCTTGTGTAACATCCGCCTCTAGAGTTAAGCCTTGAATTTTTACTAAAAAATCTGGTGCGTAGTAGGAATTCATAGCTTTTTTCTAGCCGATTATGTTTGGTTAGTGATTCTTCTAATTGGCGGAACAATTAGCTGGTTTCCTGGTATCAGTTTCAGGGGATTATCAATATTATTCAATTCAGCAATTTCTCTCCAAGCACTTGGATCTCCTAATACGTTTCCAGCAATTTTACTCAAAGTTTCACCTTCTACAATATTCCGAATTGTGGGTGGTCCAATAAATAATCCTTTTCTAATTTCTATGTTGACTTCTTGATATTCCTTGAAGCTAACAGTTAATGTTGCTCGTACAGGTGTACCATCTTCTAAAAACATTGTGAACCGCTGTCCTACACTTTCTAGGACACATTTAAAGTTGAATCCTCCCCAAGAAAATAGGAGGATTGGCGGTGCTTGCGTTTCCGGATTATTATTGAGTAATCCTGTAATCTGTAAGGTTTGATTTCTGACATCTTCTCTCCGTTCAAAGGTATCAAAAAATAACTCCATTTTCAAATTGCGCGCATTACCTCGCACATATTGAATTGGTGGAGTCTTTAGCCCATTAATGCCAATTTCAGCAAAAGTATTTGCTATATCTAAAGCATACTCTTCCGGATTGAACATTACCGAAATTAGTTCTCCGGTTTGCAAATTCGTAATGCTTGCTTTTTCGAGTGACATTTATCCTCCCCGTTCCGATGTAGTTTTAATTTCTTCTATTAATCTTTCTCTAAATTCTTTAAACATCTCTTCCTTCATCTGATTTGATATTGGCATCTCAGAGATTGTTTCTGATGTCAAATTCTGCTGTGAAATTGGTAGTGCTGTCTTGACAACTGGTACATTAGTTTGAGATAAATTGCTACTGGGAGAACGATTATCTCTAGTATTGGGGATTGATAATTGTTGATTACCTCTTTGGATTTCCGGTAAAGAAAAGTAACGGCGTACCCTATTTTCATTGTTCACGGCTGTTTGTTCTTCAGATTCATCGCTGTTATTCAAATTGGGTGAACTGGTAATATGAGTGAATTCATGACCAAGCAATCCTATACTTTCTGGATTTTGGGGATTATATTTGCCAGTACGAAATACAATTTTCTCATCGTAAGTTAAGGCATCAGCATTGAAGCTGGTTGCCAAATTATCAGCCGCTTGATTAGCATAAATTTTCACGTTAGGAACCCGAATATGTAGTATTTCACTAAGAAAATTTTTGAGTTGAAAATTTATGGGTGAGTGACTGCTCTGTTCAATTTTTGCTTGAATATCTTGTGATTCAGAGTAATTTCCGGGTGGGGAATTTTCTGGCTCTTGATAAGCATCAATATTGTCTTGGCGATTGGAAAAATTTTGTAATTCTCCAGCCGTCTTATCTAAAGTTGGTAA
>Ga0114939_10001264_pt1 | contig 20154 bp, 10 predicted proteins | sample AshMeaCrysSpring_FD_87196 | JGI IMG/M metagenome (GOLD analysis project Ga0114939, IMG submission 87196) | Groundwater microbial communities from Big Spring, Nevada to study Microbial Dark Matter (Phase II) - Ash Meadows Crystal Spring | ecosystem: Environmental > Aquatic > Deep subsurface >...
CAGGGGTCTTGGGGGGTCAGTTTTGGATGATGATGATTTCATCAGCGTTAGCGATGAGGTTGATGATAGGTCTTCTGCAGATGAGTATGACGATGACGATGAGGATGAGTATGAGGATGACGATGACTATGATGATGAGGACTAGGGAATAAGGAATAGCGAATAGGGCATGGGGAATAGGGAATAGTTATTTTCTCCCAATTCCCAATGCCCAATGCCCCATGCTAGGTGCCCCAGTCCCTTCCAGTTAAGAGCGAATTTCCAATTGTGTCGGGCGATAGTCACCCCCTAGTTTGTTAGCACAAAAGCCGATTTCTCTAACTTGGTTTGGTTCAATTACTCGTCCCCAGTCTAGAGGGGTAGCAACATAACGTCCGGCACCAGTGGGGGTGAAACTAGCATTCCAACTGTTGTTAATGGCAGCCTGATTCATATTGAATTTTAGTTGCCAGTTATTAACTGTCATGCTGCTGGGGTTGCGAATCTTGATACTGACACAAAATCCTGTTTGCCAGTCGGAATGAATGTCGGTATTAACTTGCAACGGTGCAGTCCCAGAAGAAATAGTAGGTGATGACTGGGGTGAATTACGGGGTGCAACGGTCGGGGGAAGGGGAACAACACTAGGGGAAAGTGGTATCCGTTCCACCGGCTTGACTTGCACAGTCGCTGGTGGTGTCCTAAAAGCAGGAGGTGAAGTCGGAGGAGAATTTCCTCCCCATTTCGGAAATTGTAGTATTCCTACTTGTGGGGGAGGTGTGGGTGCAAATGCTAAGCCTGTCAGCACTTGCGATAGCATTTGCTGCTTGGGTAAATCAACATTTTGCCAATCATCTAGTAAAATTCCTGCCGTATCTCCACTGTTGGGATTCCAACTCCAGTAGGCGAAATTCAGGTTATTTTGGGCGATAAATCTGACTAATTTATTTTGCCAAATCCCTTCACGAGAAATGCTATCTGTTTGGCGCCCACCAAATTCTCCGATTAAAATTGGTGCAATTCTTTTTCTAGCAATATAGTTAAATCCAATCTCCCAACGTTGGAGCAAGTTTTTGGGAAAGCTGCGCTCCGAAAACCACGGTTGATTTGTCACTCCCGGTCCGTATTCGTGGGGAGAATAGACTAGTTTGTTACGCCGAGATAACCGCACTGGGAAGCGTCTAACACCTTCGAGATTTCCACCCCACCAATGCTTTAGCTTCTGACCAGGGACATTTTTTTCTACTCCTTCGACGACAATTAACCAGTTGGGATTGATGGACAAAATGGCGTTTCCACAACGTTGTGCTGCTAGTCTCCAGTCGGTTGTTATGTTGTTATTACCCCAACTAGCGCGTCCGTGGGGTTCATTTTTTAAATCTGCACCGATGATATTCGCCTGGTTTTTGTAGCGTTGTGCTAGCATTTTCCAGGTATCAATCCAATCCGCTTCGGTATATCCGTCTCCGTACCACAGTTCAGTAATGCATTTATCGTTGGGAATTTTACTATTTTTGGACTTCAGGCAGTGGCTATCTAGGAGTATAAATATACCTTGTCTTTCGGCTTCGGCAATCACCGCATCCATAACTTCTAAGGGAGTTTTCCCTTGCAGTTCTCGATTGCTGCCAATATCGTAATCAATGCCACTGATATCGCTGGCACGCAGTGATTCCACCGCATAAGGCAAGCGAATGAGGTTATATCCCAAACTCCTAATCTGGGCAAGCATTTCCTTATAATCCCGACTCCACAAGCCGTGGGGAACATGGGCTTCTGTCTCAATCCCAAACCAGTTTACACCCCTGAGCAATATGGGTTTACCTCTGGCATCAACGATATTGCTACCTGTGGTAGAGAGTGGGGTTTGCACAGTCGCTGTTGCGGTTGCCACATCTCCTTGGTTTAGAAGCGGTAAATTGGTGGCAGTAATGAAGAAAAGTATAGAGCTTAGCAGAAAAATTATAAATTTTTGATATAATTTGGGTTTTAATCTATTCTTGTACGAGTATTGTCCTCGATTTTTACCTGAACTCGGGGGTAAAGTAGCCTTTTTTTCGCTCCATTTCATCTCATTGAGATGTACTATCACTTGACGCCAATATTGGAGTATAGTAATTGGCGTCATCTGTTTAAGTATTGTTAAAATAATCAACAAAAATTTAACCACCATATATCAGAATATTAAGCAGTAGTTAACTAAAATACTAGGAACACCAAGCAAAAAAATAAAAAATAAGCACAGAAACATTAAATATGATTATCAGGTGATGTTTGCTATCCTAACAGTTTTTATTTACCCATGTTCTCAAGTACAACCAACCGCAAACAGGACATTTAAAATTATGACTGTTATAGCTAACAAAAGTGCCAGGTTAATTAAAAATTTCTGTGTTTAAAGTGACATGATTTGTGAATTATACCTTGACTACTGATGCTATACGTAGGGAAAATGCATGTATTACCAACGGTAGTGTCATAAATGTAGTTCATAAAATCCGTATAATCTGTTAATCTTTATCAAAAATTTACCTGTATTTCCCCTTTACACCTGTATTGATTCTGAAAATTCATCAAATCTTTAAAGATAGATAGGCTGTTTTTGCGGACAATTATCTAGAAAAATTCATACAAACTTTACCTATTTTTTTGCCTCTTCACGGGGTCTACATGGAAAAATTCCAAGAAAGATAATAAGTTTATAGGAGAGAAGCAACGCATTCAGTTAGTCGGAACTGGCACTCCTTACTGCTACCACCAGGAAAGCAAATTGCGGGATTCATAACTGAACTGCTGATTCTAGTTTCTTAGGTAACTCAACTTGAATTTAGTGATTCCCAAATTTTTTTAGATATGGCCTTAGCTCCTTTGAAAAAATTGGTTCTTACACCTGTCCTGGTTTCCACCGCAGTTTTTTCTGTACTGACTGTACCTCTGGCTTTATTTGGATCTAAGCCTGTCGTCATCCAGTTACAGGAAGAACCTGTTTTCTACGGTAAACTTCGAGATGTGGCTACACCTTACTTGGGTCTGGCAACGATAATTAGTGTAGGTTCTGGTATTGCTAGTGCAGCTGTCACAGGTTGGCAACAATCATCTCGTAAGTCCGCTGAAGTCCAAGAAAAACTAAGCACCCTCCAGCAACACCTGAAAGAAAAAGAAGACATGCTGGAAGAAATGAAGCTTTCTGAAACTCGACTACAAGCCGTGGGTTTGAGTGCCTTTTTGGATGATGAACCAGGGGTAGAGTCGGCTGAAGCTACTGAAGAATCTGCTCATGTTACTGAAGTAACTCCAACTGTAGCAACTCAGCCAGTAGTAGCACCTCAGCCAGTAGTAGCACCTCAACAGGTAGTAGCACCTCAGCCAGTAGTAGCACCTCAACAGGTAGTAGCACCTCAGCCAGTAGTAGCACCTCAACAGGTAGTAGCACCTCAACAGGTAGTAGTACCTCAACAGGTAGTAGCACCTCAACAGGTAGTAGCACCTCAACCAGTAGTTGCTCAACCTCTAGTGATTTCTCATCAACCTGTTGCTTATCCGCAGTATGGCGTTAATCAAGTTAGCGCTCAAGCAGCCGCATCTGCTTTTCCTGCTGCTCAAAACTTTGTAGGATATTCCCAAAATAACGCACCGAACAAGCAACACAGCAGTGTGGTAGATGAACCTACAGCCTCAGCTATGGAAGATTTACAAAGTCAACTCAAACAGATGATTGCTCAAATGGAAGCTCTACAAAATACATTACACGGTTCCGGCGCTACAGCAAGTCATCAACCAAAACCAGCTAGCGTTAAAGTAATCACCAACGTTCCTCCCGCCCCGGAGTTAAAGGTTTTTAATCATAATAGAGTTGCTTCGTAATAATTGATAGCGACAGTAACTGCCAAGCTGTCATGAAATCAACAGCCTTAGCAGTTTAGTTGTAAAAATATTGACTGTTAGGCGCTATTTATCACCGGAAAAATTCAGATGGTCTAAGGGGTGCATTAGTCTGAGGGGTTTGTGCTGCAGGAATGCGTGAACCACCTGTAGAGCCTGGGACAGGTGCAAGTAGAGTGCGATCGCCCCAACCATCATTAATATCATCAGCCCGATTAATGGGTGGCGCTGTTTTGCCTGTTGGTACGTCAATTGCTTGGGTTTGATTAGCTTGTACAAACTGTTGACCGTCATTGGTAAACCGCACCAAACCACCTCGTAAAGGTGGTGTCTCCAACTCGGAAGACTGACTAGCTTTATCAAATGTGGCTATAAACTTGACATCTGGCGCTGGTTGAATGTTAATACCTGGAACTGAGCTATTTAATTGCCAAGGTTCTTGGTAAGTCCCATCAGGAGCTACCTGCCAGATATTTAAAGTAGTCTGCCATTTTCCATTAGTGACTTCTACCAATTGGCGAGCCAAGATTGAATAATTATGATCTTCACTATTTCCAAATTCCTTATTTTCAGAACTTAAGTCCCGAATCGCTGCTATAGCAAGTTTAGTAGAAGTTGGCAAATTAGTAATGCCGTTAACAGTGTAGACCCCTGGACGTCCAGTGGGTTGTACACTGTTAATTTTTAATTCAACTTCTGCTTGTTTGGTATTGCTCCCACAGCTAGACATCAGCAATAAAAGAACTGTCAAGCTAGCTAGTTGAGTGCCAGTAGTTAAATAGGGAAACTTTTTCCGGACAAGCGATTTTGCTTGATGGAGCATATGCTAGTGCTGAAGAATTAACTCTACATCTATATAAATAAGCTATTTTTTCAGCATTAACCGGACACATTACTAAAATTTTGGAATATTTTATCATGGAGTGGCATAAAAATAAATAATGATTAGATTTCCGCAATTAGGGAAATCTTTGCTAAAGTGGCGACAGCCAACAAACTGAAGACTTACTGCATAATAATCAGGCGAATGAGCCAAACATTATTTAATTCTCATAAAGTTGTTTTCTGCAAACAAATCAGAAAGCTAGCTTTGCTTGCTACTATCTCAGTTCCGAGTCTCTGGATGGTGGCGCTTAGCGACATAAGACCTATTGCAGCTAACCCGTCTGGGCAAGAAGTAGCCGCTTATGGCAGTAGTGGCGAACCCCTGCCTGTACCCAGCGTGCCAATACCCAGCCGTAAACAACAGGCAACAGAAGCAGTTCCACCACCCCCTGGTAACTTTTCCTTGCCAGGAGCAAATCCAAGTCTGGGGTTGAGTTTGAGCGCCAACACAAATTCCTTTATGAGCGGCAGTACAGCCACTGCTGGGCTTTATGGTGGGGCAATGATGCCGATGAGCAGCGCCGCTATGAGCGGTGGAATTCCTGTACAACCCAATATCACAGCAGCCAATATACCGATGGGCACAAGCCCACAAACCCCAGCTGCTAACCCTTACTTGGCACAAATCCCAGTTATGGGTGGGGTAGCACCGATGACAGGACAACAAAACATGCCTATGGTGGTCAATGGCATACCTGTACAAGTTCCTGGCACTCCTTACATGCTGATCGTCGTACCTATACCGGGTGCCCAAGGTATGCCGATGATGCCACAGATGATGCCACAGATGATGCCACAGAGTATGCCTGTACAAAATCCGGCAGCCAATCAATACCTCGCACCACTACCACCACCTGTCACCCCTCAAGGACAAAACAACATTCCAGGGCAAACAGCCCCAACTAATCCATACCTAGCACCTTTACCACCAACAATGGGTACGGGTGTGACCCCTCAGCAGCAAAGCTACATGCCTATTCCCAATGGCATGGCTAACCCTACCTTAGCACCAATACCACAGCTAGTAGGTGGTACACCCTACTATGGCGGACAACCTAATGCCATGCCCGCAGCTATAGGGGGAGACAATACTTACGCCACCACAGCACAGACATCATTTCTCTCACCTCCCACCCTAGGCGTACCGCAGCCCACAGCACCTACCCAAGAATTTGTTGCTCCGCCATCCCCTCAAGTACCAGGGGGACTAGAAAGTGTACCACAAACTATACCACAAACTGTACCCCAAACCCCACAGACACCTGTAACCCAACGACAGGATAGAGGACGCCCATTTTTGCGGAGTACGGCGCAGAGTCAACCATCTTTAAGATTGCAAGGCGTATACGTTACCCAAGGCTCCGAAACTTCAGCACGGGCAAGAATAGCAGGAGAGTACCCCCTGACTCCCCAATTATTGGTCGGCGGCACCTTTGATTTAACCAGCGAAGGTAGCAGGTTTGATGGTGGGGGTAATAATGGTGCTAACGTCAACGAGTTGTATTTGGCAACATCCTTCCCCGGAGTGCCCAATCTCCGCTTTGTCGTTGGTCAAATGGATTTAACATCATATTTTGACCGCAACAGCTTTGCCAAAGATGGCGGTAGCCAATTCTTTAATGCCGCCTTTCAAACCAACCCAGCATTGGCGGCTACGGGGATTTCTTCCCGTCCTGGTTTCTTGGTTAACTGGAGCGTGACTGACAATGTAGAGGCAAAAGCCGCTGTCTTCTCCTCTGGTGAACGTTCTAGTAACTTCGCTCTTGATGGAATGGCTGGAGAAGTTGCCGTGCGCTACGGGAACGCAATTTTTCGCGGCACCTATGCTACATCTCGCGACGCTAACAACAACGATAGCTTCCCAGATATTTTCGGAGTCGTCCGAGATAGTGAGACTGGTGAAACTGGACTCCGCAAAGATGACCGGGAGGAAGCCTATGGTGTAAACCTGGAATACTATGTGCCCAAGATGAAGTTAGGATTGTTTGGACGCTATGGTAAATATCGTAACCGAGATATTGGCGGTGCCAACGGCTCAGCAGATTCCTACGCCTTTGGCCTGTCACTGTTAGATATCTTTAGCCCTGATGACCGTTTGGGGTTAGCCTATGGACGCTCACTGTCAGGCGATCGACAACGCTTTGGAAGGAACCCAGATGTATTGGAGCTATTCTATGACTTTCAATTTTTACCCAACGCTCGGTTAGGGTTGACTGTACAAGGACGCGATAGCTTCCGAGAGAGTGTTTTTGGCGTCAGAGTTAACACTCAATTTGATGTGACTCCTAGAGGAAGATTAGCTCAATGAGTCCAATAGATAAAGGCAAAAGGCAAAAATTCACCCATTACCTAATTATTTTTCCTTTGTATTTTTACCTTTTGACTTCCCTAGTGAACATACCGCTACTAGAAATTATTCCCCCTGCCGTTGCTCAAAATGTGCCACGAGATATCCAGCAAGCTTTTACCCTATTGGGACAAGGGCGAGTTGAGGAAGCCATCAAAGCTTTTGAGGCAATTGTGCAGCGTAACCCCCAATCTTTACAAGCCAGGTTAGGACTGGCAATTTCCTATCGCCGTCAGGGACGGAGTGATGATGCTTGGAAAGCTTACCAACAGGTATTGGCACAAGACCCAAATAACCAACTGGCGTTAAAAGCGGTGGGTTTGTTGGGTACATATAGTCCAAAGTGGCAAGCTCCGGCTATTGTTGCCTTGACTACCTTGTTAAACTTAAATGCCAATGATATCGAAGCCCGTGCCCAGCGGGCGCTACTGCTGGGATATCAAGGTAGATTTGCTGAAGCTAGCTCAGATTACGATATTGTACTGCGAGGCAACCCACCGCCGGAAGTGATTATCCAGGCAGCAGAAATTTTTACCTATGCTGGTAATACCCAACGGGCACTGGAATTGTTTAATCGCTACCAAACTACTGGTAAACAAATTACCGGACCATCGGCGGTAGCCTATGGTCGTACCTTACGCCTGACAGGTAATCCTGCTGCCGCTGTACCCGTATTAGAGAGCCAACTCCGCCGTGCCAAAACCCTAGACAGCACAGCTATTAGTACCCGTGCTGAACTAGCGCTAGCATATACTGCTGTGGGCAGGACAAACGAGGCGTTGGCGATTTTACAACCGTTGCAAGGTAGAGCAGATGCAGTCTTACCTCTGGCGCGTTCCTTGAATGAAATTCGCCTCGCTACAGGTAATACAGCACTAATAGAACCAGTGGCTAATCTTTACCGCCAAGGACTGGCAGCTACTAGCACACCCTCTGTATCCCTACTCCGGGAAGCAGCGGATGTGTTCAGCGGATTACCTGGTGGACAACAAACCGCAGTCCAAATTTACCGCCAACTTGTTACCCAGACACCCAACGATCGCAGTCTGTTAGTCCAGTTATTGGCTTTAGAAAATCAGTTAGGGCTAATATCGAAAACTGAACTTAAACAGCGATTATTACAAGCAGTACAACCTCTGCCGACAGATCGCGGTCAATTGGAACAATTAGCAACCGCTTTACTCCGACTCGACCCACCCGACCCTGACTTGTTGCCCATCTACCAAACAGTAGCCCAATCTGGCGTTGATGTTCCATTTTTGAACTTCCGCATTGCTCAGATGTTTATTCAACTGAACAATACACCGGAAGCTAGACGTGCTTTGGCGGCTTATGTCGCTACACCCGACGGTTCTAAAGATTTAGCACCACAATTGCTAGCAGCCGAAATCGAACGCCGGGAAGGTAATTTACAAGGGAGTGCCCAACGCTATGAGGCGTTAATTAATAGCGGCTTGGGTGGTAACGATATTATCGGTGCTGCTTTGCGGGGTTTGGCGGGAGTTCGTTTGCAACAAAAGCGTCCCGCTGAAGCGCTAGCAGTGTACGACCAACTCATAGCTCGCGATCCGCAAGATGCGACTTTACAATTGGGACGTACTAGTATAGCTTTCCAGGCAAAACGGATTTCCGAATTGGAAGCTGAAGCGGTATTGAACAACTGGTTGCGAACACAACCAATTACCAATGCTCCACCGGAATTATTTAGCTTAGTCGGGGCACTACCAGCAAATCCCTTGCGGGAACCTTTGTACCTGGCGCTCTCCGAAATTGACCCCAACAACACGGCTATCCAATTGCGTTTAATACAGGCACTAGCACAGCGCGATCCAGCCTTAGCCAGAGCTAGGGTGCGACAATTGCTGTCTCGTCCTGCCAGCAGCTTATCAAACTTCTTGTTCCAAGGACAGCTAGCACAAGAAGTCAACGATGTTAAAACCGCTAATCGCGTCTACGAAGCAATTTTGGCGCAAGACCCAAACAACATAGATGCCCTAGCGGCTCTTGGGGGTCTGCGATTTAAAGAACGTCGCTACGACGCAGCACAGCAAATTTACATGCAAGTCTTGGAAATCAAACCAGCAGATGTTGATAGCCGCCGTGCCTTAGCTGATTTGGCTGCCATAGATGACCAACCCCTAGCTGCCCTAGAGCGGTTAGAACGCTTACAAATGGAACAAATGGCTACTGGTACACCTAACCCACAATTAACAGAGAGGATGCAACAAATTCAAGAAGAATTTCTACGTCGCCGAGGATTTCAACCTCCTTGGGAAGACCCTATACGGCGCGGGAATTAGACCCCGCCCTTAAGGGCGGGGTATAAATAAATAAATAAGTAATGTAGTCTTTAGTTGTTATTTATTACTCCTTTGTGCGTTACCAATTACCAATCCTCAATGAATTTGGGCAGACGCGGCGACACAAAGACTTAAATAGGACGCGGCGCAGGATGCACCGCGTTTCCGCTTTAGTAGCTGCCCTCAGTATTATTGCTATTAATGGTTGTTCTAAAGTAGACAATTCCCATCAAGGGAAACCCGGTGCAATTAAACTACCAAATACGCAAGTGTCGCCGGTAGTCGGTAGCCAACAAACAACAACCATTGCCCAGAGTTCTCTACCAGTGGGAACTGCTCACCAGCGTCTACTAGAAGAGAGTTGGGATATATACCGCAAGCAATTTATCCAAGAAGATGGCAGAGTGATAGACTTCGAGGCGAGCGATCGCTCCATTAGTGAAGGTCAAGCCTATGCTATGCTACGGGCGGTTATCATCAATGACCCCACAACCTTCGATCTGACCCTACAGTGGGCAGAAGAAAACCTGAAACGGGAAGTTAACGGTAAACTTGCCGACCATCTTTGGGCTTGGAAGTGGGGGCGCAATGCCGATGGAAATTGGGGTACTATAGACAGCAACTTTGCTAGCGATGCCGATATAGATGCGGTCACAGCATTGATATTAGCAGCACGGCGTTGGAATAGACCAGATTATCTGGAATTAGCGCGCCTGAAGCTCAAAGATTTGTATGCTCTATCTACAGCTACCGGGCCTGGTGGTAAGCGCTATCTCCTCCCTGGTCCGAAAACAGCCTTTGTCACCCCTGCATCTACTCTCCACCTAAATCCTTCCTATTTTGCCCCCTATGCATTTCGCCTATTTGCTCAAATCGACCCAGACCATAACTGGTTGAGTTTAGTAGAAAGTAGCTACCAAGTACTAGATGAATCAGCCCGGATTTCCCAGGTCGATTTACCTAGTGATTGGATAGCTCTAGATACTAAAACTGGGAAATTTGCTGCCTTACCAGAGACACACCCCCTGCGAACTTTGTATAGCTTTGATGCTTATCGAGTTTGGTGGCGCGTAGCATTAGATGCTGCTTGGTTCAAATCACCAGAAGCACAGCGCTATTTGCAGCGCCACACCAAATATCTACGAACCACTTGGCGGCAAAAATCGCGTATTCCAGCCCGCATAGACCTCCAGGGGAAAGCATTGGTGGACTACGATGCTACTTCTCAGTACGCTATGCTTTACTCCGCCATGCAGTTAATCGACTCGCAACTAGCAGACCAAATGTTGCAAACTAAGTTACTGCCAAGATATAAACAGGGGATTTGGGATGATGAATCCGCATACTATACCCAGAATTTAGCTTGGTTAGGGCTGGTGTCACCGGAAGTGATTCCTCAGCGCCTACTTAAACCCAATTAATACCTCGCCCTTAAGGGCGAGGACTATATATAAGTAAATATTCACCAATAAATTGCCCTATGAAACGTCTGTTTCGTCCCTCTCAATCACCTAAAAAGGCACAAAAACAAAAAATAGTTTTTACACTGTCTTTTTTGCTGTTCATTGCTGGTATTTTTACTGCCACCCTAGCGCAAGCTCAAAGCGATCGCGGTCTTCGGGAACAAGAAGACCAGTTGATTCGCCAGTTTGACTTGCCAAGTACTCCCAGTCGGACTCCGGTCTACAGACCGAAACCTCAGCAAGCACCAGCAAAGCAAGACCCCACCTCTAGACCCCCCAGACGACAAGCCGAACCATCGCGACCGCGACGAAGAGCGGCAGAAGCACCTGCGACTAGACCGCAAAGGCAACAGCAACAAGAAGCACCGGCACCACGTCGGCGAAGACCAGCACCAGCAGCAATCGAGCAGGAAGCACCGGCACCACGTCGGCGGCGCCAAGTACCCCAAGTACCCGTAGCCATACCCGACGATTCCCCCGCACCACGTCCCAGACGTAGCCAGGGGACTCAAGCTTCACCCACCACCCGCACCAGAACAACAGAAGAAGCCGAAACCAAAAAATTACAAGCAGAACTCGACAAGATCCCCAGTAGTCAATATGTCATGGAGTTTAACCGCAGCCCAATTGTGGGTAATACCTTACGCTTGCGGGGTACTTATGGTGTGGGGAGAGTCGCTTTTACCCGTCCCCGTGGCTGGAAGATTAGAGGAGCAAGGGCTGTAATTCGGTTTCAGCACTCGCCAGCATTGTTTGCTAATCGCTCTAACTTAACAGTTTTAGTCAATGGTAAGGGTATTGGAAGTATAGCACTTAACCGCAAACCAAATCAAATTGGGCAAGCGGTGTTAAATATACCACCTAATTTGATTCAAGACTTCAACGTCATCAACCTGGTAGCCCAGCAAAATAACACCCAAAACTGTAGCGACCCTGGTGACGCTACATTGTGGACGGAGATTTTGCCGGACTCGAAATTAATCTTCAGCTACCAGCCACAACCTATACCGCTAAATTTCAGTAATTATCCTTATCCATTCTTTGATGACCTGGCATTAGATACCAACCGGATTGTTTACTTACAATCGAACCAGGTAAATCAAGCTTGGTTAACTGCGGCTGGGCGTTTAAATACAGCATTCGGGAGACTGGCAGATTTCCGTCCCATGACCACCGACTTGGTACAGGCTATCAACCAGGTAGAAGCCAACGAACGCTTAGCAATTATCGGTACGCCATCGGAACAACCGGCACTAGCATCTTTGGATTTACCCGTACCAGTCTCTGGTAATCAAATTTTGGATCGCAATCGCAATCCCTTACCAGAGGATGTCGGGGTGCTGATGCTAACTACCAACGACGACGGCAGCGTCCCTATTTTAGTTGCTACAGGTAATGGAGCAGAAGGGGTTGCTAAAGCAGTACAATTTTTAACCCAGCCTGATGTAAAAAAAATGGGTACAGGTCAGGTAATCTTAGTCGATAAACTCAAAGATGTCCCCTCCCCATCACCCCGCAAATGGCCGAGGTTTTTGCCAGAAAAAAATAGCTTTAAGCTGAGCGACATCAAAAAAGACCCCACCACAGACAAACCAGTTAAAGATATTACTATCCGTGGTTCTAATGCTCAGCCGGTGGAATTTGATTTTCGTGCCATACCGGATGTCAGATTTTTACGCGGTAGTTCCATGAACCTGGTCTACAGCTACGGACCCCAAGCAAATCCCAGAACCTCAGCGGTGGAAGTGCTACTAGATGGAGTGTTTATTGGTGGTGCCAGGTTAACCTCAGAATCCGGAGAATCGCGGAAAAATCTCAGGGTAGACTTACCAGCCAACCTGGTGAAGCCTAACTCGAAAATTGAAATATACTTCCGCTTAAACTCGAAGGAACCCTTTGACAAACAGAAGTGCATCCAACCACCCATAGAACAGCTTTCCGGGACAGTTCACGCTGAAGAAACCACCTTTGACCTGAAGCGGGAAACGTCTGTGCAATTACCAGACTTGGAACTGATGCAATTTGGGTTCCCCTTTGCAGCACCGCAGGATTTATCAACTACAGCGGTTGTGCTGCCGGAAAAACCCACGGATACCGATATATTGACAATGCTGGCTTTTAGCGAACGCTTGGGACGCCTTAGTCAGTCAGATTCCGTGAAATTAAATGTTTACCAAGCTAACGAATTACCCGAAGAAGCCAAGAAAGCCCAGAACTTGGTTGGTATTGGCATCCGGCAAAAATTCCCCTTCCCAGAACTGGCTAATTCTAAAGGTTTTAACATAGGTGAAGCCTTTTCCCGTTCCACATCCGACAGTTCAATCCAAACCTTGCCAGATGGTGAAGGGATGATTAAGCAAATTATGTCTCCGTGGAATAGTAATCGTGTACTATTAGCCCTCACCGCCCAAACAGATGTCGGCTTAGACAGAGTACGGCAAATTATCTTAAAAGACCCTTGGTTCTTCCAAATCAGGGATGATACGGTACTGATTAGTAGTAACCAGCAAGACCCCGTTGCCTATGACCCAGATGCTTATAGACTAGACTTTTTCCGCAATGCACCCGAACGTCGTCGTGTCGAAGAAACCAATCCCCTAAGTAAAGCAACGCGATTTTTACAAGATAACTGGGTTTTATTACCTGTAGGCATTTTGGGCTTAGGATTACTCCTCTATGGGGTCAGCCAGATTTATCTCAAGCGTACTAACGTCCAAGATAAGAAGTAGCAATAGGTAATAGGTAATAGGTAATAGGTAATAGTTTTTATTCCCCGTTACACATTACCGATTACCAAAGCCGATTTAAACACTAAAAACTACTAATAACTACGTAAATGTCTTTAATGTCTTTATTGAGATTCCGTCGTGGGGGAGGCGGTCGTAAGCTTCCCGATCCAACCAGGTTAATTGTTGATACCACACCCAGTTTTTTTGACCGTGCTTTAGGACGGTTGGGCTTGGGACATTTAAAGTGGATAGTTGTCCTATTGTTGGTGCTGTCTGTACCCCTGATAGTTACGCCCGTAACGGTGGAACAACAGTGGTATGTGGCTATATTTCTGGTGATTATCGGTCAGATGGTCTTGCGGGCTGAGGAAAAAGAACAATCAGCGCAGACGAGCGAGTATTTACACTTGTTTTTGGCATGGCTGAGTATAGTCACAACGTTGCGTTACTTGTACTATCGCACGATGTACACGCTCAACCTCGATGGCTGGTTGAATGCTTTTGCCTGTTTTCTGCTGTTTGCGGCGGAGTTGTATGCGATTCTGACTCTGGTATTGGCATATTTTCAAACCCTGAAAATCCAAGAACGCCAACCACCAGACATGTCTAAAATTCCCCACGATCAATGGTATAAAGTTGATATTTACATCCCAACTTACAACGAAGACGTAGAACTGATCCGCAAGACAGCATTGGCGGCAATGGCAATCGAATACGCTGATGACAAAAAGCAGGTTTACGTCCTCGATGATGGTAGAGCCGAAAGGTATCAGAAAACCGACCCCCGCTACGAACAAGCTAGAGGACGCCAGGAACAATTGCGGCTGATGTGCGAAGAATTAGGCTGCATCCACATGACGCGGGGTGATAACTCCCACGCTAAAGCAGGTAATATCAACACAGCTTTTCGCAAAACCGACGGCGATTTAGTACTAATTCTGGACTGTGACCACATTCCATCCAAGCAAATTTTGATGGAAACAGTGGGTTTCTTTTATGACTTGAAAGTTGCCTTTGTGCAAACCCCCCACTGGTTCTACAACCCCGACCCCTTCGAGCGGAATTTGCTGACTAGGGGTAGAATTCCCGTGGGTAATGAATTATTTTACAAAGTACTGCAAAAAGGCAATGATTATTGGAACGCTGCCTTTTTCTGCGGTAGTGCAGCGGTGATTCGCAAAAAATACGCCCTGGAAGTTGGTGGTATTGCGGTAGAAACGGTGACAGAAGACTGTCACACGGCATTAAGATTACATTCCCTGGGTTATAAGTCGATTTACTACGACAAAGTTATGGTTGCTGGGTTGGCACCAGAGACATTTGCTTCCTATATGGGTCAACAAGTCCGCTGGGCTCGGGGTATGGCGCAGATTCTGCGAATCGAAAACCCGATGTTTAACCGCAAGCTAAACTTGAACATTTCCCAACGGATTTGTTATTTAAGTGCGACAAGCCACTTTTTCTATGGTTATCCCCGGCTAGTCTATGCGATCGCCCCAACTCTGTTCTTGTTGTTTGGAATTAACCCGGTTCAAGGTTTGGGTATGGAAACCCTAGCCTATGCTTTACCACACATTTTGCTAGCACTCAACACCAACCATATCATCTATAAAAAAGTCCGCTTCTCGTTCTGGAATGAGATTTTTGAATTTGTGATGGCTTTCCAGTCGGGATGGGTAACGCTATTGGCACTAATTAACCCGAAAATGGGTACTTTTAACGTAACAGACAAGGGTGTATCTATTAGCAAACGCATCTTTGACTGGCAATCCATGCGGAATCTGGTAATGGTCACCGCCTTGGTTGTCATCGCATTAATTGCAGTCCCCTTCTGGTTATTATTACGTCCAGAGGACTGGCAAGCGGTGGTGGTTAACGCTTTATGGTGTATCTTTAATTTGATTTTGCTCGTCGCTGCTTTGTTGGTTGGCTTTGAACAGCCACAAATGCGTGTAGCACACCGTTTGGATCGCCGCTTAGGAGTGACAATTTACAGTGGTGATACAGTATTGCAGGGCGAAACAGTCAATGTATCCGAAACTGGTGCCCTGATTGCCTTAGATACTTGGCCTAACTTACCAGATGAGATTGAACTGGAGATCCGGGGTGACTATAGTGCCAAAGTCTTACTTACAGCCCGGATTATCCGAGGGACACCTGTAGACAACAACAAAATGAATTTGGCAGTGGATTTTGTCAATCTTAGCCCGAAACAGGCAGATGATTTAGTCTTGGTCTTATATTCTGATGTTAGAGAATGGTATTCCCAGGAAAGGAAGATCGTAGACCGACCTCTAGCATCTTTTGGCTTTCTTGCCACTGGTTTTTTACGTGCTTTACGTGACTTCCAAGCTGACGGTAACAAAAAGGTACGCAAGCGTGTCAGTGCCCCTGCCCAACTTTACTGGGATGGCAATTTCTTTGCCGGGACAACCAAGGAAATGGGTGTGAGCAGTCTGCTGGTTGAATTAGACGGTAGTGCCATGTCAGGGGATAAAACCCTACAAGAGCAGGACTTGCATACTATGCAGTCAGCTAAACCACTAGTGGGTTTGCTCTTATCTCGCGACGTTCACGATCCATCCCCGACCCGATTTTTGGCACAAATTATCTCTGTGTATATGGATTCTAACAACCGGATTGTGATGGAGTTAAATTTCCCCGATCAGTACAAGCGCCGTCAATCAGGAAAAATCAAACAATTACTGGCCGCGCTTTAGTCAGGGGCTGGTGACTAGGGATTGGGGATTGGGAATAATTTCTTTCCTATTCCCCAGTCCCTAATCCAAGCGTCCCTATATTAAGAGGCATCTTGTAACTGGGCAGTACGTACTGATACCTGCTGTCTTTGATTGCCTCGTTGTACTGTTATTTGCATTACCTGACCTATGCGAGTATTTTCGACAATATTCTGCAACTGTTCGGCACTGGTAATAGCTTGTTTGTCAATTTGAACAATGACATCGCCACGACGAATTCCTGCTTGGACGGCGGGAGAGTTGTTTAAAACACGCACCACCAGTACACCGTTAACTTCGGGAATTTGAATCGGGGAATTGGGGTCGGTGTTATTTTGCTTTGCTAACTGGGGTGTTAAAGTTAGCATCTGCACGCCTAAGTATGGGTGAGCAACTGTTTGTCCTCGTTCCAATTGCGATGCAATCGCTTTCGCCTTGTCGATGGGGATAGCAAATCCAATACCCATAGCGTCAGCACGAATGGCAGTATTTATACCAATTACTTCCCCTTGGGCGTTTAGTAATGGACCGCCTGAGTTACCAGGGTTAATAGCGGCGTCAGTTTGAATAAAGTCCAAGCGTTTGTCAGGAATACCGACTTGAGCGCTGGAACGCTTAAGGGTGCTGACAATTCCCAGGGTAACGGTGTTATCAAATCCTAGGGGGTTGCCAACAGCGATCGCCCAGTCTCCCACCTGGACATTAGCGGAAGAACCCAGGGGTGCGACGGGTAAATCACCACCAGCATTAATCTTGACTACTGCTAAATCTGTGACTTCATCTACGCCCATGACTGTACCATCAAAGGAACGTCCATCTTTGAGGCGGACTGTAACGCGATCGGCTTGGTCAACTACGTGAGCATTGGTGAGAATTATACCGCTGCGGTCAATAATAAACCCGGAGCCTAAACCGCGCAACTGTTCTGCTGGCAATTGTCGCGGCATAGTGTCACCAAAAAAGCGGCGGAAAAACGGATCGTCAAACATCGGGTCGAGACGGCGTGTTACTGTGCGTTCCGTATCAATCCTTACTACTGCTTGTCCAACGCGATTTACTGCAGCAGTGACAAAACTGCTACTACCGATAGCTGCTGTAGCCGGAGATTGCCTTTGGGCTAGTTGTTGTGAAGTATCATTTGTTAAAAGATTAGGTGCGGGTTCTGCTTGGGAAGGTGCAACCTGGAGAGTAGTAACTGTTAAAACAACTCCTAAAACAATTGCCAACACATGGGTACTGAGTTGGCGTATAGACGGTGGAAGTTTGGGAATTTGCATAACACCAACCGGGGTTTTTTGACCAATAACGAACTACACAAACATTTTGGCAGTTTATGATAGTCAGCGACGTTATGATTAGATGTCGGGTTTCACACCAGCTAACAGAGCAATACCACGACAGTATTTCTGGCAATTAGTCATCTTAAATCAGTGTAGGCTAGGATCTTATGTATTCCTGCTGTTGTTATTGCCCATGACTGTTTCTAATAACTTAGATGATGAATTGTTGTCCCTGAAGGAAAACGACGCAGATTGTCCTAGCCACACCGAGCATACTCATAAGCATGGACAGTCAGAACATTCTCACGTTCATAGTGAAGAATCTTTGCGGCGTATTGTCAATCGATTGTCGCGGATTGAGGGACACATTCGGGGTATAAAGACAATGGTGCAGGAAAGTCGCCCCTGTCCGGATGTATTAGTGCAAATTGCTGCAGTGCGTGGTGCGCTGGATCGGGTAGCGCGGTTAATTTTGGATGAGCATTTAACTGATTGTATTGCTAGGGCTGCCAAAGAAGGGAATATTCAGGTAGAGATTGAGGAGTTGAAGACGGCTTTGGATCGGTTTTTACCCTAGGGTGCAAAAAACTGTTAGCTCACGCAAAGGTGTGCCAATGTTGTGCTTTATTTCCCAAAGTTGACGTGAATAGCCTCGCAAATAGGTAAAAATAGCCAAAGAGGAAAGGCGGCTTTGGGCTGATTTTTACCTAAGTTTATCTGTATTTATGCGGTGCTTATTTAACACATACTTGAAGTGTGGAAAACACCAGCTAGAAACAGAAAATGTCCGAAAAATTGGGGCTATTGATATAGAAATTTATATAAAAATAGTATATTAAGATACATTATTAGCATATAAGTCGTAGAGGCAGATCCTCACAAATCAAACAAAGAGGATTGTCATATTTGGGGGTCTGATAGTATTGTGCCCCTACGACTTACATCCTAAGAAATACCCCTTTGTGTTGACTAAAAGGGTTGAACAATTGATTAGATTTGTCACCGTTTAGGGCTGAGTGAGGGTATTTGCTTAGACTCGTGAAACAGGTATATTCTCATCAGTACTATCTCTAATGTGCTGCCCTAGTATTTATGATATTTGTTATTGGTATATAGATTTAACAGCATCTATGAACATGTTGTCCGATGGCTGCAAATCTTAGTTAACATCCGTTAAGTTATCGAGACGATAGAGATGTTAAATGTAATAAATAACTTAGGAGTATTGCTAAAAACATAACCCAAAAGAAATACATTTCAGAAATTTCTGAATATTTTGTTGTAATTATCTATAAAAGACATGTAAGCATGTCAAAATTAATATAGGTGTCTCAGGAGGGTGGGGCAATGTTATTTGGGGTAGCACAAGAAGTATGGCAGGGTGACAAGTACACCATAGAGAAAGTTTTGGGTGAGGGTGGGTTTGGTATAACCTATCTAGCCCATGACAATAAGGGTAATCGATTTGTGATCAAAACCCTGAATCACAGAATGCAACGCGGTCATAAGTTTGCCCAACGTCAAGAAGACTTCTTAAATGAAGCCCTGCGTTTAGCAAAATGCGCCCACCCTTACATTGTACAATTTTACGAAGTATTCCAAAAGGATGACTTGTGGTGCATCGTGATGGAATATATTCCGGGGGAAAATCTAGGTAATTTCATTAACAACCGGGGTGTTCTATCAGAAACAGAAGCCCTAACTTACATTAAACAAATTGGCGCGGCATTAATTCATTGTCACAGCAAACATGTTTTGCATCGAGATGTAAAACCGGAAAATATTATGCTGCGAAAAGGGAAATTTGGTAATAATCCACCCTTAGAAGCTGTATTAATTGACTTTGGGATGGCACGGAAATTTAGTTTTGACCGTGTAGACAGCCATACACCAATTTGTACTCCTGGTTTTGCACCGATTGAACAGTATTTTGAAACCTGGAAACGCGGTGACTACACAGATGTTTATGGCTTGGCAGCAACCCTATATGTATGTTTAACAAATACTGTGCCTATATCGGCGGTCGAGAGGGCTGAAGAAGTTATTAACAGGCACAAAAGTGACCCCCTGCTGGCACCAAAACGCCTCAATCCTCATATTAGTGAGAGGGTAAATGATGCAATTTTGTCTGGGATGGAATTAGAGGCACATAATCGTCCTCAGACAGTGCAGGAATGGTTGGGATTGCTGCCCCAGAAACCCTCAGTAACAGATGTTCAACTCCCGTCTAATGTGCCAAACTACCTGTTAACGCCGAATCATATTCACCCTGAAGTACGGGAAGTAATTAGTAATCAAGATTTATCAACCAAGCATTGGGTTTCTCCTCCAGTAGAACCTTCAATTCCCAATCTTCCAGGGGATGATTTAAATGGTGATGATTTGAGTTCCAATGTAAATATTAATTATCGCCGTTTGCGAGATTTACTGGCAGCTAAAAAATGGCAAGCTGCAGATGAAGAAACCCTTGCGGTGATGCTCAAACTAAGCCGAAGAGAAAAGGAAGGCTGGTTAGATATCCCTTCGATTAACAATTTTCCCGCCACTGACC
>Ga0114939_10001265_pt1 | contig 20148 bp, 16 predicted proteins | sample AshMeaCrysSpring_FD_87196 | JGI IMG/M metagenome (GOLD analysis project Ga0114939, IMG submission 87196) | Groundwater microbial communities from Big Spring, Nevada to study Microbial Dark Matter (Phase II) - Ash Meadows Crystal Spring | ecosystem: Environmental > Aquatic > Deep subsurface >...
ACCTCGACGCGCCCGACGACGGCCTCTACGAGGTCGCGGTCTGGTACACGGCGGACCCGTCGGCCGGTGGAGTCGCCGAGTATTCGTTGACCGGGCGGGACGGCACGACCGCGACGGCGCTCGATCAGCGCATCTGGGGCTCGCGCTGGATCAAGCTCGGCGACGTCGTGCTGTCGAAGGGCAGCGGCACCGTGACGGTGTCCGGCGCGCCCGACGCGAAGCTCGTGCCAGGTCGCCTGCGCGTCACGCGCTGGGCCAGGCCGCCGGGCTGACTCACAATTATGCGCAACCTCACTCCAAGCACGCTCCGCATCGGCCAGCGCTACCGCCCCTCGCGGCTGAACGGGCCCTACGACGCAATCGTCATCGGCTCGGGCATCGGCGGGCTCACGACCGCCGCGCTGCTCTCGGAACTCGGCTGGCGCGTCGCGGTGCTCGAGCAGCACTACACCGCGGGCGGCGCCACCCACAGCTACGACCGGGCCGGCTACGAGTGGGACGTGGGCGTCCACTACATCGGCGACATGGGCACGAAGACCACCGTGCGCCGCCTGATGGATTTCCTCACCGGGGGCAACCTCGCGTGGGCGCCGATGGATGCGCACTACGACCGCTTCTTCATCGGCGACCGGGTCTACGACGCCGTCGCCGGGCGCGAGGCCTACCGCGACAACCTCGTGGGCCACTTCCCGCGCGAGGCGGCGGCCATCGACCGCTACCTCGCACTCCTCGGCGAAGTCTCGCGCGGCATGCGGACGTTCTCGCTGGAGCGCACGCTGCCGCCCTGGGCCGCGGCGATCGCCGGCCCGATCCTTCGCGCGCGGCTGCCGGCGAGCTTCGGCCGCACGACGTGGGAGGTGCTCTCCGAGCTCACGAGCGATCCCGAACTCATCGCCGTGCTCACCGGCCAGTGGGGCGACCTCGGCCTGCCGCCGAAGCGCTCGGCCTGGGTGATCCAGGCGCTCGTTGCCAGGCACTACCTGCACGGCGGCTACTACCCCGTGGGTGGCGCGTGGCGCATCGCCGACACGATACTGCCGCGCATCCGCGCGACCGGCGGCGAGGTGTTCACCTACGCACGCGTGAAGGAAATCCTGCTGCGGCCGGGCCGCGTGCGCGGCGTGCGTGGCGTGCGGATGGCCGACGGACACGAGATCGAGTGCGATCGCGTGATCTCCGACGCCGGCGCGGTGAACACGTTTGCACACCTGCTCCCGGCGACGGCGCGCGAGCAGCACGGTTACGACCGGTTGCTCGGCACGGTGAAGCCGAGCATCGGCCACCTCGGCGTGTACATCGGCATCAAGGGCACTGCCGCGGAGCTCGGCCTGCCAAAGACCAATTTCTGGATCTACCCGGGTAACGACTACGACGGCGCGCTCGACCGCTTCCTCGCCGACCCTCACGGCCCGTTCCCGGCCGTCTACATCTCCTTCCCGTCGGCGAAGGACCCGGACTTCGAGCGGCGCCACCCGGGACGCTCGACCGTCGAGATCGTGGCGCCGGCCCCGTACGAGATCTTCGAGCGCTGGGCCGGCACGACCTGGGGCAGGCGCGGCGACGAGTACGAGGCACTGAAGCAGTCCTGCGGCGAACGCCTGCTCGAGCACCTGTACGACAAGCTGCCGCTGCTGCGCGGCCGCATCGACTACTGGGAAGTCTCCACGCCGCTCTCGATGCAGTGGTTCTGCGGCTACGGGCGCGGCGAGCTCTACGGGCTCGACCACGACCCCCAGCGGCTGCGCCAGGACTGGCTGCGCCCGCGCACGCGCGTGCCCGGGCTGTGGCTCACCGGACAGGACGTCATGTCCTGCGGCGTCACGGGCGCGATGATGGGCGGCCTCGTCTCCGCCACCGCGGTGGCCGGCGCGCGCCGCATGGGCCCGGTGCTGAAGGGCGTGTTCGGCTGAAGCCTCCCGCCAGGCTCAGTCGAGGCCGATCGCGCGAAGGTCGAGGCGCTCGCCCTTGACCGGCGGGCACCAGAAGTAGGCGCCGGTCACCGGGCGCGTGAAGCGGAACAGCGCGTCGGTCACGCCGTCCTCGAGTCCCATCATGCGGTTCAACAGCGCCTCGAACGCGTCGAACGACCGGCCGAAGGCGGTGAAGACCAGCCCTGCACGGGTCCCCTCGGCCCACGGCATCGAACGGCGCACGACGAACGCCTCGGGCTCGAAGCTCTCCTGTGCGGTGCGCTTCACGTGCGCGGACGGCGGCGCGTCCTCGAGTTCCTCGTTGTCGTCGCGACGCCGGCCGACGCTCGCATCCTGCTCCTCGCGGCCGAGCGCATCGAAGCGCACGAAGTCGTGCACCCACTGCTGGACCGCGACGCAGCTCGAGCCCTGGAGCCCCGGCTTGCCCGCCGCGAACGCGGAATCCAGCGCCTTCTCGCCCGTCGGGTTCTCGGTGCCATCCTCGTAGCCGGTGAGGTCGCGTCCTTCGCCGTGGCGGAATGCGTCGACGGTGTGCGCGAGGCGATACGCAGGCTCGAGCCGTGTCTCGAGCGCCCGCGTGCGATGCACGAGCTCGCCGCGATCGTCGCCTCGCAGCCAGAGCCACAGGGCGCCGTGCGTCGCCGGCACTTCGAGGCCCCTGCCGGAACCGCCCGGAAAGTCGCGCAGGCCCGGAACGTCGCGCCCGAGCGCGAGGACGGACGAACGACCGATGCCGACCACGGTCTGCAGCGGGTCGGCGGTCGCCGCGAGCCGACGCAGCGACGGAGCCGGGCCCGCCTCCGGGCGCAGCTCGAACGTGAGGTAACGCGCGAGCGGCGGGACGGACGCAAGGATCCCGGGCTGGATGGGCTTCATGGGCAGGACTCCGGTTCGCAATCGGTTCAGGTGGCGGCGCCCGTGCGACGCACGCGCCAGCGCCAGCTTACTTTGTGCAGCTCCATCAACGCGAGCAGCGAGAACGCCGCGAGCGGCATCACGAGCCATTCCGTGCACGACAGCGGGGCGATCTCGAGCACGGATTGCAGCAGCGGGAAATGCATCGCCGCGACGTGCAGGGCGAGCGCGCACGCGATCCCGGCCGCGAGGACCGGGTTGCCCGAGAGCGGCAGGCGCAGCACGGACCGCGTCTCGGAGCGCGCGTTGAACGCGTCCACGTTCTGCATCAGCACCATGAGCAGCAGGAGCTCGTTGCGGGCGTGCTCGAGTGCGACACCTGAGGCGAGCGACGACGCGAACCACGCGACGCCGAGGAGCGACATCCACAGCCCCGCCAGCACGCCGCGCTCGATCATGAGTCGGTCGATCAGCGGCTCGCCCGGACGTCGCGGCGGCGCCGTGAGCTCGTCGCCGTGCCCGCGCTCGAAGGCGAGGCCGACGTCCTGGATGCCGTTCGTGACGAGGTTGAGCCAGAGGAGCTGCACCGGCAGGAGGGGAAGCGGCAGGCCCGCCGCGACCGCGGCGCCGACGGTCATCACTTCCGCGATGCCGGCGGCGACCAGCAGGTAGACGACGTTGCGGATGTTGCGGTAGGCGATCCGACCTTCCTCGATGCCGTTGACGATGGTCGCGAAATTGTCGTCGCTCAGCACGAGGTCCGAGGCCTCCCGCGCGACGTCGGTCCCACCCTGGCCCATCGCCACGCCGATGTTGCCTCGCCGTAGCGCGGGCGCGTCATTGACGCCGTCGCCGGTCACCGCCACGAAGTGCCCGGCCCGTTGCGCGGCCTCGACGATCTCGAGCTTCTGCGCGGGCGTCACGCGTGCGAAGACCCGTGCCCGGTCGACCACCTCCTCGAGGGAGCGCGCGCCGCATTGCGCCAGCGGCGGCCCGGTCACCACGTCCTCGGGCCGCGACGCGATGCCGAGGTCGCGCGCGATGGCGAGCGCCGTCGCCGGGTGATCGCCGGTCACCATGACGACGCGGAGCCCGGCGCCCGCGCAGCGCTCGACGGCGTCACGCGCGTTCGGCCGCAACGGGTCGATCAGGCCCAGGAGCCCGACGAACTCGAGCGCGGAGGGCTGAGCCGGGACCTCGCCCGCGCGGAACCTGCGCGGCTCGCGGCCGGACGCCAGCGCGAGCACACGGAGTCCACGGCCCGCCATTTCGACGGCGCTCGCGAGGACCCGTCGCCTCGCGTCCTCGTCCGGCGCGCACATCGGGAGCACCTGCTCCGGCGCGCCCTTGACGGCGACCCAGGTGCCACCGTCCCGGTCGTGGAACGTGGCGGCGTACGCGCGCTCCGGCTCGAAGGGGATCGAGGCCACCTGCGGTCTCTCGAGGTCGAGTGCCTCGTGGTTCACCCCGCCCTTGCCGGCCAGCGCGAGGAGCGCGACGTCCGTCGGGTCGCCGCGGGCAACCCAGCGCTCGTCCCGCCTGACGAGGTCGGCCTCGTTGCACGCCGCGGCGATCTCGAGGGCCAGGGACAGCAATGCGTCGTCCGTGACCGCCGTCTCGCGACCGCGCTCGCGGATCTCGCCCTCCGCTGCGTACCCGGCGCCCGTGACCTCGAACGCGCGACCGTCGGCGAGGAGCAATTCCCGAACCGTCAGTTCGTTGCAGGTCAGGGTGCCGGTCTTGTCGGAGGCGATGAGCGTGCAACTGCCGAGGCCTTCGACCGCGGGCAGGCTGCGGACGATCGCGCCGCGGTCCGCCATGCGGCGCGCGGCGATGGCGAGCGTCACGGTCAAGGCCACGGGCAGGCCTTCCGGGATGGCCGATACCGCGAGCGCCACGCCGAACACGAACATCGTCGCGACGCTCTCGCCGCGCAGGATCACGCCGAGCAGGCCGATCGCCACGGCAGCCACGAGCACGACGATCGCGATCAGCCGCGCGAATCGCTCCATCCTCGTCACGAGCGGCGGCTCGCCGCCTTCGGTCGCCGACATGGTGAGCGCCAGACTGCCGACGGCGGTGCGCGCGCCCGTTGCGACGACCTCGCCCTCGGCCCGACCGCGCACCACGGTCGTGCCCGCATGCACGCGATCCACCCGCTCGAGCGGAGGTGGCTCCGGGCCTGGACGGCGCGCCACGCTCTTCGCCACCGGGACCGACTCGCCGGTGAGGAGCGCCTCGTCCACCTCCAGCGCATGAGCGTCGAGGAGCTGCAGGTCGGCCGGCACGCGCTGGCCGCTCTCGAGGGCGACGACGTCGCCGGGCACCAGTTGCTCTGCATCGACCTCCATGGTGATGCCGTCGCGCAGCACCGTCGCACGGACGTGCAGCAGGCGCTGCAGGCTGCGGCTCTGCTGCTCGGCGTGCCATTCCTGCCAGGCCCCGAGCGCGGAGTTGACCACGAGAACGACGCCGATGAACGCCGCATCCGTCGCGTCGCCGAGTGCGAGCGCGACGACGGCGGCCGCCAGGAGCACGTAGATCAACGGACTCCTGAGCTGACGCAGCACGATGGCGGCGAGGCGCGGCGGCGGCTCGGAGGGCAGCAGGTTCGCCCCGAAGCGCGCGAGCCGCTCGCGCGCTTCCGCCGAGGTCAGGCCATGCCGGCGCGGGTGCACTGGGATATCAGGGAAATTCGGTGCCAGGCACCTGTTTTCCGCTCCAATATCCAGAAAGTCCCCAATATCCCAGTCTCCTCAGTACGCCCGCTTCTTGGTGTCCATCATCCGCAGGATCAGCGGCGTCAGGATGATCTGCATCGCGAGCGGCAGCTTGCCACCCGGCACGACCAGTGTGTTCGGCCGCGACATGAACGAATCGTGCACCATCGACAGCAGGTACGGGAAGTCGATTCCCTTCGGGTTCGCGAAGCGGATGATCAGGAAGCTCTCATCCGCGGTCGGGATGTCCTGCGCGATGAACGGGTTCGAGGTGTCGACCGTCGGCACGCGCTGGAAGTTGATGTGCGTGCGGGAAAACTGCGGGACGATGTAGTTCACGTAGTCCGGCATCCGGCGCAGGATCGTGTCGACCACCGCCTCGGTGGAGTAGCCGCGCGTGCGCCGGTCACGGTGCAGCTTCTGGATCCACTCGAGGTTGATGCTCGGCGCGACGCCGATCAGGAGGTCGGCATACTTCGCGACGTCGTGCTCGTCGGTCCTGACCGCGCCGTGCAGCCCCTCGTAGAAGAGCAGGTCCGACCCCTCGCCGACGTCCTGCCACGGCGTGAAGGTGCCTGGAGCCCCGCCGTATTTCGCCCCCTCGTCCGCGTCGTGGATGTACGTCCGCGAGCGGCCCTTGCCGGAGAGCGCGTAGCTGCGGAACAGCTCCTCGAGCTCGCCGAACAGGTTCGAGTCGGGCCCGAAGTGGCTGAAGTTCTTGTTGCCCTGCTCCTCCGCCTCCTTCATCTTCTGGCGCATCGCATTGCGGTCGTAGCGGTGGAACGCGTCGCCCTCGACGATCGCGGCCTCGATTTTCTCGCGACGGAAAATCCACTCGAATGTCGACTTGACCGTCGTCGTGCCGGCTCCCGAGGAGCCGGTCACCGATATGATGGGATGCCTCGCGGACATGGTCGCACTCCCTCGGGAATCAGCCGCTGCGGAACAGTGATCGCTCGGCGAAGAGCGGCGAGCTGTAGGGCTTGTCGTCGCCCTGGTCGTACTCGACGTGGTAGCGCTCGACGCGCTGCACCTCGGCCTTCGAGCCGAGGATCACCGGCACGCGCTGGTGGATGCGCTCGGGCTGGACTTCGAGGATGCGGCCGCGCCCCGTAGAGGCCGCGCCGCCCGCCTGCTCGACGACCATCGCCATCGGGTTCGCCTCGTACAGGAGCCGGAGGCGCCCTTCGCGGTTCGCCTCCTTCTGGTCGCGGGGGTACATGTAGATGCCCCCGCGCAGCAGGATCCGGTGCACGTCCGCGACCATCGAGGCGACCCAGCGGGTGTTGAAGTCCTTGCCGCGCGGACCCTCCTTACCCGCCTTGCACTCGTCCACGTAGCGGGCGATCGGCGGCTCCCAGAAGCGCCGGTTCGAGGCGTTGATCAGGTAATCCGAGCCCTCCTCGGGCACGCGGATGTCCGGGTGCGTCAGCACGAAGTTGCCGATCTCGCGGTCGAGCGTGAAGCCGTGCGTTCCGGTGCCGACGGTCAGCACCACCTGGGTGGACGGGCCGTAGATCGCGTAACCAGCCGCAAGCTGCTTCACGCCAGGCTGCAGCACCGCGGCGGTGCTGCGCGTCGTCTGCGAGAGTGCGAGCACCGAGAAGATCGAGCCGACGGGCAGGTTCACGTCGAGGTTGTTCGAGCCGTCGAGCGGGTCGTAGACGAGCGCGAGGCGCCCGCTGCCCTCGACGAAGTGCACGTCCTCGCGCTCCTCGGACGCCAGCGCGCCGACGAGCTCGCTCCACTCGACGCCGCGCGCGAAGAGGTCGTCGGCCAGCACGTCGAGCTGCTTCTGCGCCTCGCCCTGCACGTTCTCCGTGCCGGCGAGGCCGGCGAGGCCGACCAGTGGTCCCTTGCCGACGGCGGCGGAAATCGCCTTGACGACCGCCGCCACGTCCACGAGCAGCGCGGCGAGCTCGCGCCCGTGCGGCCCCTCGGGGACCTGCTGGATCAGGAACTTGGAAATCGTGGTGTAGCCGGGATTCAGCATGGGGCCTCCTCCGGGGAGCCTTTGGCGAGGGCGGCGTCAAACACGCGGCTCGCGCGGATGTCTTCGGCTTCGAGCGTGGTGAGCATCTCGGCGTCGACGCGGCCGACCTCGAGCAGGCGCCGGGCCTGCCGGAGCCGCGCGCGGTCGAGCGCGTTACGCAGCGACCGGGCATTCGCGAAATTCGGCTGCCGGCGGCGAAGCTCCAGGTACTCGGCGAGTGCCTGTCGCGCGGCGCAGGAGAGCCTGAGGCCGAGCCCGACCACCATCCGGTCCGCGATCTGCTGAAGCTCCTCCACGCCGTAGTCCGGGAAGTCGATGTGGTGCGCGACCCGCGAGCCGAGCCCGGGATTCGACTGGAAGAACGTGTCCATGCGGCTCTTGTAGCCGGCGAAGATCACGACGAGGTCGTCGCGCTGGTTCTCCATCACCTGCATCAGGATCTCGATCGCCTCCTGCCCGTAGTCACGCTCGTTCTCGGGCCGGTAGAGGTAGTACGCCTCGTCGATGAAGAGCACGCCGCCCATGGCGCGCTTCAGCACTTCCTTCGTCTTCGGCGCGGTGTGGCCGATGTACTGGCCGACGAGATCGTCGCGGGTGACGGCGACCAGGTGTCCCTTACGCACGTGGCCGAGCCGGTGCAGGATCGTCGCCATGCGCATGGCGACCGTGGTCTTGCCGGTGCCCGGGTTGCCCGTGAAGCACATGTGCAGCGACGGCTTGGCGCCCGCGACGCCGAGCTCGGCGCGGGCCCTGTCGACCACCAGCAGCGAGGCGATCTCGCGAATGCGCAGCTTCACGGGAGCGAGCCCGACGAGCTCGCGGTCGAGCTCGTCGAGCACCGCGCGCACGCCGGACTCGGCGAGCAGCGCCTCGAGGTCGAACGTCTGGCTCATGCCGGACCGTTCACGCCCGCTCGAGCGTGTAGCGGACGAGCCGCCCGGCGCTTTCCTCGCGCCTGAGCCTGTAGCGGGCCTCTTCCTTCGGGCGGTGGACCATGAACGAGAGGCGCATGGTCTCGAAGCCGCGCGTCGAGTCGAAGGCGTTCAGCTTGATGTAGCAGTCCGGGTGGGCGGTGCGCGCCTCGCGCAGCTCCGCCATCACGCCCGCCGGGTCCTGGAGGTCGAACATCGGCATGCCCCACATCTCCCAGTAGGTGTTGCGGGGGTGCGGGTCGTCGGTGTACTCGAGCGACACCGCCCAGCCCTGCGCGAGCGCGTACTCGATCTGCTTCGCGATCTGCCCGTCGGTGAGGTCGGGCAGGAACGAAAACGTGCCTTGCGTGATGCGCATGTCGGGCCTCCTCAGGCGACGCTCGCCGTCGGCACGAAGTCCGAGGTGTCGGTCGAGGCGTAGTTGAACGTGACGTCCTTCCAGGTCATGAGCGCGGCTTCGAGCGGCTTGCACTGCTTCGCCGCCGCCGCGAGGATCTCCGGCCCCTCGTTCGCGATGTCGCGGCCCTCGTTGCGCGCCAGCACCATCGCCTCGAGCGCGACGCGGTTCGCCGTCGCGCCCGCCTGTATGCCCATCGGGTGGCCGATCGTGCCGCCGCCGAACTGCAGCACGACGTCGTCCCCGAACAGGTCGATCAGCTGGTGCATCTGGCCCGCGTGAATGCCGCCGGAGGCCACCGGCATCACCTTGCGGAGCCCCGCCCAGTCCTGGTCGAAGAAGATACCCCGCGGCAGGTCCTGCTTCGTGCAGGCGTCGCGACAGACGTTGTAGTAGCCCTGCACGGTGAGCGGATCGCCCTCGAGCTTGCCGACCGCCGTGCCCGCGTGCATGTGATCGACGCCGGCGAGCCTGAGCCATTTCGCGATTACGCGGAACGACACGCCGTGGTTCTTCTGCCGCGTGTAGGTACCGTGCCCCGCGCGGTGCAGGTGCAGGATCATGTCGTTGGCACGCGACCATTCGGAGATCGACTGGATCGCCGTCCAGCCGACGATGAGGTCCACCATCACGATGCAGGAGCCCAGCTCCCTGGCGAACTCGCCGCGCCGGTACATTTCTTCCATCGTGCCGGCGGTGATGTTGAGGTAGTGGCCCTTGACCTCGCCACTCGCCGCCTGCGCCTTCTGCACCGCTTCCATGCAGAAGCTGAAGCGGTCACGCCAGTGCATGAACGGCTGCGAGTTGATGTTCTCGTCGTCCTTGGTGAAGTCGAGGCCGCCGAGCAGCGCCTCGTACACGACGCGGCCGTAGTTCTTGCCCGACAGCCCGAGCTTCGGCTTGATGGTCGCGCCAAGCAGCGGCCGGCCGTACTTGTCGAGGCGTTCGCGCTCGACGACGATGCCGGTCGGCGGGCCCTTGAAGGTCTTCACATAGGCGACCGGGAAACGCATGTCCTCGAGGCGCGCGGCCTTGAGCGGCTTGAAGCTGAAGACGTTGCCGATGATCGAGGCGGTCAGGTTCGCGATCGAGCCCTCCTCGAACAGGTCGAGCTCGTAGGCGATCCATGCGAAGTACTGGCCCTCGATGCCGGGCACGGGCTGCACCTGGTAGGCCTTGGCGCGGTAGTTCTCGCAGGCGGTGAGGCGGTCGGTCCAGACCACCGTCCACGTCGCCGTGGACGACTCGCCCGCGACGGCGGCCGCTGCCTCCTCCGGGTCCACGCCCTCCTGGGGCGTGATGCGGAAGACCGCGATCACGTCGGTGTCCTTGGGCTCGTAGCCCGGGACCCAGTACCCCATCTCCTTGTACTTGAGCACGCCCGCCCTGTAGCGGGTGGCCGTGTTGCCAGTGGTGCGCTGGTCCTTGCCTGCGCCGGGGTGCTTGACCGTCTGTGACATCGAACCGCCTCCTTGCCGCGCTGCAGCGGCGTGAATGCACTTTAGGTCCGCCTATAGGTAATTGATACTTAGTCTTTCTTGCTACTCTGATAAGCTCTGCTTATGGATCCGCGCCACCTGAGTCTGCGCCAGCTCGAGGTCCTGAAGGCCGTTGCCGAGACCGGTTCGATGGCCCGCGCCGCACAGCGGCTGTACATGACCAGTCCAGCAATAACTCAGCAAATTCAGCAACTTGAGAAGACGCTGGGTGTCCCGGCGTTCGACCGGATCGGCCGCCGGCTGCGGTTGACCGCGGGGGGCGAGCGCGCGCTCTCCGCGGCCAACGACGTGCACACGCGGCTCGGCGTGCTGGCGAAGGAAATGGACGCACTCCGAAAGCGGGACGACGGCACGCTGCACCTCGGCATCCTCGCCACCGGCACGCACATCCTGCCGCCCCTGCTCGCCGAGTTCCGGCGCCTCGCCCCCGGCATCGCCGTCCACATGGCGGTCTCGACCCGGGCGGAACTCGCGCGGCGGGTGATCGACGGCGACGTCGACCTCGCCCTGATGGGCCGCGGTCCGGAGACGTCCGCGGACGCCGCTGCGAGCGCCGACCCGCTGACCCGCGAACCGTTCGCCAGCAATCCGCACGTGATCATCGCCTGGCCGGGCCACCCGTTGGCGGGCGAGCGCGGCATCTCGCCGATCGAACTCCGGCACGAGAGCGTCGTCCAGCGCGAGCCGGGCTCGGGCACCCGGGCGATGCTCGACAACTTCCTCGCCATGCACCGGATCACGCCGCGCGAGCGCGTCACCGTGAGCGGAAACGAGATGGCGAAGCACGCCGTGATGTGCCAGCTGGGCGTCAGCCTGACTTCGGCGCACACGCTGTTCCTCGAGCTCAGGACCGGAGCGCTCGTGCGGCTCGACGTCGATCACACCCCGATCGTCCGCACGTGGTACGTCGTGCACCACTCGGAGCGATGGCTGCCGCCCGCCGCGGCCGCGTTCCGGGACTACCTGCTGAACGACGGAGCCCGTAAAGTCGAAGCCGAGACCCGGACGCTGCTGTCCGGCGACCGCGACGGGACGTGAACGCCCAGGACCCCTCGGACACGGCGGACTTTGATCGCGCGCTCGCTGAGATCGCGCGCGACAGCGGACGCGACGCGGCCGAGATCACGGCCCAGGCACGCCGCTACCTGCACGAGCTGCGCACCGGCCACGGCGAGTGGACCTACGGCTGGCTGGTGCGGGCCGGCCGCGCGCTGCTCGGAGCGGGCTACTCGACGATCGACTACGACCCGGCACAGGTCGCCGGCGTCCGCGAACTCCTCGGGCGATCCCCCGCCGTCGTGCTGTCGAGCCACAAGTCCTACCTCGACGGCGGCGCGCTCACCGTCGGCTTCCACGATCACGACTTGCCGCCGCTCACCGTCTTCGGCGGCATCAACATGGCGTTCTGGCCGCTCGGTTCGCTCTGGCGCCGCGCGAACATGGTGTTCATCCGCCGCGGGGGCGACGATCCGGTCTACCGCGTGACGTTGCGCCACCGTCTCGCCGGGCTGGTCGCCGAGCGCAGGCCGCTGCAGTGGTTCATCGAGGGCACGCGCTCGCGCACTGGCAAGCTCGGGCCGCCGCGCCTGGGATTGCTCGTCTATCTCGTGGACGCGTACCGCGACGGGCGCATCGAGGATCTCGCGATCGTCCCCGTCTCCGTGACGTACGACCAGCTGCAGGAGGTCCGTGAATACTCCGGCGAGGCACGCGGCGCGGCGAAGACGGCGGAGTCCCTCGGCTGGCTCGTGCGCTTCGTACGGGCGCAGCGCGGGCGCTACGGCTCGGTGTACGTTCGCTTCGGCAAGCCGGTTTCGCTGCGCGCGAGCCTCGGCCCGCCCGAGAGGGCTCGCGGCGCGAGCCCGGAGAACCACCGGCTCGCGCTGCAGAGGCTCGCGTTCGAGGTCTCGTGCGGCATCAATGACTCCATCCCGGTGACGGGCACGGCGCTCGTCACGCTGGCGCTGCTCGGCGCGCGCGGGCGCTCGCTCACCCTGACGCAGATCCGGGCCGCGGTCCCGGGCTACCTCGACTTCGCCCGGCGACGCAACCTGCCCCTGGCCCCGACCGCGTCGCTCGACTCCGACGAGGCGGTCCGGCGGGTCCTCGACGGTCTCGTCGAGCAGGGCGTCGCGCGCTCCCACGCGTCCGGCCAGCGGCCGGTGTACGGCATCGCGCCGGAGCAGCACCTCGCCGCCGCGTACTACCGCAACTCGATCGTGCACCACTTCCTCGCCGCGGCGATGGCGGAGCTCGCCCTGCTGCACGCGGGCGAGGCACCCGCGGAGCGCCGCCTCGAGGCGTTCGACGCCGAGGCGCTCGCACTGCGCGACCTGCTCAAGTTCGATTTCTTCTTCCGCGAGCGCGCGGAGTTCCTCGACGAGGTGCGTAACGAGATCGAGCGACTGGCACCCGACTGGCTCGTGCGGCTCGGCGAGGGCCCGGAGGGCGTGCGTACGCTGCTCCGCACGGCGCCGACGCTGTGCTCCGACATGCTGCTGCGTTCCTTCGTCGAGGCCTATGCGGTCGTCGGCGAGGTCACGGCAACCGTTGCCGGCAGCATGCCGACGGAGGACGAACTCCTCGACCGCTGCATGGGGCTCGGGCAGCAGTACCTCCTGCAAGGCCGGCTGCGCAGTCCCGAGGCCGTGTCGCGGCACCTGTACCGTTCCGGGCTGCAGCTCGCGCGCAACCGCAACCTGCTGTCCGGCGCGCCGGACGCGCTCGCGCGGCAGGGTGCGTTTGCAGGGTACGTGCGCGACGTGCTCCGACGCCTGAGTGCCGTGCACCGCGTCGCCGTCGAACGCGTGGAAAGGACGCTGGCGCAGCAGCCGGACGCGGCGCGAGGCTAGCCGGCGAGCCAGGCCACGAGGTCGCCGATCACCCGGTCGCGCTCGGGTTCGTTGTAGACCTCGTGATACAGCCCCTCGTAGAGCAGCAGCGTGCGGCTCTTCGCCTGGCCGAGGTGCTGATAGACCGGGTGCAGCGCCGCGATCGGCACGAGCTTGTCGCCCGTCCCGTGCTGGATCAGCACCGGCAGGCGGAGCTCGTGCGCCTTCTGCTGCAGATACCGCATCGCGCCGAGCAGCTCGACCAGCGTCCGCGCCGGGATCGATCCGCGGAACACGAGCGGATCGGATTCATAGGCTTGCACGACCGCGGGATCGCGACTCACCGCGGACGCGGGCAGCGTGAGCGCGCCCGCGTTCGGCGAGACCGCGGACAGCAGCTTCGCGATCCACATTTTCGGCGCCGACACCGACTCGCCCGCGGCGAGGGCGGGAGCCGACAGGACCAGCGCGCGCAGCACGTTGTGGTACTTGAGGGCGCAGGCGAGCGCGACCGCGCCGCCCATGCTGTGGCCGAGCAGGACGACGGGTGTGTCCGGGTGCTGGCGCTGCGCGCGGCCGATGAACGTGCCGAGGTCGGACACGAGGTAGTCGAAACGCCCGATGTTCGCACGCGGTCCGCTCGAGCGGCCGTGGCCGCGGTGATCGAGCGCGTAAACGGCGTACCCCTTCTCGACGAGCCGGCTCGCGAGGTCGGCATAGCGCGCGCCGTGCTCGGCGAGCCCGTGTGAAAGGACGACGATAGCGCGGGGCGTGCGCTCGGGCAGCCACGCCTGGCCGTGCAGGGCCGTGTCCTGGCAGCCCGGAAACTGCATTTCCCTGTGCTTCATCTGCGCTTCACCCTGCTGCGATTCACCGTCGGCGCCGGCCAGTGCTCCAGCGTCCTGACGAACGACTCGCGCACCTCGCCGATGCGCCGTTCGAGGTCGCGCTTCGACCAGTCGGCGACGCCGACCGGGGGCAGCACCGCGACATCGACGGTGCCTGGCCTCATCGTACCGGAGGTCCGCGAGCCGATGTCCTCGACGTTGCGGATCACGATCGGCACGACGGGCACGCCGGCGGCCATGGCCATCCGGAAGGCGCCTTTCTTGAACTCGCCGACCCCGGGCCCCTCGACGCGCGTACCCTCGGGCGCGACGAGGATGGAGATCCCCTCCCGCAGCAGCTTCGTGGCAGGCTCCAGCGATGCGATCGCGGAGCGGGTGTCCGCGCGGTCGACGAACGCGATGTGCATGAAGCGGCTGGCGGCCGCGAACAGCGGCACGGAGCGAAGCTCCTGCTTGGCGACCGCACCGAAGTCGCGCTGCACGAGGCGGCCGACGATCTGGGCGTCGAAGACGTTGCGGTGGTTCCAGATGAACACCGCGGGCCGCGCGGCCCAGAGGTTTTCCTCGCCCACGACGTTGAGCTTCACCTTGCCGAGCGCAAGCACGATCTCGGTCAGGGTCGAGGTGAGGAAGTTGGCTGCCTCGCGCTTGTCGCCGGTGAGCGCACGCATCGCGGCGGCACCGAGAAATACCGGCACGGCACTCGCGGTCGCGAGCGTGCTGCGCATGTAGGCGTCGACCGACGGCCGGCCGCGGCTCGTGAACCGCTGCACGGGCCAGCCGCGTGACTCCGCCTCCTTCAGCAGCGCGGCGCGCGGATTCGTGGGGCGGGGCTGCCCCACGAGCCGCATCAGCGCGGCATCCTCGTCGCCGTCCGCATAGAAATAGCTCCGCGCGAGGTCGAGCCCGTGCCTGCGGCAGAACCCGCGCACCGCCTCGGCCTTGGCGCGACCCCAAAGGATCGGTCCCTTCGTCCTGCCGGTCAGGACGCCGTCGCGCACCTCGAGCCGCGTGCACAACACGTGCTCGATGCGGAGGTCGCGCGCCGCGGCCGCGAGCTGGAAGGTCGCGGCCGACGATGCGAGCACCAGCACGTGCCCCCTGCGCCGGTGCTCCTCGATCAGCGCGCGCATCTCGGGGAACACGTTCCCCTGCAGTTCGCGCCGGTATATCTCCTCGCCCAGCGCCTCGAGGTCCGCGAGCCGCCTGCCGGCCCACTCGTGCATGCCGCGGGCGATCAGTTCGCGGTTGTCGATGCGGCCGAAAGCCGACTCGACCAGCGAGACCGCGGTGCGGGCCACGGCCACGGCGCCGATCTCGCGACGGCGCGCGCGTTCCTTCAGGAATGCGAGGATGGAATAGCCGGCGACGACCGTTCCGTCGAAATCGAAGACCGCTGCGACCCGTGACATGCGCGCCTCCGGACGAACGGCCTCACGTATCGCCGAAGGCGGCGAGTGCGCGCTCGGCGACGACTCGCCCGTCCTCCTGCACGAAGTGCCCGGCCTCGGCCAGTTCGAGCGGTGGCGGGCAGCCGCGGATCGCCTTTGCCAACGCGTGCATCACCGGCGGCCCCAGGACCGGATCCTGCATGCCGATCGCCATGAAGGTGGGGCCCTGCCAGCGCTCGCGGAAGAACTCGGCAGCGCGCAATGAGACCTCGACGCCCTCCATGTCCGGGGCCACGGGCACGAGCGCCGGGAAGCGGCGCACGCCGGCGCGGTAGCGCGCATCCGGAAACGGCGCATCGTAGGCCGCCGCCTCGGCGTCCGACAGGCCCGGCACCGAACGCTTCATCACCCCGGAGACGCTGAAGTCGGGCTTGGCCGCGACGAAAGCCTTCCAGGCGTCGAAGCCCGGACCCGGCGAGCGACCGACGCCGAGGCTGGTGTTCATCACGATGAGGCGGTCGATGCGATCGGGATACTCCATCGGCAGCGTGAGGCCGAGGAGCCCACCCCAGTCCTGCACGACCAGCGTGACCCGCCCGAGATCGAGCCGCTCGATGAAGCGCTGCAGCAGCGCGCGGTGGAAGAGGAACGTGTAGGTGGCGTCGTCGACGGGCTTGTCGGAGCGGCCGAAGCCCAGCAAGTCCGGCACCACGACCCGGTGCCCCGCAGCCGCGAACACCGGGATCATCCTGCGATAGAGGTAGCACCACGTCGGCTGGCCGTGCAGGCACAGCACGGTGCGGCCGCTCGGCGCCCGGGCGGGCCGCTCGTCGAGGTAATGGACCCGCAGGCCCTCGTAGCCGAGCAGGTCCTCGACGTAGCGCGGCGCGAATGGAAACCCCGGCAGTCCGGCGAATCGTTCCTCGGGCGTACGTACGGACTCGATCGCCGGCGCCATGGGGCCTCGCCTCGCTCAGGGCTTGACGGCTGCCACCTTAGCGGCTGTTGGCGGCCGGTTCCAGTTGAGCGCCGCAAGCTCGCCCTGGCGGGCGTAGTCGACCGCCTCGCCGAGCACCTTGGCGGCCTCCTGGGGCGCATGGAAGCCCATCGAGTTCTCCGCCGCGATGAAATCGAGCCGCCACTGGGCCTTGCGTTGCAGCTCGAGCGCCGGCTTGAGCTGATCCTCCGTCGCGCCCGCCGCCTTCGCGGCCTGCACGGCGTCGAGCAGCGCCACGATCGCCGCCCCGCCCCGCTGCAGCAGGTCGAAGTTTCTCTGCTGGATCACGTCCACCCTCTGCTTGATCTCCTCCTCCGGGAAGTGGTGGCAGGTCTGGCAGGCACGGTTGACGTTCAGCAGCGGACTGCGCACCCAGTGGTCGGAGACTTTCGTGGCTCCGTCGCGCATGTAGGGCATGTGGCAATCGGCGCAGGAGACGCCGCTGCGCGCGTGCACGCCCTGGCTCCAGAGCTCGAATTCCGGGTGCTGGGCCTTCAGGATCTTCGCGCCGCTCTCTGCGTGCTTGTAGTCGAAGAACTGCTCGCCGTCGGGAAACTTCGTCTCGTTCCAGTGCTGCTCTGTCTGCTCAGCGGTGAGCCCCTTCCCCCACGGGAAGGTGAGCGGCATCTTGGTCGAGCAGTAGTACTCGACGTGGCACTGCCCGCACACATAGGAGCGCATCTCGTTGCGCGTGCCATCGACGTTCGGGTCGTACGGCGCGGCACGGCTTCCTGCACGCCACTGCTGGATCGACGGCAGGTGCGGCACCTCGGCGTCGGACGCCGCAAGCGCCTGTATGCCCTGGATGAATCCGGGGCGCGTCACCCGCAGCTTCATGGTTGCCGGATCATGGCAGTCAACGCAGGAGACCGGGTGCGCATGACCGGACTCGTGCAGCTTCGCGTTCAGGTCCTTGTAGGAGAACTTGTAGCTCTCCTCGAAACCCTTCATCGCATCGCCCCCGCCGAGCTCGCGGTAGAGCGGCATGATCGAGGCGTGGCAGTGCAGGCACGAGCCCGACTGGGGCTTCGTGAGTCGCTCCGTCTGCTCCTGGTCGGTGAGCATGTAGGCGTGGCCGCGACGGTCGCGGTAGTCGATCGCGAACGCGTAGCCCTGGAACATGCGCTTCAGCCACGGATCGCGCTCGATCTTCTCGTCCGGCAGGGCCTCGCTGCCGCCGTGCCCTCCGAAGCGCGTGCGCGTCGTGATCGCGGTACGCTGGTAGGAGTCGTACTGCTTCGGCCAGTTCACTCCCCATTTCGCGGGATCGGTGGTGTCCTCGTCCACCTCGACGAGTCGCACGAACGGGGTCTTCGCCTCGTTCTTGCGCTGGTTGATGTTGAGGAGCAGCGCCGTGACGGCGGCCGTGATGCCCGCCACCACCAGCACCGTCGCGATCATCGCCGGAAGCGACCAGCCGTACTGCTTGATTCTCATGTCGAATTGCCCTCGATCTCGTCCGCACGCTCGGGTCCGCCGAGCCCAACCGTTTCACCGTGCCCGACCCCGGAGTGGCAGTGCACGCACTCGATTTCCGCTGCGCCTCCGCTCGCGCCGTCCAGGAGGTCGTGCACGAGGTCGCCGTGGCACTCCAGGCAGTTGCGCTGGAGGATCCTGGCGTTCTTCTGCTTGATCATGATCGGCTCGTGGAAGTCCTGGAACGTGAAGCCCCTGGAGTGGTGATAGCCGTTCTCGCCCTTGGCGAGGTATTTGCCCAGGAAGTCGTGTGGCAGGTGGCAGTCGACGCACTTCGCGACGCCGTGGTGCGAGCTCTTCTGCCAGCTGTCGTACTGGGGCTGCATGATGTGGCAGTTGACGCAGGCCTCGGGATCCGAGCTCAGGTAGGAGAACCCTTCGGCGTAAAGGAACGTGAACCCGCCGACCCCGAGAAGGATGCCGAGCATCACCGCGACGACGGCGATCCCCGTCGCCATTGGCACGGTTCGCCGTGGACCCGGACGCTTACCCTGGATCATCGACTGCCCTCGACTGCCGGACCCCGCCGACCCGCATATGCTGGATACGCAGGGAGGCGGGACGATGACATGAGTGTTTACCACGATAGTCCGGCCTGCATTGATCCGGGTCAAGCGCGGTCCGGGAGTCGTGCGTCCAGCCTAGAATGCGTCATATGGACCGTCCGCTCACCCTCTTCGACCGGATCTGGAACGCCCACGTCGTCCGGGACCTGGGCAACGGCGTCGCCCTGGTCGCCATCGACCGGATCTTCCTGCACGAGCGGACTGGATCGATCGCGCTCAAGAGCCTGAAAGAATCCGGCCGCCGGCTCGCCGACCCCTCGCGCGTGTTCTGCACGATGGACCACATCGTCGACACGATCCCGGGCCGCGGCGACGACACCCGCATGCCAGGCGGACGCGCGTTCATCGTCGAGACGCGCGCGGCGGCACGCGAGGCCGGCATCCACCTCTTCGACGTGCGCGACCCGGACCAGGGCATCGTGCACGTGATCTCGCCCGAGCTCGGCATCGTGCTGCCCGGTGCGACGGTGGTGTGCCCGGACAGCCACACCTGCACGCAGGGGGCCATGGGCGCGCTCGCCTGGGGCATCGGCTCGACCGAGGCCGAGCACGCGCTCGCGACCGGCACGCTGCGCGTCACCCGGCCGAAGACCATGCGAGTGAGCTTCACGGGCACGCTCCCCGCCGGCGTCACGGCCAAGGACCTGAGCCTCGCAATGATCAGCCGGCACGGCTCGGCGGGCGGCAATGGTTACGCGGTGGAATATGCGGGAGAGGCTGTGACCGCGCTCGATGTCGAGGCGCGCCTCACGCTCTGCAACATGGCGACCGAGTTCTCGGCGCTGACCGGCCTCATCGCGCCGGACGACCGAACCTTTGCGTACCTCGAAGGTCGCCGGTTCGCACCCCGGGGACCGCTGTGGGACCGCGCGGTCACGGCCTGGCAAGGGCTCCGCTCGGACGACGGCGCGGCGTACGACCGCGAGATCGAGATCGACGCCGGCGCACTCGAGCCCATGGTGACCTGGGGCACGAGTCCCCAGCACGCGACCGGCGTTTCCGGCCGCGTTCCGGATCTCGCCGGCAGCGGTACGAGTCGCGAGGCCTACGAGCGCGCTCTCGCCTACATGGACGTGAGACCCGGCGTCCTGCTGCAGTCGCTTGCGATCGGCGCGGCGTTCATCGGCTCGTGCACCAACAGCCGGATTTCCGACCTGCGGCGGGCGGCGGCGGTGCTGCGCGGCCGCCGCGTTGCGCCGGGGGTGCGCGCCATCTGCGTGCCCGGCTCGATGTCGGTGAAGCGGCAGGCTGAGGCCGAAGGGCTCGACCGTGTCTTCCGCGAGTCGGGTTTCGAGTGGCGGGAATCGGGCTGCTCGATGTGCTTCTACGCCGGCGGCGAGAGCTTCGGCGCACGCGAGCGAGTCATCTCCTCCACGAACCGCAACTTCGAGAGCCGGCAGGGCCCGGAGACTCGTACGCACATCGCAAGTCCGGAGACCGTCGCCGCCAGCGCCGTGGCAGGTCACATCGCCGACGCGCGGCTCCTCCCCGGCTGAACTCTCAGGCCCCAGTTGCCGCGACGTCGCGGTGCAGGTCCTGGTCGTCCATGGCCTTCGGATCGCCGAGCGGTTCGAGGTGGGTGAAGACAGTCACGGGCGGCAGCGCCCGACGGATCTCCGCCTCGATATCCTCCAGCATGTCGTGCCCCTGCTGCACAGTCCACTCGGGCGGCACGAGGATGTGCACCGACACGAAGCGCAGCGCTCCCGCCT
>Ga0114939_10001266_pt1 | contig 20124 bp, 18 predicted proteins | sample AshMeaCrysSpring_FD_87196 | JGI IMG/M metagenome (GOLD analysis project Ga0114939, IMG submission 87196) | Groundwater microbial communities from Big Spring, Nevada to study Microbial Dark Matter (Phase II) - Ash Meadows Crystal Spring | ecosystem: Environmental > Aquatic > Deep subsurface >...
AGCTCGGGGGCGTTGACGGCCAGCCACAGCAGCCCCGGCACGAGCACGCTGACGGCGATCGAGACCCCCGACAGGTAGGCGTTGGTCAGCCGGCCGTGCTGCGCCTTGACGCTCGCAAACAGGGCCACGGCCACCTGCTGGCCCGCCGCGGCTGCCGTGTCGACCGTCATCTGCACGACCCGGTTGGCCATGGTCAGGTACCCCAGCTGCTGCAGGCCGAGGTAGCGGCTCACCAGGCCGTCGGTCACCCAGGTCATGCCGTTCCAGACCAGGTCGGAGCCGACGACGTGGACGCCGTAGCCGGCGATCCGCCGGGCCACCCGGGCGGAGAACCGCAGCGACGGGCGCCAGCGGGCCGCCGCCCAGGTGAGCACCAGGGTGACGGCACTGACCGTCCACACCTGGCCCACCAGCGCCCACACCCCGGCGCCGGTGACGGCCATGACGATCGCGACCACCTGGCCGGCCACCACCCCGACCAGCCTGCGCATCGCCAGGGCCCGGAAGTGGAAGCGGCGCTTGAGCAGCACGGTGGGCACGCTCTTGAACGCGTCGAGGAAGACCGACAGTCCGATGGCAGCGATCACCGGCGCCGCCTGCGGAGCGCGGAGCACCTCGCTCAGCGGCCAGGCCGCAGCGGCCAGGCCCGCCGCCAGCACAGTCCCGGCGGCGGCGCTGAACCAGAACGCCGTGCTGAGGTCGCGCTGGTCGGGCTTGCTCGCCTGCACGAGGTAGGCCGCGAACCCGAAGTCCGACAGGCTCGACAAGATCACGGCCAGGGTGGAGGCGAGCGCGATCGCTCCGAAGTCCGCGGGGGCCAGCAGCCGGGCCAGCACGACGAACGTGACCAGGCCGCTGAGGCGGATGCTCCACTGCACGCCGATCGTCCACATCGCCCCCCGACCGGCGTGGTCGCGGAGTCGACCGGGCGCGCTGCCGTACTCGGTCGAGGGGCTGGTGGTCATGACGGCACGGTCCCGGGGTGGTGAGTTGGTGAGGGCGAGCCGCCAGGGTAGCCAGGCAGTGGGGTCGCCCAGTCCAGTGTGCGAGGCCATCCGACCGGCCCGGGTCGGGTGTTCGGGGGAACCAAAGCCCTGCTCAGCCCGCCGTACACTGGTCGCGGGGGACGACCCGGCCGACCACCCGGATGCCGGGCCCCCACTCGGTGGACTCCCCTGGGCCGGCGTGCCCGAGTCCGTGACGAGGTGCCGCCGGCGAGGGCAGGAGAGACGTGAACACCACCGACGCGACCGGACGACCCGTCGTCGTCTACGTCGCCGGGTCGGGCCGGTCGGGCAGCACCCTGCTGGAGCGGGTGATCGCCGAGACTCCGGGCTACGTCACCGTCGGGGAGTCGGTCGAGCTGTTCCGCACGGTGCTCACCAAGTCGTTGGACGGCCGGCCGGTGGGCTGCGGCTGCGGCGTTCCCGTGCTCGAGTGCCCGTTCTGGACGGCGGTGGGGGAGCGGGCCTTCGGAGGCTGGACGCAGGTCACCCCGCAGGCCGTCCGACTGCAGCGCGCCGTCGCCGCCCAGCGCCACCTGCCCCGACTGCTGGGGCTCGTGCCCGCAGACGATCAGTTCCACCACGACCTCCGCGCCTACACCGACCTCTACCGGCGGCTCTACCTGGCGGTGCTCGCCGAGTCGGGCGCCGCAGTGGTGGTGGACGCCAGCAAGTGGCCGGCTCAGGCGGTGGCCCTGAGCCACAGCCGCGACCTCGACCTGCGCGTCCTGCACCTGGTGCGCGACGTGCGCGGTGTCGCTGGCTCGTGGACAAAGGCCGGAGTGGTCAAGCCGACCTCCGGCGCTCGGCAGGAGACGATGGGCACCCACCACCCGGTGGCCACAGCCGCCCGGTGGTCGCTGTTCCAGCTCGAGGTCCAGGCCCTTCGCGGCCGCGTCGATCGGGCGACCAGGGTGCGCTACGAGGACTTCGTCGCCGCCCCCGGCCCGGTCGTCCAGCGGGCGCTGCGCGAGCTGGGCACCCCGGTGCCCGACGGGGCTCTGCGCCAGGTGGACGGGCGCATGGTGACGCTGCACCCGTCCCACGGTCTGGCCGGCAACCCCAGCCGGTTCCGCCACGGCCAGACGGCCCTGCGCAGCGACGACGGCTGGCGGGACCAGCTGGACCGTCCCACCCGCGCCGCGGTCACCACCGTGGGGCTGCCCGGCATGGTGACCTGCGGCTACCTGCCACGACGCACGACGAGGAGCCCGCGCAGTGAGTGACCAGAGTCCGACGACGCCGTGGCCCGCGGTCGCGGTCGTGATCCCCACCCGGGGTCGCCCGGTGGAGGTGCGGGAGGCCCTGGCATCCGTAGTCGCCCAGGACTACCCCGGCCCCCTCGAGATCGTCGTGGTCCATGACGTGGAGGACCCCGACACCGAGCTGGAGTCGTTCACGCGGGACGACCGCGACGTGCGGGTCACCAGCAACAGCCACCGCCAGGGCCTGGCCGGCAGCCGCAACACCGGGCTCGACCTCACCGGCGCCGCCCTCGTCGCCTCCTGCGACGACGACGACACCTGGCACCCGCAGAAGCTGGCCCGCCAGGTCGAACGCCTGCACGCCGACCCCGAGCTCGGGGTGGTGGGCGCCGGCATCCGGCTGCTGATGGGCCCGGAGCAGGCCGTCGACTGGCCGGGCGACGCCGAGGTGGTCACCCAGGCCGACCTGCTGCGCTCGCGCCGCAAGGAGCTGCACTCCTCCACCCTGCTCGTGCGCCGATCGGTGTTCGACCAGGTCGGCGGCTACGAGGAGGGCCTGCCGCAGGGCTACGGCGAGGACTACGAGTTCTTGCTGCGCGCCGTCGCAGCCACCAAGGTGGGTGTGGTCACCGAGGTGCTGGCAGACATCCGCAAGTACAACCAGTCGTGGTTCCGGGACCGCGCCGAGGTCACCGTGCAAGCGCTGGAGTACCTGCTGGCCACCCACCCGGAGATCGCCACCTCCAGGCCCGGTCATGCCCGCGTGCTCGGGCAGATCGCGTTCGCGAAGGCGACGCTGGGCGACCGTCGTGGGGCGCTGCGCTGGTCCGGACGGGCCCTGCGGCGCTGGCCGGTGGCTCCGCACGCCGCGCTCGCCCTCGCCCAGGCCGCCACCGGCGTCGACCCATCGGTCGCGCTGCGCTCGGCACGCACCTTCGGCCGCGGGCTCACCTGAGGACGCCGCCCGTGTCCGCAGCCCCGTCGTCGGCGCCGCCCCGCGTGGGTGGTGCGCCCGTGCTGGTCACCGGTGTGCCACGCTCGGGTACCACGTGGGTGGCCCGAACGCTGGCCGCCCGCCCTGGGGTGGCCATGCCCGGGCGTGAGCCGATGAACCCCGAGCGGGACAAGGGGCAGTACGCCCTCGCCCACACCCTCGACGGCTGGGCCCGCCTGACCCGCCTCACCCGAGGTCAGCGACTGGCGCTGCGCGCCTGCTACGCCGGGCTGGAGCCGCGCGGCTACAGCCGGTACGGCGTGCGCCGGTGGGCGGCGGCGCTGCCCTGGACCCGCGTGGTCGTGAAGGACCCCTACGCGATGCTCTCGCTACCGGTGGTCGTCGAGGCCACCGGTGCCATCCCGGTGCTCGTCTACCGGCACCCAGCGGCCGTGCTCGCCAGCTACCGCCGGATGGGATGGCGGCCGGACATGGCCGAGATCGTGCAGATGCCGGACTTCCACCGGCTCCGCGGCGCCGACGCCGACCCGGCCGAGGACGACGTGGCGGCGATGGCGCAGTTCTGGCGCTTCCTCAACGGCCTCGCCCTGGACGACCTGTCCTCGCTGCCCCGCCACGTGGTGCTGTCGCACGCCGAGCTCGCCGCAGGGGGCGCTGCGGCCCTGGGGCTGCTGTGCGCCAGGCTGGGCCTCACCCCGCCCGCTCCCGAGGCCGCACCACCTGCGGCCGTCTCGTCGCCATCCGCGCGCACGTCGCTGCACAACCTGGACCGCGACCCCTCCGGGGTGGCCGACGGGTGGCGCGCCGACGTCACCGAGGACGAGCTGAGCCGAATGGAAGACCTCGCCGGGGACGTGCTGGAGGACCTGACCGCCCGTCGCCTCGTCCTGTCCGCCGATGCAGAAGGGGGCCGCTGACCGTGACCCGTACGCCCAACTTCCTCTACCTGGGCCCCGACAAGGCCGGCTCGTCCTGGCTGCACGAGGTGCTGCTGACCCACCCACAGATCTACCTGACACCGGCCAAGGACCTGTACTTCTTCGACCGCTACTACGACCGCGGGGCGGTCTGGTACCTCGACCAGTTCGCCGCCGCCCGCGACGACCAGACCGTGGTCGGCGAGGTCTGCCAGGACTACCTGTCGTTCCCGCCGGCACCCGAGCGGATCCGGGACGTGCTCGGCACCGACGTGCGGATGATGGTGACTCTGCGCGACCCGGTGGAACGGGCCTTCTCCTCCTACCTCTACATGCTCAAGCACGGCGAGGAGCCGGGAACGTTCGCCGAGGCCCTGACCGGTAGACCGGAGCTGGTCGAGCACAGCAGCTACGGGGCAGGACTCGCCCGCTTCTACGAGATGTTCGACCGCGACCGCATCCACGTGGCCCACTTCGACCAGCTGCAGACCGACCCGCAGGCGTTCATCGACGGCGTGCTGCGGTTCCTCGGTGTGAGCCCGATGACCCTGGACGTGGAGCTGACGGAGGCCCGGTTGCCCGCCTCCCGGGCCCGGTCGGTGCACACGGCCCGGGTCGTGCGCAAGCTCGCCACGTGGGTGCGCCTGGCCGACGGCGCCGAGCTCGTCGGCAAGGTCAAGCGCTCCCCGCTGGTGCACAAGGTGCTCTACGTGCCCTTCGGCGACGACAAGCCGACGCTGGCCGAGTCCGACGTGCAGCGGATGCGGGACCTGCTCGACGACGACGTCACGCTGCTCGAGCAACTGGTCGGGATCGACCTGCGAGCCCGGTGGGGCTGGACGTCGGCGCCGGCCGGGGCGACGGCGCCGGCCGGGACAGGCAGGGCTCAGACGTGACGACCCTCGCCCCTCCTCCGGCGCCACCGGCCGGTGACGACGCCGGCACGGCGGTGACCGACGCTGTGGCCCGGCCCGCGGCCCCGCAGGCTGCTGCGCCGCCCACGGGCCTGCCGCACGCCCTGACCGGGGCCGCGCGGGGTCGGCGGACCCCGCTGCTACCGACGGGATGGCCGTTGAGCGTGCTGTTCCTCGGCTTCCCGCTGTGGTGGGCGCTGGGCGTGAGCCACTTCGTCTTCATCCTCGCGGCGATCCCGATGACGCTGACACTGCTGCGTCGTCGGCCCACCTACGTCCCCCGCGGCTTCGGCGCGTGGGTGCTGTTCCTCGTCTGGGTGATGGCCGGCGTGGCGCTGCTGTGGGCCGACGCGCCCGGCACCCAGTCGGTCGTCGGCACGTCCACGGTGCTGCCGTTCGCGTACCGGGCCGCGTGGTACGTCGCCTGCACGGTGGTGCTGCTCTACGTGCTCAACGTGCGAGAGGAGGAGCTGCCGACCCGGCGGGTCGCCCGGCTGCTGGCCTTCCTCTTCGTCGTCACGGTGGCCGGGGGGGTCGCGGGCGTGCTCGCGCCCGGCTTCTCGTTCGCCTCGCCGCTGGAGCTGATGCTCCCAGGCCAGCAGGAGGGGTGGGTCAAGGACCTCATCCACCCGTCGCTGGCCGGCTCCTCGGACTTCCTCGGGTTCGAGCTAGGTCGACCGAGCGCGCCGTTCGCCTACGCCAACGCGTGGGGCAACAACCTGGCCATGCTGCTGCCCTTCTTCGTGTACGCCTGGCTCGGGCGGGATGCCGGGTGGCGCCGCTGGCTCGCCCCGCTGGTACTGGTGGTGGCCGTCGTCCCAGTCGTGTACTCGCTCAACCGGGGCCTGTGGGTGGGGCTGGCGGTCGCGGCGGTGTACGTGGCGGTCCGCTTCGCGCTGCGTCGACGGTATGGCCCGATCCTGGCGCTGGGGGCGCTGGGTGTCGCAGCGGCCCTGCTCGTGGTGGCGACTCCCCTCGGTGACCTCGTGCAGCTGCGGCTGGAGACCCCGCACAGCAACGAGCGTCGCACCTCGCTCGCGACCACCGTGCTCGAGATCACCACCCAGGGCTCGCCCGTCGCCGGCTACGGCAACACCCGCACCTTGCAGGGCACGTTCGGATCGATCGCCGGTGGCGACACCCCCCAGTGCCCCAACTGTGCACCACCCCCGCTGGGGACCCAAGGCTTCCTCTGGCGCCTGCTCGTCACGACCGGTCTCGTGGGGACCCTTCTCTACCTGTGGTTCATGGGCCGCCAGCTGCTGCGCTTCCTGCCTGATCCCTCCCCCGTGGCCATCGTCGGGACCACCGCGGTGCTGCTGTCGTTCGTCTTCTTCTTCTTCTACGACTCCCTCGAGTCACCGATGTACGTCCTGATGATTGCCATCGCGCTGATGAACCGCCAGCTGCTGACCCGGGCGCGCCGGCCCGCTGCCCCGACGGGGAACGGTCGCCACGGCCCGCGGGCCGTTGTCCGGCCGGCCGTGGAGGTGACGACGTGACCGGGCCCGGTTCCGACCGGGAGCTGGTGCTGCGCACCGCACAGGTGCTGTGGCCAGGGGAGGTGGGGCGCCTCGTCCACGGTGTCCGGCCTGGACGCCCGGGACAGCAGTGGCACGTCCTTCCCTCGCCCGACCGGGCCCGGCTGCTCGTGCCACGACGTCCGCGGTGGGCCGCAGCGATGCTCGATCGGCGCGCCGGTGGCCTCCGCAGCCAGGCTCGGCAGCGTTCCCTCGGTCTGGCCGTCGGCGGGCCGTGGGGAGCGCTGGCGCCGACCTGGCGCCTGCAGGTGGCTCCGCGTCCGGACACCCGGGTCGAGACGCTGCTGGGCAGCATCGCCGGCACCGAGGTCGGCGTGGGCGTGCGCTTCGGCACCCCCCGGGCAAACCGCAAGCCGCTGCTGCAGGCCCTTGACGACCAGGGGACGACCCGGTCGTGGACGAAGGTGGCGCTGCGCCCGGCGGACCGACGCAGGCTCGACCAGGAGCAGTCCGGCCTGGGCACGCTGGCCGGAGCCCTGCACAGGCTCGAGGTACCGGCCGTGCTCGGTCGGGCCGAGCGGGCCGGCGCGGTGCTGCTGGTGCTCTCCCCGCTGGTCTCCGGCGGTCAGCCGTGGCAGCAGTGGCCGATCCCGTGGGCCGCGATGACCGAGGTCGCCACGGTCGCTGGGACGGCTCGCGGCACCGTCGGCGACCTCGAGGGCTGGGCGCGCTGGCGGCGGCTACGTGAGGAGGCCGCCGACTCGGCGGCGCTGCAGCGCCTCGCGCTCGCCACCGATGCCGCGGCCGCGAGCCTCGGTGCCGAGCAGGTGGAGACGGGGCACTGGCACGGTGACTGGACGCCCTGGAACATGGGGTACCACCATGGCCGGCTGCAGGTCTGGGACTGGGAGAACTTCGCCGGGGGCCGGCCGCTGGGGTTCGATCCGCTCCACTTCGCGACCCAAGGCCTGTTCGCCCGGCGCGCCGACGTGGCAGCGGTGTGCCAGGCGCTCGACGAGATGCGGCCAGGGCTCGCCGAGATGAGCGTGGGAGGTCGCGCGGTCGACACCACCTGGGCCCTGTACCTGCTCGAGGTGGCCCACCGCTACCTGTTCGCGGCCGGCGAGTCGCCCGGCGCTGGCGTGACCCGCAGGCTCGCCTGGGTCCTCGACCAGCTGGATGCGGCCGCACGTCGTCCCACCGGCGTGCCGGGAGCCCTCCGATGAGCACCGCACCGCTGCCCACGATCGAGGCGATGACTGCGTTCGTCCGGCGCAACCTCGCGCTGCTCGTGGTGCTGACGTTGCTCGGAGGGGTGCTCGGCTGGGTGGTCGCCGCCGCCCGTCCCGACCGTTACGTCGCCAGCGCCACGGTGCTGCTCCCCATTCCGCCGCAGCGGGAGAACCGGCCCGCCCCGGAGCCGGAGACGCTCGACACGCTCGCCCGGCTCGCCTGGTCCCAACCGGTGGTCGCCGCCGTCGCCGACGCCACCGAGCTGGACGAGCCGGACGTACCCGACCGGATCGCGGTGTCAGCGGTCCCGCTGAGCCGGCTGCTGGTCGTGCGCTTCACCGGCGACTCCGCGGCTCAGGCGCGCCTCGGCGCCCAGACGACCGCCCGTGAGCTGATCCGGGAGCGCCGGGAGGTCTTCAGCGACGGGGGTTCGATCGCCCAGGCAGCGCAGCGCCCTGACGGCCCCGTGCGCGCCAACGTCGAGGTCTTCGTGGTCAGCGGCGCGCTGCTCGGTCTGCTGCTGGCCACCGGCGTCGCCACGGCCCGGGAGGGGCTGAGCAGGCGACCGGAGCGGGTGCTGCGACGCGAGAACGACAGACAGGCGGCAGCGGGTGACCCGCTGCTGTGGACAGGAGGATGAACGTGGACAACGACACGGCCCAGCCGCGGGAGCGGACGGCCATCTGGGACGCCCTGAGATACCACCCGGTACCTGTCGTCCTCGGCGCGGTGCTGGGGCTGCTGCTGGGCTTCGGGGTCGCGGCGGCCTTGCCCAGCACCACCTCGGCGAATTCGACGGTGCTGCTGCGCCCGCTGCCCGGCAATCCCTACTCGACCGACACCGACCGGGACCCGTTGGTGGCGTTGCAGACCGAGGCTCAACTCGTCCGCTCCGACGAAGTCAGCCAGCTCGTCATCGACGACCTCGGGCTCGACACCGCCGTCGGCGACCTTCGGTCCCGGGTGCGCAGCTCGGTGCCGTCCAACACCCAGGTGATCCAGGTCGAGTACACCGGCTCCGGCTCGGAAGCCACCAGGATCGCCCAGGCCTACGCCGATCAGTACCTGCTGTTCCGCGTCACGCGAGGTGAGGCTTTCCGGCAGACCCAGCTGGCCTCCCTCGACCGGCAGATCGCCAACCGGCAGGAGGAGCTGGCGCAGATCGCGGCGCTGCCCGCCGGACCGTCCCGTGACGACGTGTCGTCGTCGGTGAGCCAGGCGCTGGTGTCGCTGCAGTCCCAGCGGGACAACCTGGCCGAGGCGACGCTCGACCCCGGCCAGGTGATCGTCCCGGCCCGGCAGTCCGGAGGCGGCCCGGGCCTGCTCGACGTCCTGCTGCCCCTGCTCGGACTGCTCGTCGGCGCCGGGCTCGGCCTGCTGCTGGCGGTGATGCGGGAGCGCTCGGTCGGCCTGCTCCGCCACGTCGAGGACGTGGAGGACGCCGACGTGCCGGTGCTGTCGGTACTGCCGGCCACCCCGGCGAAGGGGGGAGGTCCGTCGCACGAGCAGCGGTTGGCCGTGCGCGGTCTGGTGCTGGCGTTGTCGGCGGCTCCCCAGGCTCGTACCGTGGCCGTGACGCCGGTGACCCCCGCAGCCCACGCACACGTGCTGTGCGAGCACGCGGCCGAGTCCGCCGCCGCCCACGGGCGGCCGGCGGTCACCGTCGACGCGCAGCGGCTTACGGTCGACCCCCAGGCCGCACCCGCCGAGGTGGCCGGGACGCGCGCTGCGATGATCGCGTTGCTCTCCGCAGCGCGCCAGGGTGACCACCGCCGGCTCAGCGAGAGTGCCAGCGCGGTCGGCCTCGACCCCGAGGGCACCGTGCGGGCGTGGCCGGCTACCGCGCAGGGGGAGGAGCCGGAGCTGACCCTCGTCGCTACCGGCGACAGCGCCCGGTCCGGGACCGACCTCGTGCTCGAGTGCGTCGACGCGGTGGTGCTCGCCGTGCAGCTGGGCCAGACTCGGCGCGACTCCTTGGACCGCGCCCTGACCGCCCTGCGGTACCTCGGCGTGCCGGTGCTCGGCGTCGTCGCACTCGAGGGTGGCCTCCCGGCATCCCCGCCGGCACGAGCCGAGCAGGACACCGAGGCCAGCACACAGGTGGCTGCGGAAGCATCCGCCGCCGCACCCGGCCGCAGCTGACGCAGGGCCGGCCAGCCCGGCCGGAGCCCACGAACGATGACCGTGCAGACGCGTGCGACGAGCTCGGACGAGAGGTACGTCCGGGCCCTCGCGCGCGGCGGCACGGCCAGCGTGGCCGGGGCCGCAGTGTCGGCTCTCGGCGGGTTCGTGGTGGTGCTGCTCGTCACGCGCGGCTACCCCGCGCAGGTGGCGGGCACCCTGTTCGCGACCACGTCGCTGTTCCTCATCGTGCTCACCGTGGCGCAGCTCGGCTCGGAGGCCGGGCTGCCGCGGTGGATCCCGGTGAAGCTGGCCTCCGGGCAGCGCACGGCCGCCCTGCGGGCGGTCCTCGCCGCCCTCGTGCCCTCCCTCGGGCTCTCGGTGCTGCTCGCTGTGGTCGGACTGCTGGCCGCCCCGGCTCTCGGCCCGCTGCTGGTCGACGCCTCGAGCGTGCCGCTCGCCGTCGAACAGATCCGGGTGCTGTCCCTCGCCCTGCCGGTGGCCGTGGTGGCCAACACGCTGCTGGCGGCGACCCGCGGGTACGGCACCATGCGGCCGACGGTGCTGGCTGACCGGATCGGTGTCACCGTCCTGCAGGCCCTCGGGGTGGCCGTCACCATCGTGGTGGGTGCCGACGCCGGCTGGCTGGTCGTCGCCTGGAGCGTGCCGTACCTGGTGTCGCTGGCCGTGGCGACGACCTGGCTGGTGCGGCGGGTGCGCCGCCCCGCTCCGAGGTCGCGGGACGATCGCACCGGGGCCGAGGTCCGCCGCGAGTACTGGGCCTTCACGGCACCACGGGTGGGGGTGTCGATCTCGCAGGTCGTGCTGCGCCGGGCCGACGTCGTCCTCGTCTCGGCGCTGCTGTCTGCTGCCGACGCGGCGGTCTACACCGCCGCGACCCGGTTCGTGGTCGTGGCCGGACTCGGCGTCCTGGGGATCCAGCAGACGCTGGCACCCCAGCTGAGCCGCGCCTTCGCACGCGGGGACCACGAACAGGCGCAGCATCTGTTCCTGCTGGCCACCGCGTGGATGATGTTCGTCTCCTGGCCGATGTACCTCGTGCTGACCGCAGCCGCCCCCCAGCTGCTCGTGCTCTTCGGCCCCGGGTATGCGGTGGGCGCAGCGGTCGTGGCCATCGGGTCGGCCGGGATGCTCTACGGCACCAGTGCCGGGGCGGTGGACACCGCGCTGGTCATGGCTGGCCACAGCCTGCTGAGCCTGGTCAACAGCCTCGTCGTGGTGGTCGTCAACGTCGCCCTCAACCTGCTGCTCATCCCGCGGCTGGGGATCGTCGGCGCGGCCAGCGCGTGGGCGGTCTCGGTGCTGCTGCGCAACGTGCTCGCCCAGGTGCAGGTGCGTCGGCTCAACCGGCTCCGGCTCTACGGCCGTGCTGCTGCGTGGGTGGCCGGCGTGGCCGTCCTCGCCTACGGCCCGCTGCTCGCCTGGGCCGCGGTCGCCGACCCGCCACCCCCGCTGCCGCCCATGGTGGCGGCTGCCGGAGTGGCTACGCTGATCTACCTCACGGTGCTCTGGCGGGTGCCGTCGGTCTGCCTGCCCGACCTGGTGACGGCTGCACGCAGGCGGGCACCGTGAGCGCGACGCAGGCGGGGGAGACGAGGGAGGAGGGCGAGGTGGACGAGGGTCTGAGCGAGCCTCTTCCCGCGTCGTCGCAGCCGGACCTGCTCGACGAGGCTGCCCTCACCTCGTCCCGGCACGACTGCCCACCCTCCGCCGGCCCACGCGCACGGCTGGTGATCTGCACCACGCCCCGGTCCGGCTCGTACTTGCTGTCCCGCCTCCTGATCCGGGCCGGGCTGGGGGTACCGCACGAATACCTCAACCCCGTCAACGCCGCGCCCATCCGTCAACGGGCCGGGCGGTCGGGACGGCCGCTGCGCCCCGAGGAGTACCTGGACTGGCTCGACGAGCACCGGACCACGACGAACGGCGTGTTCGCGACCAAGGTGCACTGGTCGCAGCTGGCGACCGACCCGCTGGCCATCGACCGGTGGGTCCTCGGCGAACCCGCGCCCGTGCTCGTCTTTCTCTACCGGCGGGGCATCTCCGCACAGGCGCACTCGTTGCAGGACGCGGCCCGGACGGGGGTGTGGGATTCCAGCGGTCAACGCAGCACCACCCCACCACGGGGGCTGGCCGCTGTCGGCTTCGACGACATCGACCGGCTGACCTTCCGGGTGATGCACTGGAACGCGATGTGGCGGCTCGGGTTCGAGGCCTGGGAGCGACGACCGCTGGACGTCGCGTACGAGGACCTGGTGGCCGACCAGCCGGGCACGATCACCCGCATCGCCGACGCCCTCGGCGTTCCGGTAGTGCCGCCGCCCACCGAACCGGCCCCGGTCGTCGACGTCGCCCTGGCGCGCGAGCGTCGCGAACGCATCCTCGCCTACGCGCGCTCATGGGTGCCGCCGACGGCCTCCCCCCCACCTGCGACGCGGCGACTGGCCAGGGCCGTGGCCCTCGACGTCGCCCGCGGGGCGGCCCGGCGCGTCTACCGCGGGGTCGTCAGGGAGCCCCACGGCGACGAGGACCGCCAGCCCTGACCAGACCGCCGGGCCGCAACGATCACGTTTGGCACGGACACGCCCACCTTGCAGGGTGGATTCCCCGGGCAAGGGGGGCATCTGCCGTGCAGGGGCTCCGACGAACGTGCCAAACGTGATCGTTCGGAGCGGCGGGTGGGGGCTGGTCCGGCGTCAGCGCCGCCAGGCCGGCGTCGTGCCGAGCAGGCGGGCGAGCGCGTCGTCGTGGGGCGCGAAGTGCGCCTCGAGGTCCTGCCGCGTCCCCGGGCTCATCGGCGCGCGCGGCCGGGCGTTGTAGCGGTCGAACGACGCCGGCACGAACGGGTCGAGGCCCAGGAACTGCACGACCTCGGCGTAGACGCGCTCCGGCTCGGCGAAGAAGTCCTCGCTCTGCACCACGTGCACTCTGTCGGCACCCACGACCTGCTGCAGCCGCAGTAGTTGCTCGGCGTACTGGCCGCGGCGTCGGTACGACTGGTGTCGGTGCACGTGGCTGTAGTACGAGGGATCGGCCAGGAGCCGGGCGATCTCGGGCTCCACCCGGGCATCCTCGAGCTCGAGCGCACGCTCGAAGGACTCGGTCTCGAACCCTCGCTCCAGCTCGTGCTTGTGGGCGGAGTAGGCCCGCTCGACGGGGTCGCGGACCATCAGCAGCAGCCGGACCTCGGGGAGGTCGTGACCGATCCGTCCCGGCGCGTGCGGGTGGTAGGTGTAGTAGCCGCTGGACTCGAAGGTCTGCGCGCGCGGATGACGCTTCCGGGCGCGGGCCGCGAGCGGGAAGTGCCCGAGGTACCAGTCCCAGCCACGCTGGTAGGAGACGTCGAAGTAGGCGACCCCCTTGTGGAAGATCGGCGGCAGCAGCTGCGGGTGCGCCATCAGGGCGCGGTACATCGAGGTGGTCCCGCAGCGCTGGGCGCCGACCACGAGGAACGACGGCGGAAGCCTCCACCGCGCCGTGCGCTCGCCGATCGCGGGCTGCAGCCGACGGCCGAGCCGCTTGAGTTCGAGGGGGGCCGAGGCCCGGATGCTCACGATGCACCTCCAGGCCCGACGCTAGCAGCGGTGCGTCCAGGTGATCCGTGCGCGCCGGGACCAACGAACGTCCCGGACGGGCCAGGCGACCCCCGCTACGGTGGCGGCTCCCTTGCTCCACTGCTCTCGACCTCGTCCCGCCGCCAGGAGGCCACGATGACGAACCGCCTCGCCGCACCCTCCGCTCGTCATCGTGTGCGGCTCGCCGTGCTGGCGGCCGCGGCGGTGATGATCTCCCTCGTCGCGCCGTCCGCGGCGGCTGCCGAGCAGGCGTGGCGGGACGACTTCACCAGGCTGGACACCTCGGTCTGGGACGTCATGAACTGGGGCTGCTTCAGCCGCTCCAACGTGGGCGTGCAGGACGGCCTGCTGTGGCTGCGCGTCACGCCCGACCCGGCCAACCCCGTCGCCGAGTGCGAGGGGGTCACCGGCGCGCGCATCACCACGAAGGGGCTGAGGGACTGGCCGGCCGGGACGTTCTCCGCGCGGATCCGGTTCGTGACCGCTCCCGGGTCGTGGCAGACGTTCTGGCTCACCGGCGCCAACGGACTGCCGGCCCCCGGCAACGGAGAGGTCGACATCGCCGAGATCACCGGCAAGACCCCCCGGGTGGCGCACCACCGGCTGCACTCCTCGCGTGTCAACGCCCCGCTCAAGCGGTGCAGCCAAGGGGCTGACAAGTGGATCAAGCCGGACGGCGTGTGGCGGACCTACTCGGCCACGACCGGCTCGCGGCAGGTGGTCTTCCGGGTGGACGGCCAGGTGGTCGGACGCTACGAGCCCGTCCCCGAGTGCACGTGGCCGTTCGGGGATCGCATGCGCATCCTTTTCAGCGCTCGTGGCGGCCGCTACGGAGGCTCGGTGGACATCCTTCGCTACCCGGTGACCTACAACGTCGACTGGGTCTCGTGGGAACCGGCGACCTGACGTCAGGACGCGCTCTGCCCGCTCAGGCTGCGGGCCAGCCGCACCCAGATCACCCGCCGGCTCGGATCGGCCCGCACGGCCTGGGTGAACGCCCGCCGCGCGTCCGCCCACCGCCGGGCCCGGGCGTAGTGCATGCCGGCGGCCGACATGAGGTTGGCGGTCACCACCCTGTTCGGCCCGTGCAGCGCGTCGTGTCGTTCCAGCGTGCGCAGGATGCCGTCCACCCGGTTCAGCTGCTGCTGCCGCAGCGTGGACCGGGCGGGGTTCTCGTACATGAGGTACACGGCGTCGGGGATCGTGCGCAGCTCCACCGCCAGCAGCAGGCGCAGGAAGAGCTCGTCGTGCGTCCACGCCCGGATCTGCTCGTCGAACCCACCGACCGACCGTAGCTGGCGGGCCGAGACGACCAGGCCGTTGTGAGCGTGTCGGCCCTGGAAGCGCGGTCCGGCCAGCCAGTCCGCCCCGCGGGGCAGCGGGAGGGGCACATGGCTCTCCTGCCGGCCGGTGCCCTCGTCCACCGAGACCAGGGTACCGAGCACGGCGACCTCGTCGCTGTCCCAGCCCTCGAGGTCTCGGACCGCCCGGCCGATGCCCTCACCGACGAGCTCGTCGTCGTCGTCGAGGAACACCACCCACCGCGCCGTGGCGGCGGCCAGCCCACTGTTGCGGGCGGCGTTCGCCCCGCGCGAGCTGTCGTGCCGCACGACGGCGACATCGCTGGCATCGGCCTGGTAGGGCTCCTGCGAGCCGTCGTCGACGACGACGAGCTGGACGGGGACGGGAACCTGTCGTGCCGAGGCGAGCGCTCGGCGGACCAGGTGGGGGCGGTCCTTGGTGGTGACGACCACGGTGAGCGTCGGATTCGCCCCGGCGGGGGGAGTGCCAGCCTCGGCGCCGGACGGCGGCTCGACGTGCATGCGGCTCCCCGTCACGGCTCGACACCGACGGCAGCATCGCCGCCGTCAAACCTGCAAGTGTAGCCGGTGGCCAGGTCAGAGCGTGCAGGAGACGGAGTCGGCGATCGCGTCCCGGTAGGCCTGCAACTTGTCGTTGCTCTCGTCCAGCGGCCAGTACACCCATGACTTGCTGTGCCGGCTGCTGTTGAAGTACGACACCGCCGCCACCCGGTCGCGGTTCTGGCGGACGAAGCCCCACGCGTCGTTGAAGAACGCGGCGGCCTTCGGCGAGCCGAACTTGTTGGTCGCGCCCAGCTCCCCGAGCCCAACCATCATGCCACCGTAGCCGTAGCGGCCGAGCCAGCTCATGGTGTAGCCGAGCCTCTCGCTCACGGGGCGACCGGACTCGTTCTGGTAGATGTCGGTGCCCAGGAAGTGGCAGCGGTCGAGCACCGCGTTGGTGAGGAACTCCCGGGGGGCGGCCTTCTTGTTGATCGGGTTGAACTCCCAGTCGCCGATGATCGGCGCGTAGATCACGTTCTTGCGGCCGGTGGTGTTGTTCATCACGTTCGAGATGCGGACGAAGGCATTGGCCCAGTCGGCCCGGGTGCCCTCCAGCTTGTTGTGGGGTTCGTGGCAGAAGGTGACGATTACGGGCCGGGACAGGCCGGCGTAGTGCTGGGCCCTGGCTCGGATGTCGGCGTCGAAGGCGCCGTTGGCGATGGCCCGCCAGCCGCCGCGCGCCGACCCGACCGAGCCGAAGGAGATCCACGGCAGGATGCCACGGTTGTGCGCCTCGACGATCTGCTTGCGCTCGGCGGAGAGCTCGCCCCAGCCGTGGAAGGTCCGCTTGAGGCCGAACTGACCCACTTGCCGGAGCTCGGCGTCCCATGACATCGGGCTCGACATGCCCAGGTACACCTGGCCCGGTTTGTGACCCGGGAAGCGCGCCGTGGCGGCGGCAGCAGGGGAGGCCGCGAGCGACGGAACGGCGAGTGCTGCGGCACCCGCAACGCCCCATTTGAGTAGTTCACGACGGTTCAATGCTGGCGTCATGAGTCCAGAAAGGTAAAGACTCGATAACGGCGTTGTCCAATCCGGCCTTACCCGTCAGGCCCGGACGACCCCCCCCCACGGGCGACCGCGGCACCCGTGGCCAGCGGGAATGTCTCAGTAGGCGCCCTCGCCGCGGACCATCACCTGAAGCGTCTTCCAGATGATGAAGGCGTCCATGGCCAGCGACCAGTTCTCGACGTAGCGCAGGTCGACGCTCACCGACTCCTCGAAGCTCAGGTCCGACCGGCCGCTCACCTGCCACAGGCCGGTGAGCCCAGGCTTGACCAGCAAGCGGCGCTGGAAGTCGCTGCCGAACGAGGCGACCTCGCTCTGCAGGTGCGGGCGCGGCCCCACGATCGACATCTGGCCGGCGAGCACGTTGAACAGCTGCGGCAGCTCATCGAGCGAGGTCTTGCGCAGCACTCTGCCGACCCGCGTGACCCGGGGGTCGAGCCGCAGCTTGAACAGCGGTCCGGAGCCCTCGTTCAGGTGCGTCAGCTCCGCCTTGCGCTGCTCGGCGTCAACCACCATGGTGCGGAACTTCCAGATCCTGAACTCCCGGCCCATCTCGCCGATACGCACCTGACGGAAGAACACCGGTCCGGGGCTGTCGAGCCTGATGGCGACGGCGATGGCGGCCAGCACCGGCAGCAGCGCAGCCAGGGCCAGCGCGGCGACGAGGGGGTCGTACACCTGCTTGACGGTGCGCTTGATGCCGGTGAAGACCGGCTGCTCCACGTGCAGCAGCGGCAGGCCTTCGACGGGGCGGACGACCATCCGAGGCCCGACGACGTCGACCACCGCCGGCGCGACGACGACGCTCGCGCCCGTTGGGGCCAGCTCCCACGACAGCCGGCGCACGTCGGCTCCAGTCAGCGGCGAGTCGGAGACGATCGCCACGGTGTCGGTATGGGTGCGCACCACGGCGTCAGCGACGTCGGCGAAGGTGCCGAGCACGGGGACGCCGTCGATGCTCGTGGTGGGGTCACCCACCACGCAGGCGCCGACCACCTGGTAGCCGTGGTAGCTGCTGCGCGCCAGGTGCCGGTGCAGGTCGGCGATGCCGTCCGGCTGTCCGACCAGCAGGGTGCGGTGCACGAAGCGGCCGCCCGACCGGGCCCGGTGCACCCACTTGCGCAGCACGTAGCGCCCGACCAGGGTCAGTGCACCGGCCAGCGGCAGGGCGACAACGACGTAGCCGCGAGCCACCTGGGTGTTCGTCGCCCACGACAGCGTCCCGACGGTGGCGATGAGGGCCAGCACGCCGAGGCCGACCCGGTTGAACTCCTCCGGGCCGATGCCGAGGAAGCGTCGCTGGTAGCCGCCGGCGAGCGCGATGACCAGGACCCACAGCACCGGCACGCCGAGCGCGATGGCTAACGACAGCGACGGAGAACCGGGCGTGGCCGCTGCGGCCTGGTAGGCCAGGACGCTGGCCGCGACGGCCGACAGGCCGTCGACGGCCAGGGCGGCTGCGACGTAGCGGCGCTCCCAGACACGCGGGTTGCGCCCGGGGCGGGGGGGCACCTCGAAACCGCGTGCGGTGGCCGCCGTATCGGCGTCGGACCCTCGTCCGTGGGGAGTCGGCTCCACCGGTGGCGCAGGTGTCGGCAGGGGCTCCTGGCTGGTTGGCAGGGACTGCGGGGCTTGCGGCTGCTCGCCGGGCACGTCCTGGTCGGCGGGGGCGTTGTGGGTCGCGGACGCCGGGGCCGTCATGCTCTCCACCGGCGTCACGCGTCATTCCCCCTGGGGTCGTCACACGCAGGTTCTCCCTGCTGTGGCTAGTGTTTCGCGCTCTCGTCCGACACGGATCGCCCGATCGGATGATGCTCCGCGCCGAGCCCCGTCGACGCCCCTACCGGCTCCCGCCAGGCCGGCTCATTTGTTGTCGCGGCCCGCCCCCGCTACCCTGCAGTGACCGTCGCCGGGAGCGTCTTCGGTGCGCAGTCGAGATGTGGGGGCCGGATGAAGGTCAGTGGGCGCGCTGTCTTGGTCGTGGGTCTGGCGTTCGCGCTGGCCGTGGCCGGCAACTCGTCGGCCTCGGCCGCCGCGTCCGCTCGGTGGGAGATGAACGAGCCGGCCGGGGCCACCACGATGGTCGACAGCGGGGGAGCCGGGCTGAACGGGGTGGTGGGCACCGAGGTTCGCACCGGCGTGGCGGTCAGCGGCGCCGTGGTCTACCGGTTTCCGTGGGTCAGCGGCCTCGGCACCGCGTACCGTCCGCAGCGCCTGGTGACCGTGGCCGACAACCCGTACCTCGACGTCACCGGCGCGTCGTACCAGGTGAGCCTGCGGCTGAAGACCAAGCAGACCTACGTGAACGTGATCCAGAAGGGGCAGTCCGGCAACTCCGGCGGCTACTGGAAGATCGAGCTGGACAACGGGTACCCCAACTGCCTCTTCCGCGGTCCGAACGGCTCGCTGACGGTGACGTCCAGCGTGCGGGTCAGCGACAACGCCTGGCACACGGTGAGCTGCAACCACAGCACCCAGGGGCTGCAGGTCGTGGTGGACGGGGTGGCGGGTAACCTGCGAGCCGGCAGCACCGGTCAGATCAACAACAACCGGCCCGTCGCCATCGGCGGGAAGGTCAACTGCGACGGCGTCACCGCCAAGTGCGACTACCTCAGCGGCGACGTCGACCGGGTGGAGATCGTCAAGTCCTGACCCGACGGGTGCGCTCCGACGATGCGACGCCCGGGGCCACTTCGCCGTGCACGAGGGTGTCGACCAGACCCGCGAACCGTGCCACCGCGGCCGTGACGTCGGTGTCCTCCTCGACGTCCTGCCGGCCCCGGAGCAGGGCGGCTTCCACGGCCCGCTCGAACTGGGGCTCGTCCAGGGCCATGTCCACCATCCCGGAGCCCGCGAGCCGGGTGACGAAGCGCACCTGGTGGTCGTCCACGTGCTCGCCGAAGCGGCGCTCCCGGGGCACGACCACCGGGGTGTGCCCGGCGCCGCGGGCCTCCAGGATCGTGCCGGGCCCCCCGTGAGTGACCACGGCGTCCGCCTTCTCCAGCAGTTCGATGAGCGGCGACGCGGCCAGCATCTCGTGCGCCTCCACCAGCCGGGGTGCGGGGGAGTAGCCGTGCTGAACCACCACGTGCACGTCAGGGTGGGTCGCGCTGAACCGTTCCACCCAGGTCAGCAGGCGGACGAACGGGTGGTGGTCGGTCCCGACGCTGACGAACAACAGGCTCACATCAGTCTCCCCACGACCGTCGCTTTGGGCCACAGCGCGGCCTGCTCCTCCCACTGGGCGAGGAAAAGGTCGCTGGCGGGGTAGCAGAGCCTGCCGCTCATGGTGCGCGAGTCGACGCGGTCCAGCACCTCGATGAACACCGTCTTGGCCTTGACGGTCCGCGCCAGCCAGAAGAACGGCACGGCGACCCCAGCCCCGGTGCTGACGATCACGTCGGGCCGGTAACCCTGCAGCTCGCGCCGGGCGAGCATCAAGTTGCGCAGCAGGTTCGGGATGTTGCGGGTGGTGGGGTGGTGGGCCCAGGTCACCTGCTCGCCCACCAGCTTGTGCTGGGCGTCGAGGGTCGGAGCACTCACCCAGCGTCGTTCGTGCACGCTCCACCACGGGCGCAGGGCCATCATCTGAGCCAGATGACCGCCCTGGGTGGTGACGAGCAGGACCTTCACGACGAGCACCGTTCGATCGGAGGCAACTGGGGATTCACTCTATCGACCGCGGGGCTGAGGGGGATCAGCCGTGCGGATGGTTCCGACCCGTCACGACCAGTAGATGATCACCCGGTCGCCGACCTGGGCCTCGTTGAACAACTGGGTCTGCCCACCCCAGCTGCGGGTGTTGACGCAGCCGTGCGAGGCGCC
>Ga0114939_10001267_pt1 | contig 20113 bp, 16 predicted proteins | sample AshMeaCrysSpring_FD_87196 | JGI IMG/M metagenome (GOLD analysis project Ga0114939, IMG submission 87196) | Groundwater microbial communities from Big Spring, Nevada to study Microbial Dark Matter (Phase II) - Ash Meadows Crystal Spring | ecosystem: Environmental > Aquatic > Deep subsurface >...
CGGGTGCCATTATTTACCCCATCATGATAAAAAAACACCCGATAAATTGAATGCCCTTTTGCCAAGGCCGCTTTCGCAAATTGATACGCCGTATCCGCGGCTTGGTGCTGATAGGGGCCTTCATTGACCATGATACCAAACTTCATTTGCCGCTTACCTTTTTTTAATTAAAAGCGGATATGGGTAGAGGCGTTCAGACTATTCCGTGCGCCCCGCCAATTATCAATATGGAACTTCGTGAACGGCAACTCCGTCAATTCAAAGAAACGCGGCCAACCAATTCGGTCTATCCAATCAGCGAGGCGCTCCCAGTCTTTCGCATCCTTTTTATAGACGCTCAGAATCTTTTTGATAATCGCTGCCGCTTCCGGCCAACGTGGCGGATTATTAGGTATTCCCGCGGCGACTAATTTATGGAATTGGGGTTTGCTCCGCGCATTGGAGTTTTTACCGCCGACCCAAATAGCTAATTTAGAATTCTCCGGGTCATTAATTTGCATTGGCGGGCAGGGTGGATAACAAGCACCGCAACAAATACACTTCTTTTCATCAACTTCTAGCGAGGGCTTGCCATTTACCATTGCGGGACGAATTGCTGCAACCGGACAACGAGCTACTACCGTCGGGCGCTCGCAGACATTTGCCACTAAATCATGATTAATCTTTGGCGGTTTGGTGTGTTGAATGTTAATTGCAATATCACCTTGCCCGCCACAATTAATTTGACAACAGGATGTCGTCAAATGCACCCGATTCGGCATTTCTTCGCGGATGAATTCCTCATGCAACTCATCCATCAGGGCCTTTACGACACCAGACGCGTCGGTGCCGGGAATATCGCAATGGAGCCATCCCTGCGTATGGGCAATCATCGCGACGGAATTACCGGTCCCGCCAACCGGAAAACCCTCTGCCTGTAACTTTTCAATCAGCGGATTGACTTTACTCTGATCAGCTAAAAGATACTCGATATTGCTCCGAATCGTGAAGTGGACATACCCCTCACCGTATTGATCTCCGATATCGCATAATTTGCGAATCGTGTAGAGATCCATTTGTCGTTGAGTGCCGGCGCGCACCGACCAGACTTCCTCACCACTTTCAGCAACGTGGTGGAGAACTCCCGGACGGGGACGATCGTGCCATTTCCACTGCCCGTAATTCCGGCGCAACACCGGATGCATATATTGGAATGGATCCGGTACACCACTCTCAATTGGTGGACGTAATTCGGCCATCATAACCTCCAAATTAGACAATACTGGTAAATTCTTAGAAAATTCCTCCCTCGTTTACTAAACGAGGAAGGTTCGGTTTGTTTTTACTCTTACTTTAACCTGCAACTCGGGCTTTCCACTTCGCGGATTCTTCATCCCAGCCGTCGGTCCTCACATAAGAACTCGTACGGGGATGCGCGATCATATGGGGGTCGACGTCAATTCCGATACCCTCTAGGAAATTTACTAGGCCGATCCGATCGATCATCTCTCCGGTACGTTCGTGTTCGAGCGCATTTTCCGCAAAGAAGTCAATCGTGTTTTGAGCAATTTCACGCAACCGTTCGATGTCTTCTTCGGACTCGAGCTTCATAAAAGGAACGACGACCGTGCCGAATAAATCGCCAATCTTCAAGGTACGTTTCCCACCAATTAACACCGTGACGCCTTTATCTTTACCAGGCTTGAGTGCTTTCGTCATGACATTTAAGCAGTGCATACACCGCACGCAATTACGATTGTCGACCGCGAGGGTGTCATCACTATTTAGACTCAAGCACTTAGTTGGGCAACGGCTAATTACGTTGTCAATTACATATTGCCGACCATTTTTTGCGATAAAGGCTTTCACTGCTTCCTGATCGACTTGCATATCGTCACGCCAGGTGCCGATTACCGCCATATCCGCGCGTTGCACGGAATTCATACAGTCATTTGCACAACCAGAAAACTTAAACTTAAATTTATATGGAAGCGCCGGGCGGTGCATATCATCTAGGAAAGTATTAACTATTTCCCGATGAGTGCGGGCGGTGTCATAGCAGGATTGTTCACAGCGGGCATGACCAATACAGGACATACTGGTGCGTACTGCCGGCCCAGCGCCGCCTAAATCAAAACCCATCTCATTTAATTCATCAAAAGCGGCCTGCACTTTGTCAGTGCGAATTCCTTGGAACATGATATCGCCGCTTTGCCCATGAAAAGCAATTAGCCCGGAACCATGTTTTTCCCAAATATCGCACATTTCTCTTAAAATGCCGGTTGTATAGTGCATTCCCGCTGGCGGTTGAACTCGCAGAGTATGAAATTCCGCCGACTCGGGGAATTTATTTGCCACTTCCGAAAAACGGGGGATAATTCCCCCCCCATAACCAAAAACGCCGACGGTGCCGCCCTTCCAAAAACCTTTGCGGGTCTCGTAGGAATGCTCGAGTTGACCGAGCAGGTCCACCATCATATCGTTATCTTTCGCCAAGCGTTTAATTCCGGTAATAAAACTTGGCCACGGCCCGCTCTCGAGTTGATCGAGCATCGGGGTATTGTGCATTTGTTTCGCCACGATTATCTTCTCCACACCAAGGATTTTTACTTTACAAAAATACTACTGTACTTTACCTAACAAAATTACTACTATAAACAAAACCTCGACCCCTCATTGAAACAGACCAACCACTTCAAATTGAAGGGCGGTCTCACCGCGCCTTAATCCCTAAAGAGCTAAAAAGTTGTTTCAAACTATCAACGAGGGGCAATTTTGGGTGACGGCAAGTGTAGTAAGCGTTTTCTAAACTGGCCACATATCCATCGGGAGAGAATAAAAAATACTTTTTATTCCAATAAGGATATTTACTTAAATTACGAATGAGTTTTGCCGAATAGTGTAGCTAATTACTCATTTATAATAAGGTGCGATGGCAATTTTCAGTATGTTAGACTCTCCGCCGTCGCGCAGAATTAAGTTTCTCGAAGAACTCACTTAAAATATGATTATGATCCATTTTCCCTTGGTTCTACTACAGCTGATTTTTTGGGAGCAGGTGCTTGCCGTAGGGCTGGACTCCCCCCCCCCGAGCGCCCCTCATACTTCGCAACAGTGGATTCGTGAGCATGTCGCCGGATATGAAGAGCCTTTTACCCTGACCATTCGGGAGAAGCCGTTGCGGGTATGTCCGGCGGTGGCAAAATTCTATTATGGCCGGGACTATTTACCGGCGTGGAATAATTCTCAGGCGGAACATTTATTAGCGGCACTGAAAACGGCGCATCGTGAGGGACTCGACCCTGCGGATTATCAAATTGAGCGCGTCGAATCAACACTAAATGCCGCTCAAGCAAATAGTACAGATAATGTAATTCGTGCTGAATTAGATATCTTATTATCCCAAATATTTATGCGTTACGCGTCGCATTTGGGGGGATGGCGCGTTGATCACCCGAGTAATGTTGACCCGGAATGGGCGGCGAAACGGCCTTTTATTGATCTTCCTGAGTTATTGAATAAGGCCTTAGCAAATGATCGAATTGCCGAGACTCTATTTGGATTATTACCGACGCACCCGGACTATATACGTTTGCGCGAGGCGTTGGCGCGTTATCGCGAAGGTAGCGAAGGAAAACGACCTAATAAATCAACTACTGCCGTAAAAGCTAAAACCAAGAACCAACCGCAACGTCAAGTTAATGCAGACGTCGCATCTGAGTCGATTAAAAGTAAAATCCGCCAAATCGAAATTAATTTAGAGCGCTGGCGGTGGCTACCACGTGATTTAGGCAAACGTTATATCATGGTCAATGTCCCGAATTATGACCTAAAGGTCGTAGAAAATGAGCGCACGGTATTGACCATGCGTGTTGTAGTCGGCAAGCCTTATTTGCGCACGCCAGTATTTAACTCAGAAATGACTTATCTGGTAATTAATCCCTATTGGAATGTCCCGCCATCGATTGCCGAAAAAGAATTGCTTCCGATTTTGCGCCGCGACCCGAGTTATTTAGCGCGCCATGATATGGAAATAGTTGCTAGAAAAGGTAAATTCCTCCTGCGTCAACGTCCAGGCATCAAAAATCCTTTGGGTACGGTTAAGTTTATGTTTCCGAATCGTTTCAATGTCTATTTACACGATACTTCGCAGCGGGGACTTTTTGCGCGTAGAGAACGAGTCTTTAGTCATGGCTGTATTCGGATTGAAAAACCTACCGAGTTATTAGAATATGTGCTTGGTCCTAATTCCCGCTGGAATCGCAATACTCTCAGGACTTTGAATCGAGAACGTGAGCGAATTGTTAGCCTACCGCAACCAATTCCAGTGCACATCATGTATTGGACCGCATGGGTAGACGATGACGGAAAAGTCCAATTCCGTAAAGACATTTACGGGCGCGATAGACTTTTAGAGGCAAAATTGAACCCGCAATCAAGTAATAATAACGCCCCGCCAAAAAAATTGGCAAATAAATCGAATCCCAAACGACGTGGATGATTAAACAACTAATAGACTAAAGAGGTGTAACAATGACAGAGTGGTCGGACCTTCTTTTGGAAGAAACTCTAAACCGGCGTCAATTCTTGAAATTAGGCATATTACCCTTGTTGCTTTCTGGCCTTGGGGGAATTGTTACGAGTTTAATTTTAACCCCAGAAGATGCGGAGGCTCGTTCTCGTAAATCACCACCGGCAATTAAACCACGCTATAAAAAAGCAGTAACCCGATACATTAAACGCGAACGCCGTCCCACGCGTTTCTCTCGAAGCCAGCGGAATACCCGTAAACGAAATACAACGCGGAGCCGTAATTCAGAGACAGGGCGTTATTCCGCAAGACGAAGTCGCCGTTACCATGTTCGGCATTACCACCGTAAAATTACTCGGCGCTCATATACCCAAAACTTTTACATAAATGAAGAACCAGATAATGAATATTACCTGCAATTCGGAAATGAAAATGAACGGGTGCTTTATCTCTACAATGTTCACACCGGGGAGTTTTTCAACGACGTATATTGGGCCGATGGTGATTATCTCTCGGAACAAGTTGACGCCCTCAATAAATTAATGCGCGATCACTATACCGGGGAAATTGTTAATATTGATACCCGTTTGTTTGATTTACTTTATAGTATGTGTGGGCGTATCGAATACAACAAACCTCTCCATATAATCTCCGCATATCGCTGCCTTTCTACGAATAATATGCTCCGCGAGCAAGATAACGCTGTTGCTTTGCATAGCCTTCATATCGATGGAATGGCAGTAGATATTCGCGCTCCCGGATTGCATACCAGTTATCTCCGTAAAGTCGCTATAGATATTCAGCGCGGCGGAGTTGGCTATTATCCCGGTTCTGATTTTGTCCATGTAGATACCGGGCCAATACGTTATTGGTAAATTAAAAACCAAGGCGTAACTATCTCGGAGAAATGGGAATGATTATTATTACCGGAGGGGCGGGTTTTATTGGCAGTAATCTTGTCAAAACTTTGAATACCCGGGGACGCACTGATCTTCTAGTCGTGGATAACCTTAAACAGGGGATAAAGTTTAAGAATTTAGTAGATTGCCTAATTTGGGATTTTATGGATAAAGAGGAATTCCTTCGACATATTCAGCGCGGCGCGGTTTTTGAGGGCGGAATTGATGCGGTCTTCCATTTAGGCGCTTGCTCTTCGACTACTCAATGGGACGGTCATTACATGATGGCGAATAATTATGCGTACTCTCGGAGCTTATTTAATTATTGTCTAGTTCAGCGGGTGCCATTTATTTATGCCTCGAGCGCAGCTGTTTACGGAAACGATACGGTGTTTAAGGAGGAGCCAATTTATGAAGTGCCGTTGAATATTTACGGCTATTCTAAACTGCTCTTTGATCAATACGTACGCCGTCACTGTGCCCATGCCCATAGTCAAATTGTGGGCCTACGATATTTTAATGTCTATGGCCCGCGAGAGGCGCATAAAGGAAATATGGCGAGTGTCGCGCTACAATTGTTTCGACAATTTCGCGCCGGGGAATCGCTAAAATTGTTTGAGGGGAGTGGCGGATATGCAGCTGGTGAACAACGCCGCGATTTTATTTATGTTGACGACGCTTGTGCCCTTCAACTTTGGTTTTTCGATCATCCCCAACATTCTGGGATTTTTAATGCCGGCACCGGATGCGCACAATCTTTTAATGATATTGCGCATGCCATAATCAATTATTACGGGAAAGGCGCGATCAGTTATATTCCCATTCCCGAGCAATTGCGTAACTATTATCAAAGTTATACCCAAGCCGATCTTACTTTGCTTCGAAGTGTGGGCTATGACACTCCGTTTATGGACGTTGAAAAAGGAATTGCTTCTTATTTGAAATGGTTGGACGAGTATTATAAAAATAATACGCCTTAGAAAAAAATCATTCTAAATTACTATTTGGATAATTTTGCGAAATATAATTCTCGAAACGAGTATATTGACCTAAAAAAGTCAAGCGCACCATTCCAATTGGTCCATTACGATGCTTGCTAATAATAATTTCAGCGGTTCCCTTATCTGGGCTATTCTCGTTATAGACCTCGTCTCGATAGATAAAAAGAATTAAATCCGCGTCCTGTTCAATTGCGCCCGATTCGCGTAAATCAGCCATCAGTGGACGTTTATTAGGACGCTGTTCCAATCCTCGATTTAGTTGAGATAGCGCTACGACCGGAACCCGTAATTCTTTTGCCAGAACCTTTAGCCCCCGGGATATTTCCGAGATTTCAGTCGCACGATTCTCTTTATTACCGGGAATTTGCATCAATTGTAAATAATCAATAATAATCAAATCCAAGCCACGGTCCCGCTTGAGGCGTCGACAGCGTGCTCGCAATTCCGTAGGCGTCAGGGAAGGCGTATCGTCAATAAATATCATCGCTTCGGATAATGCTCCCACCGCAGAAGTGACTCTTTCCCAATCGCCATCTTCTAATTTTCCGGTTCGTACCCGATGCTGATCAACTCGGCCCAAAGAAGAAATCAGCCGTAATGCAAGTTGCTCGCACGGCATTTCCATACTGAACACCGCGACCACTTTTTTTTCTTTAATTGCTACATGCTCGGCAATATTCATTGCGAAACTCGTTTTACCCATAGATGGCCGTCCCGCAACAATAATTAAATCCGCTACCTGCAATCCCGACGTAATTAAATCTAAATCAGTAAAACCCGCCGCAATTCCCGTGATGGGATTTTGTTGCTTATAAAGAAATTCGAGACGATTAATTACCTTAATTGATAAATCGCGAAGGAGGACAAATCCGTTACGATTATGCGCGCCGCGTTCGGCAATATCAAAAATTTTCTGCTCGGCAAAGTCCAATAATTCGGTTGAATTACGCCCTTCGGGATAATACGCAACCCGGGAAATATCCGCGCTGACTTGAATTAGCGCCCGAAATATCGCACGTTCGCGGACAATATTGGCATAGGCGCGAATATTTGCGGCGCTGGGGGTGTCTTTTACTAACGTTGCAAGATATGCCAATCCACCAATATTCGATAATTCTCCCCGTGCCTCAAGCCATTCTGATAAAGTAATTACATCGAACGGAATACTTTGATCTGCTAAATGCGCGACTGCGCGGAAAATTAATTGATGGTCTTTGCGATAAAAATCCTTTTCTATAATTATATCCGCGATCTGATCCCATGCGGAATTATCGAGCATTAAACCACCTAATACAGATTGTTCGGCTTCTTCAGAATGCGGAGGAATACGGATTTCTTGCGTAGTGGTATATCTTAAGTAATCTGCTGAATTACTCACTCGTATTTAGATTAAAAGATCAAAGGTTTAATTCTTAAATGCGGTAAGCAATTCTTCATCGCAAACAATGTCATCCGTTGCATCAGATTCATTATCTGGATATTCGAATTGTTCCTTAATCGGCGGGGCATGTTCGGCGAAAAAGATTTTCATGACGTGATCAACGCCTGCGTCTGAAACAGAACGCAAATCGGGTTCATAAAACTGACTGCGCATAATATGTGAATTAATAATTTCAAAAGCTGGAAAATAATCTACATTTTTCCGATTAGTGGCTAATTGCCCAGCAACAGCACGCAATACCGATTTAGAATATGTCGTCGCAACTACGATCTGCTGACCCGATGCAGTCGCAATTAAAGGTACCGGAGAGACTGTAAAAATAAATTTCATTTGGGCATTAAACAGACGCACTCGATTAAGAAATTCGCGTAAATCTTGCAGGACTTCATTAAATCCGAGATTAAGAAAGCGGTATTGCTTAGGATCAAAACGTTCTCCTGAGACACCCGGTGCAATCGGAAATACCGCCCCATCTTTAATTGACATCCAAGTTTCGGTCAAACCTAAAGTAAAAATAAATACTTGGGCCTGCTGAAAAACATTTCGAACCGCGACTAAATGCTTTTCCCGTTCGGTAATTAACTCATCGATAGTCGCGAATGGTTGCGTCTGAATTGTTGGGCGAAATGGATCAACGAAACCACCCTTTGTTTCCCAATAGACATCCTGCGGAGTGAAATCGCCCACAGCGCGTTGGAGTAATTGCAATAATTGCCGACTGGTATAAATATTACCGTAACGCGCCGAATACATTCCATAACCGTTAGCGAGATGCTGTTTTGGAATTAAATGCGTCGGTGACGGTTCGGTATCGACATAAGAAAAATTATGTTGGCGCAAACGGCGGCCAATATGTTGGGCAAAACAACTGCCGGCTGTTGCAATTCGCAGATTGCTAATGGGAAACTTTTTCTGATACCAATCAGAAATTTCTAGCGGCGGTTTACTGACCGTACGGCGCCAAAATGCACGATCCGGAAGATTTACATAAGGGTGAACTTTAGATTGCGAATTGCTAATTTGTAAGGTTAGTGGTTCTTCTTTTTTTTGAGATATGGTCTGCTGATTAGATTTGATAAGCTCCCGGCAACGGTGCAACATTAATTTAAGAATCTCTTCTCCATAAGCCGCATTCATATGAATATCATCATTTGATTGATAATAAAAAAATCTCTTCATTACAAAGATAATAATTTTAGAGAAGAAATTAATAATAGAATATCTAGACGGAGTCAGTATCCTCAACTGAATTGCTTTTAATTTAACTGCACCTTTATTATATTCTGCTTTGGTCAAAACTTGGCGGTTTATAGTATTTTCCGGTTGTGCCAGAAATTCGTAACTAATTCTGGCCTGCTCCCATAGATTTAATAAATATTGCAGTTCTGGATTCGGATGTCCTTGTTCATTAAAAAGTTTACGCCATGGTATCCAATATTCTTTTAAGCTATATAGAATTTGTTCGGGAGGAAATGGCTGGGGTGAAATTAATACTGGTTTACGGGAAGGAAATATTTTTTTTGCTAATTGATAGGATAACGATTGATTGAGAATAACTTTTACCTCATTAAAAGTTAGTGGTGATTCTGGCGGTTTTAAGGATAATTTCTTTACCAATCTATTAATATTAAAACCTAATCCATGTAAGACAAAGATATCATAATCATCCAGAATAATTTTAGTACTTCCACCGGAGGTAATAGCTAGATTTTTTCTAACGCGGTCTGATTGAGGTGTTAAGGCTCCTTGTTCAATACGTAGCTCATTTAATGAATTACTTACGGAACCAAAGAATTTTATTTGAATATCAGTAAACTGATCACTGATTTTATCCCAGGCTAATTTCAACGCAGAAAGATGCGAGTCTCCGATTATACAAACGCGAATCATGGAATCTCCTGAAATCCCCCACGCAAGGGGGATTTAGAATAGAGAATCATTCTTCAGCAACCACCGAAATAGTTACCGTGGCATTTACTTCAGCGTGGAGATGAATATTAACTGCGTGGTCACCGGCAATACGCAACGGACCATTTGAAAGGCGAACTTCGGATTTTTGAACTGCAACACCGGCATTAGTAAGTGCCTTAGCGATATCCAAATTACCGACTGATCCGAATAGACGCCCTTCAGCACCAGCCCGCTGGCGAATTACCACCACACCGAGAGCATTTAATTCTTCACTGCGTCGTTGTGCGGTAGCGATTAATTCGTTTGACGTGCGCTCTAATTCCATGCGGCGCGCTTCAAATGCGGCAAGATTCGCCGGTGTTGCTGGAATCGCCTTTCTTTCAGGAATAAGAAAATTGCGCGCATAGCCGGGCTTTACTTTAATTCGGGCGCCGAGATTTCCCAAATTTTTCATTTTTTCAAGCAAGATTATTTCCATCGTTGCACCTTATTACTTATTAATTAAATACCGCGTTTAATGCGGCTACGTAAATCAACCCAGGTATCAGCCAGACCAGTTGCGGCAATAATAGTCATCATTTGCCGGGGAAAAATAAAAGTCAGGATATAAACTCCAGTCAACCATCCAACCGGCTCGCCGAAATTGGAATTTAATCCATGGACTACTGCAAGGCCAGTAATAAAAAATGCCGCCATCATCACAAATACTAAATCGACACCTAAAGAAGCCAAAAGTGACGGGCCAAATTGAGTAAGTGCCATTGCGACTAAAGCGACAATTCCGACAGCGGGATGGAGGCGTAAGCTAAGAAATTCGGCAGTAAAACCTCCGGGATGATATAAAAGCGATTGCCACCAGCGCGCCAAAAGCAAATTGCCGATAATACTCATTAATACACCGGCGGCGACTAAACCGGTCATGACTTGAGCGAGGCCATCAATTAATTGGGCTAATTCTACACCCGGTTCGGGACCGATGCGGGCAAAAGTCCCGAGTAAAAAATTCTGCCACCACGCCGGTAAATCTCGTACCCACCAATGAATTACTCCGACACCAGTTGCGACTAATCCCAGGGCGACTGTTATCACTAATGGAAGGGAGACGGTTTCGCGTAAAATGATGCTCAATAACCAAATTGGTGCCCAAAGTACGCCTAATAAAGTCAAGGCGAGACTGGGAGTACCGACTACTACTAAAGCAAATAGGGAAAATGTTGCTGTGGCGATAGTCATGACCAATAGTCCAGCACGGGTACCACGACGTAAGGTAAATAATCCGAGGGCGGCGCCGCTGATGAAGGAAATTGGCGAGGTTGCTGGTGGCAATAACAAAGCGACAATCGCCGCGCCCGAAACAATTAGCGCGGCAATTATCGGAGTACGCATAATCAATCCCGCAAATGATTTAATTGCGTCCATATTTTCCCTGACGGGCAGGGTTTAATGACGGTCAGTATATGGCAGTAACGCCAAAAACCGGGCGCGTTTTACAGCGCTGGCTAATTGACGCTGATAACGGACTTTGGTTCCGGTAATACGACTCGGGACGATCTTTCCGGTTTCGGTAATATAGCCCTTTAGAATTACGAGGTCTTTGTAATCGATCTCTTTAATCCCTTCAGCGGTAAAACGACAATATTTCTTTCGGCGAAAAAAACGGGATGAATTATTATTTCTCATGATCAATTAAACCTATTATGGTTCGTGCGGGATATCATGCCGCGTGGATTCAGATTCACGTTCACGGCGCGGTTCGTTTTCAATTTTTTCTTCGCGCTGTTTGGCTAAAGGCGATGGATCAACAATTGCTGTTTTGCGTTTCATGACCAAATTACGCAACACTGCATCATTAAATCGGAACGCATTTTCTAATTCATTTAAGACTTCTTGGCTACATTCAATATTCATTAATACATAATGTGCTTTATGAACTTTGGCAATTGGATAGGCGAGCTGACGCCGTCCCCAATCTTCGAGGCGGTGAATTTGACCGCCATGGGTCTCAATCATTTGGCGATAACGGTCGATCATCGCCGGTACTTGTTCGGTTTGATCGGGATGAACCAAAAAGACAACTTCATAGTGACGCATAAAACTCCTTACGGATAACCCTTACTGAGACAAAAAATCCGCACCCGCGGAATTACGCCAGATAAGGAGTAAAGGGAAGCCGCCGGGTTTTCCGGTAGCAAGGAGAGGTTAAACATAACCACAATTCTTAAATTCTCAAAAATTTCTCTTCGGTCAAGTGTATCAATTATCGTTGGTGCCATAAAACCCCACTTTTTTAGGTTAACAAGTTTTGAACCGGGACTAATCATCGCTGAGGAGTTCCTCACGGGTAAGCGGTTCAAAATTCGCGAGTAATTCGGCACGCTGCTGCTCAGCGGGGGTAGCGGTTTGACCTAATTCGCGGCGGCGGCGCTGATCGTTGTGATACGCCAGGCCGGTTCCAGCGGGAATCAATCGCCCGACAATCACATTTTCCTTCAGACCGTGCAGGTCATCGCGCTTACCATTGACTGCGGCCTCGGTGAGTACCCGGGTAGTTTCTTGGAATGATGCCGCCGAGATAAACGATTCTGTAGCAAGCGAGGCCTTGGTAATCCCGAGCAGTACCGGATTAAAGGTCGCCGGTAGTTTATTTTCCTTACTCACCAGGTCGTTCGCATCCAAAACCCGCGCCCGATCAAGTTGTTCTCCCTTGAGGAAGTGGGTATCTCCCGAATCGACGATCTCTACCTTGCGCAGCATTTGGCGAATAATAACCTCAATGTGCTTTTCGTTAATCTTAACCCCTTGAAGGCGATAGACTTTTTGGACTTCTTCAACAATATGATTAGCGAGAGCGGGTATCCCTAAGAGGCGCAGGACATCATGGGGGATGGGTGGTCCTTCGACCAATACCTCGCCGCGCTCGACATGTTCGCCTTCTAAAACCAGGACTTGACGCCATTTCGGAATCAGCTCCTCGTGCGCCTCGCCACCATCATTAGGCGTAATAATCAGGCGCTGTTTGCCTTTAGTATCTTTGCCAAAGCTAATGGTGCCGGAGATTTCAGCCAGCACCGCCGGGTCCTTGGGCCGGCGCGCCTCGAACAAATCCGCCACCCGCGGCAGACCGCCGGTAATATCGCGCATTTTGGCCGATTCCTGCGGGAGGCGGGCAATGACATCGCCGACGCCGACTTGGGCGCCATCGTACAGGTCAATAATTGCCCCCTGTTGCAAAAGGTAATGGGCGGGTTTATCGGTCCCGGCGATATTCAGGTCCTGGTCACGGGCATCGACCAATTTGATCATCGGCTGGAGATTTTTACCGGCGGCACCGCGTTGCTTCGGGTCCGCAACTACCAGTGAGGATATACCAGTAAGTTCATTTTCCTGGCGGTTGACCGTGATGCCTTCAGAGAAATCTTGGAAACGCACAATCCCCGCGACCTCGGTAATAATCGGGCGGGTATGGGGGTCCCAGCGTACTACGGCCTGTCCGGGGGAGGACTCATCACCATCATTGACATGCAAGATCGCGCCATACGGGATTTTATAGCGCTCGCGTTCTTGGCCGTTCTCGTCGATTAACAACAATTCCCCCGAGCGCGACACCGCGACCTGCTTACCATCTCTGCGGCGGACGGTCTTGAGATTATTCAAGCGAATTGTCCCTTTAGACCTAGTCTCGATATGACTGACCTCGGCGGTACCGGAGGCCGCCCCCCCCACGTGGAAGGTCCGCATCGTAAGCTGCGTACCCGGTTCGCCGATCGATTGTGCGGCGATTACCCCGATTGCCTCGCCGACATTGACCAAGTGACCACGCCCCAGGTCGCGGCCATAGCAATGGGCACAGATGCCGTAGCGGGTTTCGCACATAATCGGCGAGCGGACTTTGACCTGTTTAATCTCGTGGGCATCGAACGCCTCTACCAGGCGCTCGTCGATGAGCGTCCCAGCCGCGGCGAGAATCTCCTTTTTGCCCGGAATAAACACATCATCCGTCGTAACGCGCCCCAGGATACGGTCTCGCAACGCCTCAATTAATAGCCCTTCCTCGATAATTGCGCTCATCGTCAAGCCATGGCCTGTGCCGCAATCTTGTTCGGTGACGACCAAGTCTTGCGCGACATCGACCAGACGCCGGGTAAGATATCCTGAGTTGGCGGTTTTGAGGGCGGTGTCGGATAGGCCCTTGCGGGCGCCGTGAGTGGAGATAAAGTACTGCAGGACATCGAGTCCTTCGCGGAAATTCGCGGTGATCGGCGTCTCGATGATTGAGCTATCGGGCTTTGCCATCAGACCGCGCATCCCGGCGAGCTGGCGGATCTGTACCGCGGAGCCGCGTGCCCCAGAATCGGCCATCATATAAATCGAATTAAACGAGGGTTGTTTAGTCGCGGTCCCTTCGGGAATATTTCCGCTACGTTGCACCTTTCGGATGTCGCGTACCCGGTCCCGATACTCCTCGGGGGTGAGGCTCGTGCGGATGCCTTCGAGGTTTTTTAGCTCGTGTTCGGCCCAACTGTGGCGCACATATTCCGGTGAGGGCGTGACCCACTCGCCCCCGAGTTGCTCCATCATCGCCCGCGCTACAGACTCGTTTGTCCGTGACCACACATCGACCACCTTGTTATAGCGCTCATTTTCGGTGATAACCCCGTTGGCATATTGATCTTCGATCTCTCTGACCTTGGCCTCGCCTTCGCGCAGAATCTGCGGCTTATCTCGCGGCACTACCATATCATCAACCCCAATCGAAACCCCCGAGCGCGTTGCATAGGTAAATCCGGTGTACATCAATTGATCCGCAAAGATTACGGTATCCTTCACCCCTAAACGGCGATAGCAAGTATTGATCAAACGGGAAATCGCTTTTTTTGATAGCGGTTGATTGACCAATTGAAATGGCAGGCGCTTCGGGACAATTTCATAAAGCAGAACCCGCCCGACAGTAGTTGCGACCCGAGTGCGAATTATCCGCCCGTTATCATCCTCTTCTTTAATTCGGGCGAAAATTCGGGCGTGGAGTTCAACGACGCGATTCTCATAAGCGCGATGTACCTCCTCATAATCGGCAAAATACATTCCTTCGCCTTTTGCGCCAATTCGCTCGCGGGTCATGTAATACAATCCCAAGACCACGTCCTGAGAAGGAACAATTATCGGCTCGCCATTCGCGGGCGAGAGCACATTATTCGTGCTCATCATCAAGATTCGCGCCTCGAGTTGTGCCTCGAGCGATAACGGTACATGCACTGCCATTTGATCGCCATCAAAATCGGCATTAAACGCAGAACATACTAACGGGTGAAGTTGAATTGCCTTACCTTCAATTAATATCGGTTCAAAGGCCTGAATCCCCAAGCGATGTAAAGTCGGGGCACGATTTAACAGCACCGGATGTTCGCGAATTACTTCCTCGAGAATATCCCAAACTTCGGAACTTTCCCGTTCAACGGTCTTTTTCGCGGCCTTAATCGTTAGAACATTAGGACGTTGTCGGAGTCGGCTAAAAATAAATGGCTTAAACAATTCCAGCGCCATTTTTTTTGGTAGCCCGCATTGATGCAGACGTAGCGTTGGCCCCACGACAATTACCGATCGTCCGGAATAATCGACACGCTTCCCCAATAAATTTAGGCGAAACCGCCCTTGTTTTCCTTTAATAGAGTCCGCAAGCGATTTTAATTGCCGTTTATTCGAGCCAGTCATCGCCTTGCCACGCCGGCCATTATCGAGTAATGCGTCAACCGCCTCTTGCAGCATCCGTTTTTCATTACGCACGATAATATCCGGCGAATTGAGATCGAGCAGACGTTTTAAGCGATTATTCCGATTGATCACCCGACGATATAAATCATTTAAGTCCGAAGTAACAAATCGCCCGCCATCTAACGGAACCAAAGGATGTAATTCCGGTGGCAATACCGGTAATACCTTCAGGATCATCCAATCGGGTTTATTTCCTGAATCTAAAAACGCCTCCATAAGTTTGAGGCGCTTAGTCAATTTCTTAATTTTTGTTTCGGATGTCGTGAGCGGGATTTCATTACGCAATTGGGTAATCTCTTTCTCTAAATCAATAGTCCGAAGCAATTCATTGATTGCCTCTGCGCCCATTCGCGCATCAAACTCATCCCCGTATTCCTCAATAGCGTCTAGGTATTCACTTTCAGTCAGAATTTGACAACGATTGAGGTTAGTCATTCCCGGTTCGATTACAACCGAGGCTTGAAAATATAATACCCGCTCAATATCCCGGAGTGGCATATCGAGTAATAATCCCATTCGCGATGGCAAGGATTTGAGAAACCAAATATGAGCCACAGGTGAGGCGAGCTCAATATGTCCCATGCGTTCCCGACGCACCTTCGATAAAGTTACTTCAACATGGCACTTTTCGCATATCACTCCACGATGTTTTAGGCGTTTATATTTTCCGCATAGACACTCGTAATCTTTAATCGGCCCAAAAATTTTTGCACAAAATAACCCATCCCGCTCCGGTTTGAAGGTGCGGTAATTGATGGTCTCGGATTTTTTTACTTCTCCATAAGACCAAGAACGGATCATTTCTGGTGAAGCCAGGCCAATTCGAATCATATCGAATTCCTCTGGCGGACTGATCTGCTTATGGGGGATAAAAGGGTCTTTCACGGGATTCTCCGGTCTCTAATAAATATTGATAAATACCAACTTCCCCCGTTATTTATGTTACGGGAGTAAGGATTTCGTCAGGAAAATTAGGATGATTCTAAAAGCTCGAGGATTTCTTCTAATTCTATACGAATTTGACGCAAGAGATTTTTTTCCACAGGCGGCACATTTTCCATATTTGGATTTTCATTACTAACAACACCCAGGCGTTGTCGTGCGCCACCAATAGTAAATCCTTGTTCATATAGCAGGGAGCGAATCTGACGCACCATAATTACATCTTCTCGCTGATAATAGCGACGATTACCGCGCCGCTTGAGTGGACGTAATTGCGTAAATTCTTGTTCCCAATAACGGAGCACATGTTGTTTAACATTGCACAATTCGCTGACTTCGCCAATCGTAAAATAACGCTTTCCTGGGATTGGTGGTAAATCCCGAGGTGATTTTGCTGGTTCTAATCGCGGGTTACTTTCCATTTTTCCCGATTCTAATCGGGAATCTTTTACCAATTTTACTGGTTTTGCCCCGGAATTATGAAGTGAATTGGTGCGCTCCGACATAAAATCCTTTAGGAGGACTTATTATTTGTGTAAGATTCAACCCGTGTGCGGAGTTTTTGTCCGGGGCGGAATGTGACTACACGGCGCGGGCTAATCGGAATTTCTTGCCCGGTTTTAGGATTACGCCCAGGGCGTTCGCCTTTATCGCGTAAATCAAAATTGCCAAAACCGGAGATTTTAACTTGATGTCCGGTTTCGAGGGCGTAGCGAATTTCGGTAAAAAACATCTCGACAATATCTTGCGCCTCGCGTTTATTGAGGCCAAGTTCATTAAATAATTTCTCCGCCATATCGGCCTTGGTTAGCGACATGATTCATGCTCCCTAACTTTAGATTATTTATCTCGCAAGATTGCGCTAAATTCGATAACAAGTCTTTGGATTATTGAGTTAATTAACCCATTAATCTCAGTATCGGTTAAGGCCTTCGCGGGGTCTTGCAGAATTAATCCCAAGGCAATACTTTTATACTCAGGATCAATTTCATTTCCAGTATAAACATCGAATAGGATTAAGTCGTGTAGGAAATTTCCCGCTATATTGCGCGTACATTCGATCAGATCCGCCACTGCAATTTCTTTCTTGAGAATCAGCGCTAGGTCGCGACGTACTACGGGAAACTTTGCAATCGTCTGAAAATGGGGCACAACGCCGGAAGCTGATTCAAAATTTAGCTCAAAGATTATCGCTGGGGAATTACCTAAATCGAACTGTTCTTGTAGTTGCGGATGAAGAACCCCGAACCAGCCAATTATTTTATCGGTAAAAATCAGCGCGGCGCTTTGTCCGGGATGAAGCGCCGGATGCGCCTTGGGAATAAATTTTAATTCGGCGCTAATTTGATCCGCGAAGAGCGCCACAAGGTCAGCTTTTACATCAAAGAAATCTACCGGACGCGCTGTAATTCCCCATTGTTCGGGATAGACCGCGCCGTACGCAAATCCGGCGAGTCGTAGCGTTTGCGATAATCCCGCCGCCGTATTAACAAAACTCCGGCCAATCTCAAATATCCGAATGCGTTCTTGTTGGCGGTGGAGATTATATTGCGCAGTTTGGATTAGTCCCGGCCACAAATTGGTGCGCATCGCCGCAAGGTCATTAGATAAAGGATTCGCTAATACCAACGGCGGGACTTCGGGATTGAGAAGTAATTGTCGTGCGAGATCGACAAAACTATAAGTAATAATCTCTTGATAATCACGCGCAGTAAGAAAATTTCGGGCGCGGTGCGGATTGAGCGTATTTTCTGTAACCGGAGTGAGAATAGGAGTAATTATCGGATGGGTATTCGGTATATTTTGATAACCATAAATCCGCGCTATTTCCTCAATTAAATCTGCCTCACGGGAAATATCAAACCGAAATGACGGCGGAATAATTTCCCAGCCGGAAGAAGTGCGTTGCATATTCATCCCAAGCCGGATAAGAATATCTTCGACCGTGTCTGGGGCAATTTCGATACCGAGCAGATGCGAAATGCGCCTTTCTCGCAAGAGAATTACCTCGCGACGGGGAAAATATTCAGCGGTGCTGACCTCAATTATCGGACCGGGAAGACCACCGCCCATATTTAGTAATAGATTTGTGGCGCGCTCAATTGCGCGCTGTTGAATACGTGGGTCGACACCACGCTCAAAGCGATATGAAGATTCGGTCTGAACGCCATAACGCCGAGCATGTCCACGAATTGCCTCGGGGGCAAAAAACGCGCTTTCGAGAAAAATATCCGTCGTGTCCGGCGCAATTCCACTCGCCGCGCCGCCCATAATTCCGGCCAAAGCCAATACCTGCGATTGATCAGCAATTACCAAAGAGTCACTTTCGAGATTCAGAGAATTGCCATCGAGCAAAGTAAGCCTTTCGCCGGCTTGGGCATAACGCACGCTAATCGCGCCGTGTAATTGCCGCAGGTCAAAGGCGTGGAGCGGCTGCCCGAGCTCGAGCATTACGTAATTCGTTACGTCAACCAGGAGACCCAAGCTTCGTACCCCGCTGCGGCGGAGCCGCTCCTGCATCCACAGTGGCGTCGAGCACTTCGGGTCGAGGTTGCGGATGACGCGCCCGACGTAGTGCGGACAGGCACTCGCGGCCGGGACTACCACGGGAAAGACCGAATCGGTGCGCGGCGCAACCGAATCGCAGTCCAGGGGTTGTGTCGCTTGACGATTGATGACGCCCACCTCACGCGCCACGCCCGCTATCGACAGACAATCGCCACGATTCGGCGTGAGGTTTATCTCAAAAATCTCGTCATCGAGGCGCAAAAATTCACGCAGGTCAACGCCGATTGGCGCCGTAGCAGGCAACTCAAATAGCCCTGTGGCGTTTGTGGCGATACCTAACTCGACCGCCGAGCAGAGCATCCCGTGGGATTCTACGCCACGCAACTTGGCGCGCATGATGTGCGTCCCGTCCGGGAGGTGGGCGCCAATCAACGCGCACGGCACGCGCATCTCTGCGGCGACATTGGCGGCACCGCAGACTATTGTTAATAGCTCGGGGACGCCGACATCGACCCGACAGACCCGAAGGCGCTCGGCATTCGGATGCGGTGCGACTTGCGCGACTCTTGCGGCGACGACGCCGGAAAAACTTCCAGCGACCGGTGTCCGCGACTCGACCTCGAGACCGGCGCGGATCAACTGAGTAGCGAGCGTCTCGTTATCTACCGGGGGATTTACCCACTCCCGCAACCATTGCACACTAATTTTCATTTTCATTTTCTAGTAATTAAAAACAAATTTAGAATAAACAATATACCTGAAACTGGGTGTCGAAGCGAGTTAGCGGTTGGCCAGTTCTGCGGTTGCCGGGGTGGTGGAGCCAAAAACAGCAGACAACGCGGGCCAACTTCGCTATCTATTTGCGCGGTCGTAGTTTGCGTTTCGCGGACGCCGGTGTAAGAATAGGGGCGTGCGGGAGCCCGAGGATGGCGTCCAGTAAAACAACCCGCCCGGACCGCGAGTGACTGAGCATTAGCTATGAACTCCAAAACGGCTTAAATTTTTGTAGCTTTCCGCGGGCAAAAGCCGCCAAAAAAATAAGTTTTTCTCACCTAGGTCACCAAAAATGGCAATTAAATCATGCTGGTTGTATGCTCTTGGTAGCGCTACCGCAATCCTGATGTCTTCTGTC
>Ga0114939_10001269_pt1 | contig 20093 bp, 14 predicted proteins | sample AshMeaCrysSpring_FD_87196 | JGI IMG/M metagenome (GOLD analysis project Ga0114939, IMG submission 87196) | Groundwater microbial communities from Big Spring, Nevada to study Microbial Dark Matter (Phase II) - Ash Meadows Crystal Spring | ecosystem: Environmental > Aquatic > Deep subsurface >...
TAATCCCCCTAGGGTGCCTAATATTGAATATAAATGTATTACAGAAGTTTTACCATAATCTATTTTATCTGAGTTAATTTAAACTAGTGAAGTTAATTTATAAGTAAATTAAAATACTAAAGGAGAGGGATAATCTATGAACTTACGATTGATATAAGTTCATAGATTGTGCGTTTATATTTCAATAACATGCTGTTTTTATGTATATATAATGAATAAGTTTACATTGTCTAATAAGTTATATAATATTTTAATAAATAAGATTTTACTGATTAAACTTTTATTTATTAAAATATTAACCAGTAAAAAATTACCGATTATATTATCTATAGTATTAGGTTTTTTTTGTACTCTCACTCTATCTTCAACTCCCTCTTTTCCGTCTTTTGCTTCCTCTCTTCAAAGGGGACAAATACTTTACCAAACGGGTCAATATTTAAAAGCCATTGAAGTCTGGAATATTACAGCTTCTAGTTTTCAAACCCAAGGAAATGTTGTTAAACAAGCTTTAGTATTAAGTTATCTAGCATTGTGCTACCAAGAAACGGGACAAACACAACAAGCGACCCAGGTGATGGATAAAGCTTTAAGCATAATCAACAAATCTCCTCAAAAATTTACTTTTGCTCAAATTTTGAACAATCAAGGGGAGTTACTTTTTAATCAGGGAAAGTTAGATATCGCATTTCAAACTTGGCAAAAGTCAGAAAGTTTATATAAAGAGTTAAGAGATAAGACTGGTGAAATAGGTACTCAAATTAATCAAGCTAGAAGTTTACAAGGTCTTGGTTTATATGTGCGCGCTCGTAGTACCCTAGAAAAAGTGAAAGAATCTTTCAGTAAACAGCCTAATTCTGAACTTAAGTTAGGGGGGCTTTTAAATTTAGGTAACGTTTACAGAGTTATGGGAGACTTTACTCAAGCTCAGAAAATGTTTGACCAGAGTTTAGCGATCGCTACTTCCCAGCACTTTATATATAGTAAACAACAAACTCTATTTAATTTAGGCAATCTTGCTTATGACCAACAAAAATTACCAATGGCTTTAAAGTACTACGAACAGGTAACACAATATAATAGTCCAGTTAAACTATCAGCTTTAATTCATCAGCTAGAAATCTTAATCGAACTTAATAAAAATCAAGATGCTTCCAAAGTATTACCAAAAATCATAACTGAATTAAATGCCTTAAGCGCGAGTAAAATAACTATTTATGCTCAAATCAATCTGGCAATAAGTCTTTTAAAAATGCCCGGTTCGGATATAACCAATATAGCCAAATTGCTAGCGAAATCCTCAAAACAAGCTTTAGATTATGGACTGCCTCGCGCAGAGTCTTACTCTTTAGGAACTTTAGGGAATTTATACGAGCAAAAGCAACAATGGAAAGAAGCAAAAAGTTTAACAATAGAGGCTTTAAATATAGCTCAAAAAATTAATGCTTCTGATATTTATTATCAATGGCAATGGCAGTTAGGGCGCATCTTCAAATCAACGGGAGATATCTCAACAGCCACCAGTTACTATGATGCATCGGTAAAAACTCTTCAATCCCTACGCCAAGACTTAACCGCTATTAATCAAGATGTACAATACTCTTTCCTAGAAAAAGTTGAGCCAGTTTATCGAGAATTTGTCAACCTACTTTTACAAAAAAATCCTAAAGCTACTGCCCAACAACAACAGAAAAATATATCCCTAGCAAGAGAAACAATAGAAGCATTACAATTAGCCGAACTGACTAACTATTTTCGGCAATATTGTATAACAAGTCAAACATTACCCATCGAAAAAATAGATCCTACCGCAGCGGTAATTTATCCGATTATTCTTGAAGATAGAATAGAAGTAATTCTTTCTCTACCAAATCAACCATTACGCCACTACCAGACTTATTTACCCTCAGCAAAAATAGAAACTGTTATTTCTCAAATGCGTCAATCCCTGAGACGCACATCTTTTTTACAGGAAAGATTAATACCTTCCCAAGAAATTTATTCCTGGTTAATAAAGCCTGCTGCAGAAGATATGACTAGATTAGGCATCAAAACTTTAGTATTTGTTTTAGATGGTTCTCTACGTAATATTCCTATGGCAGCATTATATGATGGAGAAAAATACCTAATCGAAAAATACAAAATAGCCATTGCACCAAGTATACAGCTATCAAAACCTCTATCTTTAAAGAATCGGGCTTTTAAAGGATTAGTTGCTGGATTAAGTAAAGGGAATCAAAAATTCTCTGATTTACCTGGAGTAAAGGAGGAAGTCGAAAAAATTAGGAATCAAGTAAAATCCACCACTCTCCTAGACAAAGACTTTACAGTTAGTAGCTTAAAAACTCAAATAAATACTCTTCCATTTTCAATTCTTCATATTGCAACCCACGGTCAGTTTAGCTCAAAACCAGACGATACATTCATACTAGCTTGGGATGGGCGTATTAATATGAAGGAGTTAAGTGTTTTACTCTCCAATAGAGAAATATTAAACTTACCTCCCATTGAATTATTAGTACTGAGTGCTTGTCAAACAGCTCAAGGAGATAGGCGGGCTAGTTTAGGGTTAGCGGGGATTGCGGTGCAATCAGGTGTTCGCTCTACTTTAGCATCCTTGTGGACTGTTAATGATGAGTCTACAGCAAATTTAATGGTGAAATTTTATGAGGAATTACTTATGCCTAATATATCAAAAGCTGAAGCACTACAAAGGGCGCAGATTAATTTAATTAAGAGTGATGATTATAATCACCCTTATTTTTGGGCTGCATTTAGCCTAGTAGGAAGTTGGTTATAATCGGTAAAAGTGTCACGGGGCGATTAAAAAATCGCATCGTGACAAGCAACATCTGCCTCTGCCAAAGACCGAGCGATTAAATATCTGGTAGTTTGTCACACTATCTTTGTTTGGTAAAATAAACTTAGAGGATGTTTGAAAAGTATCATTTATGTCATGCTGAACAAAGTGTAAGTCCTCCGGACGACCTACGGTACGCGAAGCGCGTTCTCAGCATCTCAGTATGGGTCCAAAACCCTAGATTCTATAGCCCTCCGGGCATATGCTCCGCAAACGTTCCAGTTCCTTCGCTTCTCGATAGACTCCACTCAGAATGACAATTTATACCTTGTTCGACTTTCCAAACATCCTCTGAGGGGACTAGAAAACTATCGTCAATCCTAATAGGATAGAATCAGTTTTGACGAGTTATTTAACCTGCATCGGCAGGTTTTGCTTGTATAGACGCGATTTCAATCGCCTGGTCAGTTAAATCAATTTTCCAAAATAAATCTTCATTCAAAAAAAATTTCAAAAATGTTCTGGTGAAGCTTATTACTACTGAAAATAGAAGGGTGTTAAGTGGCGCAAGGCAAATATGGAAAAATCTATGAAAAAAATAGTAGTTATTATTTCAGCACTATCCCTAGTGCTAATACAGGATTTTACTGCCACTGTATTGGCTGCAAAACAAAACTCAGCCACAGTGTCACAAAAACAAACAACTTTTAAAACTTCAACAAAGCGTGGTGGAACACCTCGTAAAGGAACAGCGGGAGGTGGATCTCGTCCTGGACAGGAAGCTTGTTTATCCCATCAGTCTATAAAATCTGGTAAATTAATCGCTCTTGCCCCAAGTGATAGTATGGGATTTACAGAAAAAGAGCGTCCAAATTTCTTTGTTTCTCTTCCTCAAACATCAGCAAAAATGGCTGAGTTTAGTTTGTTTGACGAAAAGATGAATGGAGTTTATCAAAGTCACATACCAGTGAATACTCCTGGGTTACAAAGTATTCATTTAGCTAGTAATACTAAAGCACTAATCAAAAATAAACCTTATTACTGGACCTATGCTTTGATTTGTAATGAAGGCGATCGCACCCAAGATTGGGTTGTGGGAGGTTGGATTGAAAGAAGAGAGTTTAGCCAAGGTTTACAAAAAAAATTATCCAGTGCGAGTGGAGTCAAACTAGTATCTTTATATGCTCAGAATGGCTTCTGGTATGAAGCTTTATCAACCTTGGTGAAAGTCCAGAAATCTAAAGATAATAATCATACATTAGATGGCATTTGGAAGATATTATTAAACTCCGCAGGCATAAATGAGACAACTCTAATTGTAAATGGGAAAGAGACTTAAGGCTCTAAAATACAAATGACAGCATAAGGCTAATTGATTTAGGATAATCTTTAAGCTTAGGGAATTTACTATCAACTATCGGTCAGTTTTCTGATATGTATAGAATATTAAATTCCCATCGTTGTATTTTGTTGTAGCAAAAAAATATGTGGGAGAATCTCAAACAGCAAATTCTTGATTGGCGAGGTATTGGGATTACTACCGTGACTGTCACAGGGGTAGTGATAGGGCTACAATTTCCGGGTGCATTACAGTTTCTTGAGTGTAGGATTTTGGATTCTTGGTTTCGCCTCCGTTTACCAGAATCTGGAACACCTCCTATTGTCATAGTTTACATTGACGAGCCTGACATTAAACGTTTAGGGCGATGGCCAATAGATGATAAAACATTGGCTAAATTAATTACAAATTTGAAAAAAAGACAACCCAAAGTTATTGGGCTGAATTTATACCGCAATCTACCAGTTGAACCCGGATATAAAGAACTTGCAAAAGTTTTTGCTTCCACTCCTAATTTAATCGGCATTGAAAAAGCTGTTAGTGATAATAATGGGCCAGCAGTTGACCCATCACCAATTCTTAAAAAACTCAATCAAGTAGCAGCAGATGATTTTGTTGTAGATGATGATGGTGTAATTCGTCGTCATTTATTATCAATCACTGATACGGAGAATCAAACTACCTTAACTTTAGGTACAAAAATTGCACTCAAGTATTTAGAAACCAAAAATATTAAATTAGAAGATACAGGAAATCAAGATATTCTGAAGTTAGGAAAGGCAAGGTTTATAGCATTAGAAGAACATGAAGGAGGTTATGTTAAAGCTGATGTTGGTGGTTATCAAATTTTAGCTAATTTTCAAAGATTTCATCGTGACTTTCCTAAAATTTCAATAACAGATGTTCTAGAAGAACGTATTCCTAGTAATTTCATAGAAGGGAAAATAGTATTAATTGGTTCTATTGCGGAGAGTTTGTCTGATAAGTTTTATACTCCATATACTACTAATGTTAAAACTAGATGGTCGGGAGTAGAAATACATGGGAACCTTGCGAGTCAAATAATAAGTTCTGCATTATATGGTAGACCAAGTTTAAGAGGAATGCCACAACCATTAGAATATTTATGGATTTTTCTTTGGTCTTGTATAGGTACAGGATTAGGATGGAATGTCCGTAATTGGCGTATGGCTATAATTTTAATTCCTGCTACAAGCATTAGTTTAATAGGTGCTGTATATATTTTTTTCCTTGCTAGTTGGTGGGTTAGTATTATATCTCCTTGTTTAGCTTTTTTATCTGCTGGTTTGACTAGCCGTGGTTATTTATTATGGAGGCAAATAAAAAACTCTAATCAACAATTAACTATCTATAATAAAAATTTAGAAATCCGAGTTAGAGAGCGTACTCAAGAGTTATTTGAGAGAAATATAGCATTAGAAAAAGCAAAAGTTGATGCAGTGGCAGCAAGTCGTGCAAAAAATATTTTTTTGGCAAATATGAGCCATGAATTAAGAACACCTTTAAATGCTATTTTAGGTTTTACTCAATTATTAAAAAATGATCATTCATTAAATCAGGAGCAACAGAAAAACTTAAGAATAATCAATCGTGCTGGAGAACATTTATTATCAATTATCAATGATATATTGGAAATGTCTAAAATAGAAGCAGGGCGTATGAATTTAAATTTAAAGCGCTTTAATTTTCGGAATTTTCTTGAAGATTTAGAAGAAATATTTAGTTTAAAAAATCAACATAATTTACAACTGATTTTTGAAATCCCCAAAAATATTCCTCAATATATATATGCTGATGAAAAAAAATTACGTCAGGTATTATTTAACATCTTAGGAAATGCTATTAAATTTACGGAAAGAGGTAGAGTTATATTACGTGTTAATGTTGGAGAACCTGTAGAAGTTAGTTTACAGATATCCTCCCCAATCCAAGAAAATCTCCCCCAATTTATCCCTATATTTCATTACATTAATTTTGAGATTCAAGACACCGGTCCTGGTATCACACCGGAAGAAATCAATTTATTATTTGAACCTTTCATACAAACATCTGCGGGTAAAAATTCTCAACAAGGTACTGGATTAGGTTTATCTATTAGTCGTAAGTATGTACAATTGATGGGAGGAGATATCCAAGTTAGTAGTATTGTGGGGGAAAGTAGTTTGTTCTCCTTTAATATTCAAGCGGATATTAGCAGCAATCAAGAAAATGTTAATATTGCAGATGGCGAAGAAACTGGAGAAATAAAAAATAGTTCCGATGTGCTAATAAATCAAGAATTATTACAACAAGATTTATCCAGAGTGTCTAGAGAATGGCTTCAAGAACTTTGTAATGCGGCAATGGAATGTTCTGATGATAAGATTTTTAATATATTGAATGATATTTCTGCAGATTACCCTAATTTAGCGATCGCTCTTTCTGGTTTAACAACTAATTTTCAATTTGATGTCATAATTACATTGATTGAAAATTACAGAAACCCACTGTAAAAATATCCAACTAAGTCTTTTAACCTCTTCTCTAACCTCCCCAATTTCCCCCCAATCTCCCCAAGGTTTTATAAAAACCAGATATCTTACAAAAAATGATTAAAAATTTCTTCAACTTTAGGATTTACGAGGGTAAATCTGACATAAAAACCCTTTCCTTCCAGTGAGGATTGATATTTGACTTTCCCATAAATTTCACCTAAAGTATTAACTCCATTATTATCCTCATCCAGTAAATTTAATTTTAAGTTACTTAAAGATGGCGGTATGTTTTCAGCATTAATTACTCCACCTTGGGAAGACAACATTATTAACTGACCCAGATATTCATCACCAGCTAAATGTTTTCCTTCTAAAATTCCATAACTAACTAATAGAGGTTTATCTAAAATAATAAAATCTTCTTTTTCTTCCTCAATAACTAAATTATATTTGCCACCAATACCACTAACATCATATAAAGTAACAGGTTCAGCTATACCCTTCATAGAAGCTTGTATTTGTCCGTTAACTTTAACAGTGGATTGAATTTCATTATAAGTACTCTGGGATATTAATACTTGTCCCCCTGTAGTATAAGACTCAACCCTAGCAGCTAAATTTACATGACTGCCAATAGCCGTATACTTAATATGTTCTTCAGAGCCAATATTTCCAACTATAACTTCGCCTGTATTAATACCAATACCCATTTTTAATTCAGGTAAATTTAACTCCAGATTTTGTTTATTAACCTCAGACATTGCTAACTGCATAGCTATAGCACAAGCAACACAGCGTTCGCTATCATCTTGTCTTTGTATTGGTGCCCCAAAGAAAACTACTAAACCATCTCCCATAACATCATTAATAGTACCACCATAATATTTAATAATTTTATTCATCACTGCTAAATATAGATTTAATAATCTGACTATCTCCTCCGGTGGTAAACGTTCAGAAATGCTAGTAAAGCCACGAATATCAGAGATTAAAGTTGTGACTTTACGTTTTTCTCCTACTAGTTTTAAGCCACCAGGCGTCTCAAGTAAACTAGCGACGACCTCATCGGTAAGATAGCGTCCTAAAGTTCTACGTAAATCAGAAGCTGTTCTTGCTAAATAAGCTGTAACAAAAATAGCCGACCCAGAAAAAGTTAATAAAGCTGGCACAACTGGAATCCACCAAGCATTTAAAAAAGCTATATAAGTTCCAAGAATTAAAAGTATAAAGCTTAAAGTAAATAATTGAATTTTTTTAATTTGAAAATAGACATTTTTAATTTTTAATTGAAATCCTCGACCCCACCAAACTAAAATAGCCCCTGCAAATGCCCAAAAAGTAATCCATAAATATTCCCAAGGTTCAGCCCATGTTTTGAGGAGAGGATGTTTATCTATTACAGAAGTAAGAATTTCACTGACTAATTGAGCGTGAATCTCCACCCCAGGAGTGGGTAAAAAATTATGAAATAAATCAACACTGTAGGGAGTATTAACAAAGTCATTCGCACTTTCTGCTGTGGTACCAATTAAGATTATCTTGTCTTTTAATAAGTCAGACTTAAAATTATTAGATAATAGATTTTTAACAGAAATATTATTAAAATATCCTCTCGGTTTGTAGCTATTTAGTAATATTTGATAGCCCGCAGCATTAGCTCTTACATAAGCACCATTATTACCTTCAAAAGGAGTCAGTATTGTATTACCTAGTTTAATAATTTTATTATTCTTTATCAACTCTGGATTAATTCCTCTATCTTGTAAATACACTAAAGATAAAGTCATTGATAAAGTAAAAATATCATTTTTATCTTTATCAGCAAGAGAAAGTAAACCGCGACGTTGTTTACTATCACTATCAATTACAAAGTCATTAGAAGTAACCTGCCCTAATTTTTCTAGTATAGGTGGTGCAGCAACAGGTGGGTTAGCAACTTTTTTGATCCCGTATAAATTAGGAGTAGATTCAAATACCTTAACTAAATTTTCATGTCCATCTCCCACAGGTAAATCACGGTAAATATCTAATCCAATAACTTTTGGTTGTTGCTGTTTAATTTTATTAAGTAATTCAGCTAATATATTATCCGGTAAAGGAAAGCCATATTTTATTAAATCTGATTCTGTAATTTCAACTATGGTAATTCTATTATCAACAGCTTGTTGGGGGCGGAAACGCACATATTTATCAAAAACAGACAATTCCGTATTTTGCAACAATCCCCACAGGCGCAATGTTAAAACAATTCCAGTAATAGTGGGAGCAGCAATTAATACACCTCTCCAATACCAGAGTTTTTGTCTAAAATTTTTTACTAACATAATTGAATAAGATATAAAAATAAAACTTCTTTGTTTGTAGTTGCGCTTTAGCGCTCTTAATTTCGAGACTAAGCTGTTCCAGATTTAAACTGCATAATCATCATTAGAACCACACTTTTTTAATCACGCAAAGGCGCAAAGGAAGAAATGCTGAAAACTTAAGTGTAGTTTAAATATATGAAAATTGCTATAAAAGGGCTAAAGCAACAACTACTAACCTATCTAATAATTTGAAATTTACTAAATTCAGCCAATCCAACTGATGTTAATAAACTTGTCCAATCTCTAGCAATACTAGTATTATTAGGTTGTAAAACACGTAAATTATCTAAACTTGTTAAAGCGTCATGCCAAACGCCAGCCTTTGCATAAATACCAGGAAGACTGGTAGGCGTTGCTTTATTAAGTATAGTATTAAGAGCCATATCAGGTTGAATTCGCTGCACCCATCCTTGGGTTATAGGATTTTTTGAATAATCATTTTCTTGGCAAACAAGAGTTGCTGTCCATAGGTAATTTTTATCGACTTGTAATGGCGGAGTTTTCATATCCTTCATTAGAATACGCATAATACCACCATTAATAGGAACGGGAATTTCTTTATGGAAAACCTTAGTTTTATTATCTTGAGAATTAAGTTGGACAGCTAAAAACTTAGCTGAAGATTTAGGAACATAAATCATTAAACTCGCATTTTTAGCTGTAGTTAGCCCAAAATTATTACTGGGTACTAAAGCCTTTAATTTTTTTGGACCATCTTGTTCTGAAAAACACACAGTCCCGCGACTAGCTAAACCTTTTGTAACCGGGGGAGTTCCTCGACTGGGTGGTTTAAATTTTAAAGCTGATTGAGCTAAGCTTGGATATATACCCAAGGATAGTGTCAATAAAAAGTTTATGAATAGAACAATAGAAAAATACCGCTTCAACATGGCAATAGAATTTTATATGAATAGTTTTTATTCCATTCTCTGAAATTATCTGTAGAAAAAGCCCAGCACATAGGGCATCTCTAGATTTTTTCAGAAAGCAAAAGCCAAGGATACACCTCTAAATGTTAGTATTCCCTATTGCTGAAGGATTCTAACAACCGGAGTCAAAAATTAAATTATTTTTACAGATAAATATATTTTTATGAAAAAATATTAGCCACAAGTTATAGTAAATTACTATAATTAACTATTATAATTAATTATCCCAACAACTCTTAGCAATTTATGAATTTGAGAGCTTTTTTAGCATTTCCACAAATTAGACTAAACCTTTGTAAAATTTTTGATAATTTGTTTAAGAGAATTTTTCTTGATTAATTCAATAGCAACTTCAGCATCTAACCAAAGCCTTCTTCTTTTACCAGCTTCTGGATAATTATCTTTCATATCTTCCACAACTAGAGGATATAATTTTACTCGATAAGTTTTACCTCTTTTTCGGTATTTATAAATCCCTTGTTTCGTAGTGTTAACATGCCCAATAATTCCAGCTTCTTCCCATGCTTCTTTTGCTGCTGAGTCTGATGGTGTCATACTACTGGCAATTCCACCTTTGGGTATAACCCAGTTTTTATTATCGCGGGTTGTAATAAGCAATACTTCTACTTTGCCATTATGTATTCTATAGGGTACGACTCCAGATTGCCAAAATACTTTGCTTGCTTTTTCTGGCATAACTTTTTTAAGTGGTAGTCTATAGGATTATATTCTGAATATAATTGTCTTTTTCAAGACACAATTACGATATATAACTTAGCTACAAATAAAATAAGTTTGGTATATTCGCAGTTGCGGATTTATTCACTTATTGCTATTTAAAGTGACATGATAGAAAAGCTAGCTACTAAAGACAAAAAAAGCGGGGACACACCAATAGGATTGATTCACCCGCAACTTATCAAGACAATACATCAATAAATATTATGATGCAGATAAGTTTTTTATGATGTATAATTCCGTTCAAGGGTAAAAGTTTAATATTTTTTTTATATTTTGCAAGAACCGATAAACTTAATGCTGGGAATAAATGTTTTAAATATTTTGCCCTGAGTCACATATCTTACTAAAAAATCTAAGTTACTACTAAAAGGAGAATTTATTTTGAACGAAACAACGCTCCATCAGTTAAGGGTTTTTGAAGCTGTCGCAAGGCGTGGCAGCTGCAATCGCGCAGCAGAAGAGTTATTTATGTCCCAGCCTAATGTCTCTTTACATATCAAACAACTTTCTAAAGCTGTGGGAATGCCACTTTTTGAAAAAATAGGTAAGCATTTCTGTTTAACAGAGGTTGGAAGAGAGTTGTTGGCAACTTCCCAGGAGATGTTTGAAGTTTTAGATAATTTTGAAAGCAAAGTAGTTTCCTTTAAAGGACTTACAAAGGGAAAATTAAATTTAGCTGCGACTAAGACCGCAAAATATGTGATTCCAAAAACATTAACAAACTTTTGTGAGCTCTATCCAGGGATTCATATCTCTCTGGAAATCACAAATGATAAATGCATTGGAGAGCGTATAGGGAATAATGTTGATGACTTATATATTATGAGTTACATCCCAGAAAATCTTGAAGTTAATTTATTACCATTTATAGAAGATTCATTGGTTGTTGTGGCACCTGCGAATCATTCTTTAGCAGGGGTGAAAAATATTCCTCTGGAAAGTTTGAAGAATGAAAAATTTATTATGCGTGAACCTGGTTCTGGAACAAGAAGTGTAATACAAAACTTATTATATGAGCAGAATATGGAAGTACCTGTGAAGCTTGTATTAAGCAGTAATGAAGCAATTAAACAAACTATTGCAGGTGGATTTGGTATTTCTATTTTATCTTATCATGCTTTAATGCCAGAGCCGCTGGGAAAAGAATTAACTATTCTTGATGTAGAGAATTTCCCAATAAAACGGACTTGGTATGTAGTTTATCCCGCGAAAAAACAACTAACTTTAATTGCTCGTACTTATTTGGAGCATCTAATGAAGACGAGTGAGTTACAAAGACAATTTGATTCCATGAATAATGAGTTAACTCATAATTTATCAACTCATAATCAGCTAGGTCATTTTAACGACTATAAAAACTATAATTCAATTTCAACTAATGTTGTAGAAAATTTACTAGTCAGTAGATAGAAGAGGGATAAAAAAATGATCTGAATATTATTCAATGCGATTAAATTAAGCTAAATTTTGCCACCTTTTCTCCAAGAATGGAGGGAGAAAGGATGTAATATTTGAGTTTAGGCAGTACTTCCAGTCTTAAGGTAACGGTATTTAAATATAATTTGTACCTCCAACTTCTTAAATAAGTTGGAGATTTGGCTTGAGTAATTCTATATTTTAGTTAATCATTTTAATCTTAGTCAATTATCAAGTCATAATTAAGTTAGAATTTTTCAACTTTATTTTATTGAATCCATCGATTCCCTGTAACCCTCCCGTATGAATAGCAACAATTATTGTGTTGGGTTTAAAATAATTTTTTTTAATTAAATCAAAGATACCAAAAAACATTTTTCCAGTGTAAATTGGGTCAATAGGTATGCCATATTTACTTTTAAAATCATTGATAAAATGAATTAACTCTGGTCGCCATTTACTATAGCCGCCAAAACAGTAATTATCTGTTATATTCCAATTGATGCCTTTACTATTTTCTTGATGAAGTAAATTTTGTACATCATTTTGTAAAAAATCACCCTTTAGTGCAGAAAAACCAATGACTTGCTGGTTGTTATTTGCGGCTGCTATTATTCCTGCTAATGTAGCACCGGTACCACATGCACAACAAAAATAATCTGCTTTAAGTAACATTTGTAAATTAATCTCTTCTATAATTTCTCTACATCCTTTTATAGCTAATTTATTTGAGCCTCCCTCTGGTAAAAGATAGAATTTACCTAATTCATTTTGTAATTTTTGGATTATTAAATCTGGATGCCGAAAATCAGTCCGGTTAACGAAATATAACTTCATTCCACATTTTTCAGCATATTCTAGGGTAGGGCTTGTAGGCGTTAGGCGATTAGCGTTCGCCCGGAGGGGGCGGTCTTTGCTAAACGCCAAGGGCGTATCGCCCCGTATAATACCAATAGTTTCAATACCAAATTCCTTCCCCGCAGCAGCAGTTGCATGGATATGGTTAGAAAAAGCACCACCAAAGGTTAGGAGTCTTTTATATCCTAATTCTTCCATCGCTAACAAGTTATATTTAAGTTTGCGAGCTTTATTTCCAGAAATAGAAGCATGTATTAAATCATCTCTTTTAATAAAGAGTCGAATATTATTTGTTGTCAATACTTTGTCTATAATTTCCTGAACTGGACTAGGGAGTAAACTACAAAAATCTTGAATCATTGTCAAGTCGTTATAATATATTCGTTTTAAATACATCAAAGCACATCATGTTATTAATTAACATGTTGTGCTTATATTTATATTTATATTAATCAGAACTTAGGCAACCATTTTTTCTTGTAGCATGTGTGAGGCTTAGAGAATGTTTATAAATTCGGCAAAAACCATGATTTGTCATGGTTCCCGCAGCAATAGCGTAGGGAAGCATCTCTCAACGGGAGCCGAAAAACCTAGATTCTATAGCCCTATGCCTTCGGCACACTTCGTGAACGGGCATATGCTTTGCCCCAAAGGGGCACACTATGCCCTAAAAGGGCACGCTGAGAACGCACTTCGTGAACGCGAACGTTAACGCAAACGTTCGCGACTAATGACATTATTTTTTTATAAACATCCTCTTAGAGATATATTGAATCTAGCAAGCAATAAGGCTTGTAGTCAAATGGCACCATTTTAGCTGTGTGAGAATAGCGTAAGTCCTGATTAGTTATATTTCACTCTAACACAACCTGAATTTTAGCTGAGTTTTAGTGATATTAACTTGACTAAATAGAGCGAACGCCAGTAGCAACTAAACGTCTAAATAGGTCTTCAGTCCAACCTGTTTCTCTAATAATAGCAGCCATTGGTAACTCTAGATAAGCTTGCTCAATAAAAGCTAAATCAATCATACAAATGCGTTCAAGAGATTCTCTTAAAGCTTGATTTTTACCATCAGTTTGAAGACGCTTACCAACTTCATTAACAACTGTAGCCATTGCGGGAACTACATGCTGAGGTTCAATACCGAGACGGAAATGAATTAACCCAATTTTCCAACGGCGTTCAGCATAATTTTGTCCCCAACTATCCATCCCGGTGAACATTTCTTGAAACCATTCAATAAATGTCTTATGTAAACGAACAATACTCTCTTTATCTCTATTTAAAATCTTGTTCATTTCTTCATCTCGTTCCAAATAAGCATAAAAGACTTTAGCCATATCTGGAGCAACTATGACACCCCAATCAGCTTCAGACTTTAACAATGCTTTATCTTCTTCTGAAAATTCAACACGATTTACCATTTTGGACATGAATGCAAGAGGCTCAATACCCATGATGACAGTCTCCTATAATGAACAAAAAGAATTATTGTGACAATAATGAAAAACTTACCTGTAGAAACGACCCTATTTAGTACAATGAATAAAGAAATCAAAAAGAAATCAAAAAGAAATCTTTTGTATTACTAGCTATATTGTTAAACTAGTAAAGCTGCAATCTTATCGACAGCTCGCTTAACTTCAAGAAATAGTAAGCCTTGTTTCATAGTAGAATTTGCCAGAACAAGTAATACAGCTTCTCTACCACAAGAAACTAGCATACTATAACCTTTATCACCTTCCATGACAATACGGTCAATGGAACCACGGGTCAATTCACGGCCAATGCGATCGCCTAAAGATAGCATAGATGCTGACATAGCAGCCATCCTTTCTTCATCCATATTATTAGGTAAGGTCGCCACCAAACTTAAACCATCAGGACTCGCTAGAATTGCTCCCTGAACTTCCGAGTTTCCACTGACGAAACTCTGTATCTCATCTTCTAGTTTACCAATGTTAATCATGATTTTCCGTATTTATTTACTAGATATAGTTACAATTCAAATCAAATGCACAGCGATAGCTTAAACAGTAAATCTATAAAACAAGCCAAGCAATTTTATTTAACTTGTTAATTGATTTAAATAACTTCAATCAAAAAATCTGTCATGGGTTATTTTATAAATATTAAATCAACTTGCTGTTGAATTAACCTTGAATTGAAAGAAAACTCAACACAATATAATTGATTCTCTTAAATACAAATTTTTAGAGAAACTATTCTTATTAGACAAGAAACTTACTTACATAAATAGTTTCTTGTCTAACAACATCATATACACATGAATATGTAAAATAGATTCATGAAAAATAAATAAAATATAAATATTCTTGCTGATTTTAATTATTTAAAATATTTTTTAAGTATTTTCTCGGTTGTAGATATTATTATAAATAATATATAGATTCAGGTTTGAAAAGTATTTTCAAGTCTGAATCTATAGAAATACTATTTGATTGTTGAAAAAACGTAGAGTCGCAAATGCCTATCAAGAGTAGGTTCTGATAGGCTACATGTACTTATATTTTTGAAAAAATCAAACCGGATTCCTATATTAGTTAATTTTATTTACATAAAATTTCATATGTTTAGACAACATTTAAGTTTTATAGTTCTGTTAATGGAGAGCGTTTATGTCTAAGTTATGAGAATCCCACTCTATTGATATCCCATGATTCAAAAGTGTGGTTTATTTACATGAGAATAAACATAAGTTTAATTAATCAAGTAGTTAAAATATGACTTTATCATAATAAATATCTGAATTATCCAATATTTTAAAGCATTAAATTAGGCATCATATTATTTTCCTCACGAAGATTTGAGATAAATTCAGTTTATGTCTTTAAACGCCCTATAATTAAAGGTCTTTGATGCACTGAATAAAAGTCTGAGTTTTTAAAAGTACTCCACGTATAACCAACTATCTCTCCCGTATCGTTTACATATATTCTAAATATGCCTCTTCCCAAACCAGAGTCAATAGAGCCATCTTGATTGCGTCGTGTATCTTTTTTTCCATGCCCAGACTGACTTTGGTCAATAATTGTTACTATCCATTGTTTTGTTGATTCTATAACTGGTTTTAAAGTGTTTATTTGTTTAGGAATATTTTCCACTAACATGACATGTCCTGTATTGCCTGTTTCGTCTTCATCTTTGGGATATTTGATTGCAATGATATCCCCCGCTTTAATTTCTTTGATATTAGAAACTCTAATAAAATTTATTTGTTGAAGAATTGCTTCATAGTAATCTTTCGCTTTTGGTCGCCTTTTTCCCATCCATTTGAGAAAATTATCAGGTGTATAACCATAGCTATGAAATAGTAGTTCATTGAGAAAGCCACTGCAATCTGTTTTAGAGATGTAGTCTGTGGCCCCATTAAAACCTGCCCAACTGACGATTGTATTGCCGTGTTGATAATTGTTATTTTCGGGAGTGAGTTTCTTTAGCAAGAATAATGCATCTTGTAAATGTTGGGGTTTGGTTATGTTTTTTGCAGAAGTCGGTGAGTAAGCTATTAACATACTAATTGTAATAATCGAAGCTAGATTCCAAGCCTTGGTTAACAGGGTTCGCCTTAATACACCCATAGGTTGTTAAGTTAGGAATTTTATAACGATTACTGTCTTTATACATAGATGTTGGGAAAAAATCCGTGAAATTTGAATAACTCTAGCCTTAATTCAATGCCTTGCAAAAAAATAAATGCCGTGGGCGCGTTCCCCACGTTGAGACATGCCCCAAGGGGCACTCCTATATGGCTAATATCAAATCCGAATAATTGACCATAATTAAGATTCAGTTATCAAAGGATTTTTGGGTAACTTTTTGCTTCTGTTGTTTAAGCAGATTTGATATTATATCAAATCCCCTTAATTAGCTCTAATATAATAAGCCTAAGTATTTTCCCTATATCCTTTCCACCCATACCCCTCTACCACTCCTACCAAGATTTTTTAATGAGTCTTTACCAGGATTTAATATAAAGTGTGTTAGGGCAAAGAAGAAGGTTGGTGGTCTAAATAGATTAAATAGATAAAAAATCATCTAATATATCTGATCCTCAAACAATAAAAATATTTGATTTATTTAAATTAAAACCTTTCCAAAGTGAAAATACCTGTATTTTTTTAGAACAAGCTTCTGTGGGCAACTTCTTCTTTAAATAGTCAAATTCAAGTTCGACCTGTTGTTACTACTAATTTCTTTATATTTCGCCTTTTTGTAGGTACAAAGAGATATTCTAACCTGACTTTATCACTATAGTCATAGATGAATAGAGTTTTGGCACCGAGATATTTCGGATTATTTTTTTAATTTATATTAGTCAGGTAATGATTATTAAGTGTTATTACTCATGTATCTATTAGTCAAAAAAGGATACAAATTAATTTAGTAATATTATTGGCTCCATACTCATAATCATATGTGGAGATAGATAAACTATCTCTACATATATTTTTCTTCTTTTTCTGATATTATATAGATGTTTAGATGAGGGAAAACCTCCAGATAGTTATTTTTAAAAGATAATTTTCAAGACAGTTTTTTAAGATAATTTACCCAATATTTTTTAGACAAACTTTTAAATCATTTTTCAGAACGACTTGAAGATAAGGTATCAGACAAATTTAAAGATAATTAGCAATTTTTTCGGAACATATTTGCGATTTTGTTTATGAAAATTAAAAAACTTTTATACCCCCTTGCATTAGGATTTACTTGCCTGAGCGTATTTAGTTTATGCTTAGCTGTTAGAGGGGAAGAAGTATATCGCCCACCTCTAGGTCAGGGTTTACCAAAAGTTGCAGGTATTGATATTAGCCAAGTTAAATATTTACGCGCTGAGACAAAACCTGATGTCAATTTAGAGCGATCGCTATTACAGATACATGAAGTCAAAGATTCGGTAGAATATGAAAAACAATCTACCTACTCTTATAATTTAGTTGATTTAAATAACGATGGATACCCTGAGGCTTTTGTAAATATATCCTCTCTCGGTCTGTGCAGCTATCGTGGCTGCCTAACCTATGTCTTACCCTCTAACGAAAAAGATTATCAGACTCAAGTGTTGACGGTTATTGGTGGTGATAGGACAATAATAACATCCAATAAAACTAACGGTTGGAATGATTTAATTTTATTCATTGATAAAGAATATTATCTATTTCAATTTGATGGTCATAAGTATTTTAATACTGGAGTTTTAAAAGCAACTTATCAAATTAATGGGAAGGTAGTCTTAGCTTCGGAGGATTCACATCACTTTAGTTTTTAAAATATCGGTTTATCTTTTTAAGATTTATTATATTTAATATAATTTATAAACCAGGTTATATAAAAGCCTGGTTTTTTTAATTGATATTTTTCTCAAAAAAATAGTATAAACTATACCGGCTTGAAGAAAAGGCTTGACTAAGTAAGTAGGAAAGTCGAAACGCAATAAAACAAAATAAAAAAATTATCTCAAGAAACATAAAAGTACTGATTTATTTACAAACTGGATTTTATTGAAAAATCATTCATGTATTTTATTATTTTTCAAGATAAATTATTTATCTAAAATTTATCTTTTCAAGTCTAACTAAAAAACATTAGTCAAAACTTTATATTTATAAATATGAGTAGAACTAATTTATCTAGAGTATTTGGATGAGATAAGGTCGTTAAAATCATGTATAAAATGTTTTTTTTGATATCTAAAAATATCTGAGATATAAAGATATTAAAAAGTCAAAAATAGCAAAATTTACTGATTTACGAACAAAGCCTGTTTTCATAAGCTGTAATAACTTACTTCTTGAAATTAAGTTCCGAAGCTAAGTTTTTTATCAGGTGTATTTCAAATGACAAATAAATTAAGTAGAAAAGAATTCCTAAATCTAGGTTTAGGGACATTAGCTGGCCTGGGTGCTATTGGGCTACACTCTACATTAAACAGCAACGCCGCGATCGCTGCCACTCAGCAAAGAGATTTTTCTGTCGCGGGGACAGCATCCTTAAAGGAAAGGGCTGCAGCTAAGGGCATAATCTATGGTGGTACAGTTATTCAAGATCTTCTACAAGATAAAGAATTTGCCAAGTCTATTATTCAAGAATGTGGAATCATTACTTCAGAATGGGATTTTAAATGGTCTGCTGGTGGTAAAGGATTGCGCCAAAGACCAGATATGTTTGATTTTACAGGTTCAGATGCCATCGTAAACTTTGCACAAACCAATGGTTTACTTGTTCGCGGACATACTTTAGTCTGGCATGAATCATTACCCCGTTGGTTCAAAAGTGTTGTCACAAAAGATAATGCTGAAGCGATTTTAGAAGAACATATTACAAAAGTTGTGGGGCGCTATGCAGGGAGAATGCATTCTTGGGATGTAGTTAATGAAGCAATAAACCTTAGTAATAAACGCTCAGATGGTTTAGGTGCTTCTCCTTGGCTAGATTTACTTGGTCCCAATTATATACGCCTTGCATTTCAACTAGCAGCAGTGGCAGACCCTAATGCTTTGTTAGTTTACAATGATTACGGTTTAAACTACGACACCTCAGACGCAGCAAAAAAACGTACCGCTGTTTTAAAAATGCTAGAAAATTTATTATCTAAAGATACACCCATTCATGCAGTTGGAATTCAAGCTCATTTATCTCCAGAAAACCCTTTTACTCCAAGAAAGCTAAAAAGCTTTATCCGCGATATAGATAAAATGGGACTAAAGGTCATGATTAGTGAAATGGATGTAATAGATCAAAAATTACCAGGGGAATTAGTCCAACGAGATAATATTGTTGCAAATACCTATGAAGATTATTTATCTGTTGTCTTAGAGGAAAAGGCTGTTATTGCTGTATCTAACTGGGGGTTAAGCGATCGCTATACTTGGTTATCAGAATATAGGCGTCGTGATGATGGTAATTTGGTTCGCCCTTTACCTTTAGATTATTATATGCAGCGCAAATTAGCCTGGTATGCTATGGCAAAAGCTTTTGATAAAGTCGAAAAACGTTAATATATATCCCCACAAATTTTTCCCCCATAATTACCTATTAACGTAAGTTGGTAGTTAAAACTCGCAAAAGTATTACTAGATACTCAATTTTAGATTTAGGCACTTGAAAATAGGTATTTTTGGATAA
>Ga0114939_10001271_pt1 | contig 20084 bp, 15 predicted proteins | sample AshMeaCrysSpring_FD_87196 | JGI IMG/M metagenome (GOLD analysis project Ga0114939, IMG submission 87196) | Groundwater microbial communities from Big Spring, Nevada to study Microbial Dark Matter (Phase II) - Ash Meadows Crystal Spring | ecosystem: Environmental > Aquatic > Deep subsurface >...
CTCTTCCACTGATGGCGACACATCCATCCGCACGCCATGCGGCCGGATGGGCGATCCACCGATGTCGTCGCCGCACGCAACACGACGGGAGGCGTGCCATGGGCACCTCACCGGTTGCTGAGCGGCTCGATCGGCTCGCGCGCAACCTGCGCCTGGGCGGCGGCTGGTATGCGCTGTATCCGCCACCGCGCGCCTTCCACGCGTTCAATGACGATCGCTTCACCGCCGCGATCCGCCACAGCAACGGCGACCCGATCCCGGCGCGCCTGGCGCTGCACTTCGACGTCCCGGCCGCCTACCGGAGCAGCTTCTGCCGGCCCGGCGAGCGACTGCAGGCGAAGGACCTCAGGCGCGCGCAGGTGTACTGCGACCGGCTGGTGCGCGAGGTCGGCCTGGTGGGCAGCCTGTTCGACCGCGACCGCGACGTGGTGCAGGTCGGGCTGGCGCCGGGCATGGCCCGCTGGATGCGCATCGACCAGGTCGCCGAGGTGATGGGCAGCCTGGGCCGCCACTTCCACGTGGACCGCACCGCCGGCATCGACCTGGCCATGACCCTGGACTTCGACGACCTGTCCGCGCAACCCCTGCGCGAATGGGCGGCGCTCGGCTTCAACCGGGTCGGAATCAACCTCGCTGCACTCGCGGGTGACGGTGAGCCGGGACAGGCGCAGTTGGACCGTGTCGCCCGACTGCTGGGCGAGGCGCACAATGCCGGGTTCGCCAACCTGCGGATCGAGCTGCCGTACGGCTTGCCGGGGCAATCGGATAGCGCGTTCGCCGCGTTGATCGAGGCGATGGCAGCCGCCCGCCCCGAACGCATCGGCCTGCGCCATTGCCCCGCACAGGAACCGGGTGCGGTGGCCCAGCGCAGCGGGGCGGTACGCCACGCCCGCATGTTGCTGGCCGGTGCGGATGCGCTGGAAGCCGCGGGCTACCTGCACGTGGGCGTGGACGTGTTCGCCCAACCCGGCGACCCATTGCTCGCCGCGCAGCGCCGCAACCTCCTGTACCGGGACGCGCTCGGCTTCGGCACCCAGGGCGAAACCCACCTGGTCGGCTTCGGCGTGGGTGCGATCAGCCAGCTCGGCGGTTGCTACGCGCAGAATCCGCTGGACCAGGCCGGCTGGGAATCGCGCATTGACCATGGCCACCGCGCAGCGGACCGCGGCGTGGAACTCGGCGACGACGACCACCTGCGCGCGGACATCCTGCAAGGGATCCTGTGCCAGGGCCGGATCGAGGTGGCGCAACTCGAGTCCCACCACGTGATCGACTTCCGCACCTATTTCGCCGATGCGCTGGCCCGCCTGCAACCGTTGTTCGATGACGGCTCGCTGGCGTGGGAGCAGCAGGCGATCCGCCTCGACCGGCTGGCACGGCTCGCCTCGCAGGCGATCGCAAGCCAGTTCGATCCCCACCTGCTGGCCGGCGCGGCTAGCGCCGCGGCGCCCTGACCTTTTCGCGCGCCGCCTTGCGCGCGCCTGCACCGGGCGATTCCCGGGAGACTTCGATGCCGTCCGGATCCACCACCCTCGCCGACCCCACCCCGATGGTTGATGCCTGTTTCCTCGGCCCCTACGGCGAGAACGACGCGCTGCTCGAGCGGCTGGTGACCGAGTTCCTGCGCGACCACGTGTACTGGCGCCGAAATTTCCACCCCGACGATCCGCCGGCCATCCCCACCGACGCCGCCTTCGATCCCGGCTACCGCGCCTTCGAGGCGCGCCTGCGGCGCGAACTGCATGCCTTGTCCGCGGCGCTGAAGAAGTCGGTGCCGTTCCACAGCCCGCGCTACATCGGGCACATGGCCAGCGACCTGCTGTTGCCCGGCCTTGCCGCGCAGATCCTCACCCTGCCCTACAACCCCAACAACGTCAGCGAGGACGCCGCGCCGGTCACCGTCGACATGGAAGTGGACGTGGGCCTGCAACTGGCGCGCATGGTCGGCTATCCGCACGACCCGGCGATCGGCCGTTGCGCGTTCGGCCACCTCACCTCGGGCGGCACCGTCGCCAACTACCAGGCGCTGCGGCTCGCACTGGCGCTGAAGGCGTTCCCGGTGGCGCTGCGCGCGGCGGGCGTCCCCGACATCGGCGCGCCGGACGACGACTGGAGTGCGTTCAACCTGGGACCTGCCGCCGGCACCGAACTGGTCGCGCGCTGGACCGGTTGGCTGGCGGCGCAAGCCCCGCGCGAGCGCGCCGCGTGGAATGCCAGGGTCCAGGCCGAGCGCATCGAGCAACGCGGACTGTGCGACTTCTTCGCCGCGCACCCTGCGTTGAAGGCACCGTGGGTGCTGGCGCCGATCACCGCACACTACTCGTGGTCGAAGGGCATGAAGCTGCTCGGCCTGGGCCGCGGGCAACTGCGGCTGATGCCGGAGCGCGACATGCGGCTGGACATCGACGCCTTGCAGGACACGCTGGCGTCCTGCGAACGCGAACGCCAGCCCGTGCTGCTGGCGGTGGGCGTGTTCGGCACCACCGAGTACGGGACCGTGGACCCGATCGACGGCCTGGTCGCCGCCCGCGACGCCGCGCTGGGACGCGGACTCGGATTCTGCGTGCACGTGGACGCGGCCTGGGGCGGCTACCTCGCCACCCTGTTCCGCAACGAGGACGGCAGCCTGCGCGGGCGCAACGAGGTCGCACGCGGCTTCGCGCATTTCCCCAGCCCGGCCGTGCATGCGGCCACCGCCGCGCTGGCCGCATCCGACTCGATCACCATCGACCCGCACAAGCTTGGGTACCTGCCGTACGGTGCCGGTGCCTTCGTCTGCCGCGACCATCGCGCGATGACGCTGCTGTCGGAGTCGGCCGACTACGTGTTCCACGACAACGCCGCGCGCAGCTACCGCGCGCGCTACCGCAACCTCGGCCAGTTCATCCCCGAGGGGTCCAAGCCCGGCGCCAACGTCGCCGCGGTGTATGTCACCCACAAGGTGCTGCCGCTCGACCACGCCCACTTCGGAAGCCTGCCGGCACGCACGGTGCGCAGCGCCGAAGCCTTCCACCAGGCCGCCCTCGCGTTCGCCGCGCGCATGCAGCCGCGGCTGCACGCCATCGTGCCGTTCCCGCCGGACAGCAACCTGGTCTGCGTGGCGTTCAATCCCGCCGGCAACCGCGATCTCGCCGTGGCCAACGCCTTCGTGCGCCGGTTGCACGACCAGTTGCGGGTCGATCCCGGCGCCCCCCTGCAGGACCGCAGCTTCTTCGGCTCGGTCACCACCCTGCGGCCGCAGGCGCTGGGCGACGCCGGCATGCGCCGCATCCTCGACGAACTGGGCCTTGCGGCCGCCACCGATGGCGATGCCGAGGACCACCTGGTGATCCTGCGCCACACCCTGATGAACCCGTGGCTGATCGACGAGCGCAACGGCATCAGCTATGTCGACATGTATTTCCAGTACCTGGAACAGCGGATTGGTGCATTGCTGGCGGGTGACTGAAGGCGCCGACCGAAGGCGGGCCCTGCGCCCGCCACGCGCAACCGCTGGCCGGCGATGCCGGGGTCTTGGGCGATCTGCCCACGACGTCCCGAGGCCAGCCCGGCGATCCGACAAGACGGGTAGGTCGATTCGCCAACAGGACGGTCGCATTGGCCGAAACGGTGACCGGCTGCGATAATCAACGAGGTAAGGCCCCGTAGCTCAGCTGGATAGAGCGGTCCCCTCCTAAGGGACAGGTCGTGCGTTCGAATCGCGCCGGGGTCACCACGTTTCCAGCCTGTCCGCCTTTCGGAGTTCCTGCATGTCCCACCCCGTCCTCACCGCGCTCGGCCTGTCGGCCGTGGAATCCGGCACGTACCTTGGCAACGGCGAATGGTCGAAGACCTCCGACGCCGGCGTGCTCGAGCCGGTCAACCCGACCACCGGCGAGGTGCTGGGCCGCGTGCACGCCTCCAGCAAGGCCGACTACGACACCATCGTCGAGCGCGCCCAGGCGGCGTTCAAGGTCTGGCGCACCACCCCGGCCCCGCGCCGCGGCGAGGCGATCCGCCTGTGCGCCGATGCGCTGCGCGCGCACAAGGACGCGCTGGGTTCGCTGGTCGCGCTGGAAATGGGCAAGTCGAAGCCGGAAAGTGACGGCGAAGTGCAGGAGATGATCGACATCGGCGAATTCGCGGTGGGCCTGTCGCGCCAGCTGTACGGCCTGACCATGCACAGCGAGCGCCCCGGCCACCGCATGTACGAGCAGTGGCATCCGATCGGCATCGTCGGGATCATCAGCGCGTTCAACTTCCCGGTCGCGGTGTGGGCGTGGAACTCGTTCGTGGCGGCGGTGTGCGGCGACGTCTGCATCTGGAAGCCGTCGCCGAAGACCCCGCTGTCCGCCATCGCCAGCATGAAGATCTGCAATGAAGCGCTGAAGAAGGGCGGCTTCCCGGACATCTTCTTCCTGTTCAACGACGCCGGCACCGAGCTCGCTTCGGAGTTCGTCGACGACAGGCGCATCCCGCTGATCAGCTTCACCGGCAGCACCAAGGTCGGCCGCACGGTCGGCGAGCGTTGCGCGCGCCGCATGGGCCGCTCGCTGCTGGAACTGGGCGGCAACAACGCGATCATCGTGGATGAAACCGCGGACCTGAAGCTGGCGATCCCGGCGATCGTGTTCGGCGCGGTCGGCACCGCCGGCCAGCGCTGCACCACCACCCGCCGCCTGATCGTGCACGAATCCGTGTACGACGACGTGCTGGCCAGGCTGATCGCCGCCTACAAGCAGGTCGAGAAGAAGATCGGCGATCCCACCGATCCGGCCAACCTGATGGGCCCGCTCAACAGCAGGGACGGCGTGGACGCCTACCTGGATTCCATCGCCAAGGCCAAGGCCGCGGGCGGCACCGTCGAGACCGGCGGCGAAGCGATCGACCGCCCGGGCAACTTCGTGTTGCCGGCGATCGTGACCGGCCTGACCAACGATGCGGAAATCGTCCAGCACGAGACCTTCGCGCCGATCCTGTACGTCATGAAGTACAACGAACTGGACGAAGCCATCGAGATGCAGAACGCGGTGCCGCAGGGCCTGAGTTCGTCGATCTTCACCACCAACCTGAAGCGCGCGGAGCAGTTCCTGTCCGCCTGGGGCAGCGACTGCGGCATCGCCAACGTCAACATCGGCACCAGCGGCGCCGAGATCGGCGGCGCGTTCGGCGGCGAGAAGGAAACCGGCGGCGGCCGCGAGTCCGGCTCCGACGCGTGGAAGGCTTACATGCGCCGGCAGACCAATACCATCAACTACTCCGACGCCCTGCCGCTGGCGCAGGGCATCAAGTTCGACCTGTGACCTGACGCGAGACCGCCATGACCAGCGAACCGATCGCCACGCCACCGCCTCCGCCGCCGGCAATCCCCTCGGCCACGACGCGTCCCACCAGCACGCTGGCGGTCATCAGCCTGGTGGCCGGCATCACCAGCTGGCTGCTGCTGCCGTTCGTGGCGGGCCTGGCCGCGGTCACCTGCGGCCACATGGCGCGCGCCGAGATCCGCCGCAGCAACGGTGCGCTGGACGGCGACGGCCTGGCCATCACCGGACTGGTGCTGGGCTGGATCAACGTGGTGCTGTGCGTGCTGGCGGTCGCCGCGGTGGTGCTGTTCTTTGGCGGGCTGGCGGTGCTGCTGGGCGTGCTCGGCGTGAGCGGTCAGCTCTGACCGCCCGCCCGTGTACGGACTCGCCCGCCCCTTCCTGTTCGCCCTGGACGCCGAGCGTGCGCACGGCCTCGGCCTTGCGTCGCTGGAAGCCGCCTACCGCGCCGGGCTGAACCCGCTGCTGGCGGCCACGCCCAAGCCGCTGCCGACCAAGGCCTTCGGCCTGACCTTCGAGAATCCGGTCGGCCTTGCCGCCGGGTTGGACAAGAACGGCGCGCACATCGACGCGCTGATGGCGCTGGGCTTCGGCTTCATCGAGATCGGCACCACCACCCCGCGCGCGCAACCGGGCAACCCGAAGCCGCGCATGTTCCGCCTGCCGGCGCACGAGGCGGTGATCAATCGCCTGGGCTTCAACAACGAGGGCGTGGACGCGCTGGTGCGTAACGTCGAGCGCGCGCAACGCAAGCGCGCCCTGCTCGGCATCAACATCGGCAAGAACAAGGACACGCCGAACGAAGCGGCCGAGTCCGATTACCTGTTCTGCCTCGAACGGGTGTATCCGCTGGCCGACTACGTGACGGTCAACATCTCATCGCCGAACACCGCCGGCCTGCGCGAACTGCAGGAAGAGCAGGCGTTGCGGCGATTGGTCGGCACCCTGCGCGAGGCGCAGGAACGGCTGGCCGCGCAGCACGGCAAGCGCGTGCCGATGCTGGTGAAGATCGCGCCGGACCTCAGCGAGAGCGACATCGACGCCGCCGGCCGCGTGCTCGGCGACCTCGGCGTGGACGGCGTGATCGCCGGCAACACCACCATCTCCCGCGATGGCGTGGAAGGCGCGCGACATGCGGATGAGGTAGGCGGCCTGTCCGGCGCGCCACTGATGGGCAAGGCCACCGCGGTGCTGCGCATGCTGCGCACGCGCCTGCCGGAGGCGATCCCGCTGGTCGGCGTGGGCGGCATCGTGCATGGCGGGGATGCAGCGACCAAACAAGCCGCGGGCGCGACCCTGGTGCAGTTCTACACCGGCCTGATCTACCGCGGCCCCGCGCTGGTCGGCGCATGCGTGGATGCGCTGCGCCGGCGCAAGGAAGCCCCGAGCCGCGGCACGCTCCCGCCCGAATGAACATCGCCACCGGCGCCGGCTACCGCATCATCGAGCACGCACGCCTGGATGCACGCAACACCTTCGGTGTGCGCGCCATCGCGCCGATGCTGGTCGAAATGGCGGATGCCGCGGCGCTTCCGGAGCTGTTCGGCTACGCGATGCTGCGCGACGGGCCGGTGCTGGTCCTCGGTGGCGGCAGCAACCTGCTGTTCGCCGGCGACCCGCCTGGCGCCGCGCTGTCGCTGACCGCGCAGGGCATCGGCGTTGTCGACGACGACGGCACCACCGCGATCGTGCGGGCCGATGCGGGCCTGGGCTGGCACGACTGCGTGCTGTGGACGCTGGGCCATGGCCTGTGCGGCCTGGAGAACCTGGCGCTGATTCCCGGCACCGTGGGCGCCGCGCCGATCCAGAACATCGGCGCCTACGGCGTGGAAGTGCGCGACTGCATCCACGCAGTTCAGGCGTTCGACCGGCGCAGCGGAACCGTCGTCCGTTTCACCGCCGGCGAATGCGCATTCGCCTATCGGGACTCGCTGTTCAAGCGCGATCCGGAGCATTACATCGTCACCGCGGTGGAGTTCGCGCTGTCGCGCACGCCGGCGTTGAAACTCGATTACGCCGGCATCGGCGACGAACTGGAGGCGATGGGGATCGACGGCGCGCCGCGCGCCTCGCAGGTGGCCGAAGCGGTGATCCGCATCCGCCGGCGCAAGCTGCCCGACCCCGCGGTCCTCGGCAACGCGGGCAGCTTCTTCAAGAATCCGATCGTGCCTGCTGCAACCGCCGAGCAGCTGCTGTCCGCCCATCCGGGGATGCCCGCGTTCCGCGGCAGCAGCGACGACACCCGCAAGCTGTCCGCGGCCTGGCTGATCGACCAATGCGGTTGGAAGGGCCATCGCGACGGCGATGCCGGCGTGTCGGCCGCGCACGCGCTGGTGCTGGTCAACCACGGCAACGCCACCGGCGCGCAGTTGCTTGCGCTCGCCCGGCGCATCGCCGCGTCGGTGCAGGAACGCTTCGGCGTGGCCATCGAGCCCGAACCGCGCATCATCGGCGCCGCCTGGTGAGCCGCCCGCGCCGGTGAACGTGCAGTTGCGCGCGGCGTTGCTCATGCTGGCCAGCACGGTCGGCTTCGGGTTGATGGCGATCTGCATCCGCCTGGCCTCGCAGACCGAGCCGGTCGCGGAGATCGCGTTCTTCCGCAACCTGTTCGGATTGCTGGCCCTGCTGCCGGTGCTGCTGTGGCCGGGCCTGCGCGCCGGGCAGCCGGTCGCGCACGTGCGCAAGGTCCTGCAGACCACCCAACTCCGGCGCTACTTCATCCGCTGCCTGATCGGCGTGGTCAGCATGTGGATGGGCTTCTGGTCGATCGCCAACCTGCCGCTGGCGCAGGCGATCGCGCTGGCCTACTCCTCGCCGATCTTCGTGACCATCGCCGCGGTGATGATGCTCGGCGAAACCGTGCGCCTGCGCCGCTGGCTGGCGGTGATCGCGGGCTTCGTCGGCGTACTGGTGATCGTGCGCCCGTGGTCGCAGGCGTTCAGCCTGGGCAGCCTGGTCGCGGTCGCGGCGGCGCTGATCACCGCCATCGTCGCGATCCAGATCAAGCAGCTCTCACGCGAGGACGGCCCGGACACCATCGTGCTGTGGACCTATCTGCTGTGGATCCCGATGTCGCTACCGGCGGCCCTATGGTTCTTGCACCCGCCGCAGGGCATCGCCTGGCTCTGGCTGCCGCTGTCGGGCGTGCTGGGAACGGTCGGGCAACTGCTGTGGACGCGCGCGCTCAAGCTCGGCGAGGTCTCCGCGTTGACCCCGATCAGCTTCGTGCAGCTGGTGATCGTCACCATCGCCGGCTGGTTATGGTTCGGTGAAACCCTGGACCGCTGGACCCTGGCCGGTGCCGCGATCATCTTCAGCGCCACCTTCTATATCGCGCGCCGCGAAGCCATGCTGGCGCGCCAACACCGATCATCCGCCCCGTCGGAGGGCGTTGAACCCGGCAACTAGGGCGCCGCAACCCTGTCCTGCTGCCACGGGCGCCGTCCATGGAACACCAGCAAGTAGCTGCCGACCGTCCAGACCGATGCCGCCGCCCAGCCGGCCAGGATGTCCGACGGGTAGTGCACCCCCAGGTAAACACGCGACAGGCCCACCAGCACCGCGAAGGCGAGCGCGGCGACCACCACAGGCGTCCGCCAGCGCGTATGCCACGCCAGCAGCACGACCACCCAGGCCAGGGTCATCGAGCCCATCGCATGGCCACTGGGGAAACTGTAGGTGGCTTCCGGCGCGATCGACTCCCACAGCGAAGGCCGCTCGCGCGCGAACAGCTGCTTGGTGCCGAGGTTGAGCAGGGCCGAGCCGATCACCGCCACCCCGGCGAACAGCCCTTCGCGCATCCAGCGCTTGAAGCCAAGCCACGCCGGCATCAGCACGTCGAATGGCACCACGCCCCACTCGTAGCCCAGCGCGGACATCGCGACGAAGAAATGGTCGAAGCCGCGGTTGCCCAGCGCATGCGCTGCGTGCAACAGCGGATCGTCGAAGGAGAACGCCTCGCCTTCGCGCAATTGGTCGGCGAGTTCGCCGAAGCCCCACAGCGGCAGCAGCACGCCGACGAAGAACAGCAGCAGGCGCAGCCCGCGCCGGCGCAGGAACGCCACGCCGAAGCGCGCGTCCTCGCGGACGGCGGCGACCGCCTCGGCGGGTCTATGCGGGAGCGGATGCTCCGTATGTCCGCTCGACATAGGCATCGATCAGGTCAACGAACTCGGCCGCGATGTTCTCACCCCGCAGGGTGACGGCCTTTTCACCATCCACGAACACCGGCGCGGCCGGCGCTTCGCCGGTACCCGGCAGCGAGATGCCGATGTTGGCGTGGCGCGACTCGCCCGGGCCGTTGACGATGCAGCCCATCACCGCCAGCGTCATGTTCTCCGCGCCGGGGCGGGTGATCTTCCATTCCGGCATCTTCGCGCGCACATGGTTCTGGACCACGCCCGCGAGTTCCTGGAAGAACCCGGAGGTGGTGCGCCCGCAACCCGGGCACGCCGTCACCATCGGCGTGAACGCGCGCAGGCCCATGGTCTGCAGCAGTTCCTGCGCCACGATCACTTCCTGCGTGCGCGAGGCGCCCGGTTCCGGGGTCAGCGAGATGCGGATGGTGTCGCCGATCCCTTCCTGCAGCAGCACCGCAAGCGCGGCACTGCTGGCCACGATGCCCTTGCTGCCGATGCCGGCCTCGGTGAGGCCCAGGTGCAGCGCGAAATCGCTGCGTGCGGCAAGGTCGCGATACACCGCGACCAGTTCCTGCACGCCGGAGACCTTGGCGCTGAGTACGATGCGTTCGCGCGGCAGGCCGATCGCGACCGCCTGCTCCGCGGAATCGATGGCGGAGCGGATCAGCGCCTCGCGCAGCACCCGGCCGGCGTCCCAGGGTTCGGCGCGTTCGTGGTTCTCGTCCATCAGCCGCGCCGCAAGCGACTGGTCCAGCGAGCCCCAGTTCGCGCCGATCCGCACCGGCTTGCCATGACGGATGGCGAATTCGATCAATTGCGCGAACTGGGTGTCGCGCTTCCTGCCGAAGCCGACGTTGCCGGGATTGATGCGGTACTTCGCGAGCGCTTCGGCGCAGGCGGGTTCACCCGCGAGCAGCGTGTGCCCGTTGTAGTGGAAGTCGCCGATGATCGGCACGCGGATGCCCATCATGTCGAGCTTTTCGACAATGCGCGGCACCGCGGCGGCAGACTCGGCGTTGTTCACCGTGACCCGCACCAGTTCGGAACCGGCGCGCCAAAGTTCGGCGACCTGTTTCGTGGTGGACGCGACGTCGGCGGTGTCGGTATTGGTCATCGACTGCACCACCACCGGCGCCGTGCCGCCCACCTTCACGCCGCCGATCGCCACCTGGCGAGTCTCACGGCGCGCCGACGGGCCGAAACGGCCGGGATCGTGGCAAGGCAAGGGTGCGTTGGTGCCGTTTGTACTCATGCGGGCATTTTACCGGGCTACTCGCGTCGAAGTTCTGCCCTGCCCGTTGGGTTCGCCGCTCAGGTTCCGCATCCGGCTCCGATGCGCGGCCGCACGCCTGCTTCGCAGCCCGGCCCGCCACAGCGTGGCGGGCGTTCGCACATTCGCGCGGCATTGCCGCGCAAGCGGAATGTGCTTACCCATGGCGCGCTCGAACCCAACGGGCAGGGCACAACTTCGACCCAACCTTCTCGACCATCGTCGTATCCTGCGCGCATGGACCGCGACCACATCCTCACCCCAAGCCAGCTGAACACCCTGGCGCGCGACCTGCTGGAAGGCGCGTTCCCGCTGGTGCTGGTGGAGGGCGAGATCGGCAACCTGTCGCGGCCAGGTTCGGGGCACCTGTATTTCACGCTGAAGGATGCCCGCGCGCAGGTGCGCTGTGCCCTGTTCAAGCCCAGGAGCCAGTGGCTGAGCTTCGTCCCGCGCGAAGGCCTCAAGGTGCTGGCGCGCGGCCGGCTGACGCTGTACGAGGCGCGTGGCGACTACCAGCTGGTGCTGGACTCGATGGAGGAAGCCGGCGAAGGCGCACTGCGCCGCGCCTTCGATGCGCTGAAGGCGAAGCTTGCTGCCGAAGGCCTGTTCGAAGCCGGCCGCAAACGCCCGCTGCCCGGCTTCGTGCGCCGGCTCGCGGTACTGACCTCGCCGTCCGGTGCGGTGATCCGCGACATCACCAGCGTCCTGCGTCGCCGGTTCCCGCTGGTCGAGCTCGAGCTGTTGCCGGTGCCGGTGCAGGGCGACGGTGCCGCTGCGCAGATCCGCGCGATGCTGCAACGGGCCGACACCAGCGGCCGCTACGACGCGATCCTGCTGGCCCGCGGCGGTGGCTCACTGGACGACCTGTGGGCCTTCAACGACGAGGCACTGGTGCGCGCCATCGCCGCATCGGACACGCCGGTGGTCTCCGCCATCGGCCACGAAACCGACTTCACCCTCGCCGATTTCGCCGCCGACCTGCGCGCGCCGACGCCGTCCGCCGCCGCCGAACTGCTGGTGCCGGATGCCACGGCCCTGTCGACCCGGCTCGATGGCCTGCAGCGGCAATTGCAGGCGGTGCAGGCCAACGCGATACGCCGGCGCAGCCAGCGCGCGGACCATGCGTTCCTGCGCTTGCAGGCCCTGCGCCCACGCGCCCGGCTGGATGCCATTTCGCAGCACGCTGGACAGGCGCAACGTCGCCTCGACACCGCGATGCAGCGCCGTCTCGAACGCGAGCGCGCGTCGCTGCGCCATGCCGACGCCATCCTGCGTGCGAGCCACCCGCAGCGCCGGCTGCAACAGGCGCGCGCCCGACTGGAGTCGCTGCAGGGGCGCCCGCAGGCAATGCTGGCGCAACACCTGCAACACGCCGCGCTGCACCTGCGCGGCCTGGTGCGCTCGTTGCATGCGATCAGCCCGCTGGCCACCGTGGCGCGCGGCTACAGCATCCTGCAGCACGAGGATGGGCGCATCGTGCGCAGCACGGGCGATGCCACCATCGGCGAGCGACTGGACGCGCGCCTGCATGACGGCCGCCTGCGGCTGCGGGTCGAGGGCAAGCAGGACACCTGACGATGAAGAAGCACTGGCCTTACTACCTCGCGAACGAACCGGTGCGGGCGAACCTCGGCCTGGACGTGATCGACAAGTTCAGCGGCGAGCGCGTGGCGCGCACCGCCCGCGCCGATGCTGCGGCGATCGAGCAGGCCATCGCCACCGCGCATGGCGCGCGCGAGGCGATGGCCGCGTTCCCGCCTGATGCCCGCCGCGACGTGCTGGAGCACTGCGTGCTGCGCTTCGAGACCCGCAGCAAGGAACTCGCGCTGGCCCTGTGCATCGAGGCCGGCAAGCCGATCCGCGACGCCCGTGGCGAAGTCGCGCGGCTGGTCGACACCTTCCGCATCGCCGCCGGCGAGGCCACCCGCATCGGCGGCGAGGTGCTGGAGCTTGGTGTCTCGCGGCGGACTCGCGGCTATCGAGGGATGACCAAACGCGTGCCGATCGGCGCCTGCAGCTTCATCACCCCGTTCAACTTCCCGCTGAACCTGGTCGCGCACAAGGTCGCGCCCGCCATCGCCGCCGGCTGTCCGTTCGTGCTCAAGCCCGCGGCGAAGACCCCGCTGGGCGCGCTGATCATCGGCGAAGTGCTCGCGGAGACCGACCTGCCGAAGGGCGCGTTCTCGATCCTGCCCTGCAGCAACGAGGATGCCGCGGCGCTGGTCGAGGACGAACGCATCGCCCTGCTCAGCTTCACCGGCGGGCTGGTCGACTGGGACCTGAAGGCGCGCGCCGGCCGCAAGAAGGTGACGCTGGAACTCGGCGGCAACGCCGCCTGCATCGTCGACGAACAGATGGGCGCGTCGCTCGACCACGTGGTCGAACGCCTGGTCTTCGGCGCGTATTACCAGAGCGGGCAGAGCTGCATCAGCGTGCAGCGCATCCTGGTCCATCGCAGCGTCCATGACGCACTGGTGAAGAAACTCGTCGCAGCGGTGAAGAAGCTGCGTAGCGGCGATCCGCGCAAAGCGTCCACCTTCATCGGACCGGTGATCGACGAGGCCGCTGCCCGGCGCATCGACGCGTGGATGGACGCCGCGATCCGGGGTGGTGCGAAGGCACTGGTGCGTGGCAGGCGCAAGGACAACCTGCTGCCCGCGGCACTGCTCGCGGACGTGGCGCGGGATGCGGACCTGTACCGCAAGGAAGCGTTCGGCCCGGTCGCCTGCATCGAGGCCTTCGACGATTTCGACGAGGCCATCGCCCGGGTTAACGACAGTGATTTCGGCCTGCAGGCCGGCGTGTTCACCGCCGACATCGGCCACGCCATGCGTGCATGGGACCGGCTCGACGTGGGTGGCGTGGTCATCGGCGACGTGCCCAGCTTCCGCGTCGACAACATGCCCTACGGGGGTATCAAGCAGTCCGGGCTGGGCCGCGAGGGCGTGCGCTGGGCGATCCGGGACATGACCGAGGAACGGCTGCTGGTGATTCGCGGCTGAGGCCAACCCCGTTCGCACGGCTTGTCCGTTCACCCTGGCGTCCACCACGGGAGAACCCCATGCAACGCCAGCCACTCGCCGTCGTCCTGCTCGGTGCCATCGGCCTTGCCGCCTGCAGCATCACCCCCTCCAGCGAACAGCCAGCCTCGGCCGACGCTGCGGCGGCCAACGCACCCCCGCCACCCGCACCGCCCCCCGCGTTCGCCTCCGAATCGTGGGATGCGGCAACGCCGGATTCGGTGGCCGTGGCCTCGCCGATGGTCGCTAGGCAGGCCCTTCCGGCCGCACGCATATGGGTGCAGGCCTCGAAGGCCGACGCGTTCGCCGGTGGCGACGCGCAGGCCGAAAACACCGAGAAGTACGAACATCGCGAAGACAATCCGGTGCTGCGCACCAGCGAGCAGCCGGTGTCCACCTTCTCCATCGATGTCGATACCGGCAGCTATGCCAACGTGCGCCGCATGCTGCGCCAGGGCGTGCGCCCGCCGGCCGACGCGGTGCGTGCCGAGGAGTTCATCAACTACTTCGACTACGGCCATCCGGCGCCGCAGTCGCGCGAGACGCCGTTCCGGGTCACCACCGAGCTGGCGCCCGCGCCCTGGAACGGCAAGCGCCAGCTGCTGATGATCGGCATCAAGGGCTATGACATGCCCAAGGCCACGCTGCCGCCATCGAACCTGGTGTTCCTGATCGACACCTCCGGCTCGATGGACCAGCCCAACAAGCTGCCGCTGCTGAAGCAGGCGTTCGCGCAGCTGGTGCCGCAGCTGCGCGCGCAGGACCGCGTCTCGATCGTGGTCTATGCCGGTTCCGCGGGACTGGTGTTGCCGCCTACTGCCGGTGACCGCCATGGCGAGATCCTGGCGGCGCTGGAGCAACTGCAGGCCGGCGGCAGCACCAATGGCGGCGAAGGCATCCAGCTGGCGTATGCGATGGCGAAGCAGTCGTTCGCCAGGGGTGGCGTGAACCGGGTCATCCTGGCCACCGACGGCGATTTCAATGTCGGCACCAGCGACCAGAAGGCGCTGGAAACCCTGGTGGGCGACCAGCGCGCGTCCGGCGTCGCGCTGAGCACGCTCGGCTTCGGCGACGGCAACTACAACGATGCGATGGCCGAACGGCTGGCCGATGTCGGCGACGGCAACCATGCCTACATCGACACCCTGCAGGAAGCGCGCAAGGTGCTGGTCGAGGAGATGCAGTCGACCCTGCTGACCATCGCCCGCGACGTGAAGATCCAGGTCGAGTTCAATCCCGCGCAGGTCGCGGAATATCGCCTGGTCGGCTACGAGAACCGCGCGCTGAAGGACGAGGACTTCGCCAACGACAAGGTCGATGCCGGCGACATCGGCGCCGGCCACGAAGTGACCGCGCTGTACGAGATCACTCCGGTGGGTTCAGGTGCGGACCGGCTGCCGCCGCTGCGTTACGCCGGCAAACAGCCAGTGGCGACCGCGGCCGCGCAACCGGGCGAGATCGCCCACCTGCGCCTGCGCTACAAGCGCCCGCACGCCACCACCAGCCAGCTGATCGAAACCCCGATCCTTCGCTCGCAACTCCGGGCCGAAGCCGGCGAGTCGCTGCGCTTCGCCGCCGCGGTGGCGGCCTTCGCCGATGCGCTGCGCGGTGGCACCCGGATGGAAGGCTGGCGCTGGGACGACATCGCCGCGGCCGCACGCGCCTCGCAGGGCAGCGACCGCTGGGGCCTGCGCGCGGAGTTCATGCAGCTGGTGGCCGCAGCGCGTTCGCAACTGGATGAATCGCCCGGGCGATCGGCCGCGATCGCGGACTGAGCCGGCATGGCCGGGGCGCTGGCTAGGCCAGTGGCTCCGGCCGTCCGTACAGGAAACCCTGGCCATAGGTACACCCCAGCTCCATCAGGCGGTCGCGCTGGGACGGGGTTTCCACGCCCTCCGCGATCAGTTCGATGCCCAGGCTGCCGGCCAGCGCCACGATCGCGCGGATCACCGCGACGCTTTCCGTCCGCGCGTCGCCATCGAGGTCGGCGACGAAGCTGCGGTCGATCTTGAGCGCCGCGATCGGGAACCTGTGCAGGTAGGACAGCGCGGAGAAGCCGGTGCCGAAATCGTCCAGTTGCGCCAGCACGCCGCGCTCTCGGAGCAGGTTCAGGGTCTGGCTGACGCGCGGTGCATCGTCGAGCAACGCCACTTCGGTGATCTCGATGCGCAAGCGCGATGGCGCCACCTGGGCGATGTCGAGCAGGCCAAGCAGGCGACCCGCGAAATCCGGCGAACGGAAGTGCCGCGGCGACACATTGATGGCGACATAGCCGCGAATATCGGTGCGCGCCATGTCGGCGATCACCCGCGCATACATCAGCCAGTCGACCTGTTCGATCAGCCCGCTCTCCTCGCCTACGTCGAGGAATGCGCCGGGCGCCAGCAGCCCGCGTTGTTCGTGGCGCCAGCGCAGCAGCGCTTCATGGCCCACCACGGTGGCGTCGCCCATCCGCACGATCGGCTGGAAATGCGGCTCGAAGGCATTGCCGTGGATGGCGCGGCGCAGGTCGGCTTCCAGGTCCAGGGTGCGCGTGGCCTCCTCGCGCATCTCCTCGTCGAACAGGGCGCAACGATCGCGGCCCTCGCCCTTGGCGCGATACATCGCCGCATCGGCGTCCCGCAGCATTTCCTCCCCGCTCTGGTAACGCGGATGCCACATCGCGATGCCGACGCTGGCGGTCGGGAACAATTCGCGGCCGGCGATCCAGATCGGCGCGCCGAGCGCGGCAAGCACGCGCCGTCCCAGTTCCTCCGCCATCCCCGGCCCATCGAGGCCCTCTGCCAGGATCGCGTATTCGTCGCCGCCGAGCCGCGAGACCATGTCGGTGCCGCGCACCGTGCCGACGATGCGACGGCCGGCCTCAACCAGCAGTTCGTCTCCGACCGCGTGGCCCACGCTGTCGTTGACCAGCTTGAAGCGATCCAGATCGAGGAACAGCACCGCGAAGCAGGCATTCGCATCGCCACGCGCACCGGCGATGGCGCGCGCCAGCCGCTCCAGCAGCTGCACGCGGTTGGGCAGTCCGGTCAGCGCGTCGTGGCTGGCCTGGTAGGTCAGCTTGCGCTCCGCGCGCATGCGTTCACCCATCTGCTCGACCAGTTCGGCGTTCGCCTCCGCCAGTTCGCGGGTGCGCTCGCGGACCCGCTGCTCGAGGCCGGCGTGTGCCAGCACCAGCTTGTCCTGCGCCTGCTTGCGGGCCAGGCCGCTGCCGATGTGGTAGGCCACGAAGGTGAGCAGTTCCATGTCGCGGCCGCTGAAGCCGATTTCCGGGAAATAGCTCTGCACCGCGATCACGCCGACCACCTGGTCGTCGTGCAGCAACGGCACGCCCAGCCAGCAACGCGCGAGGGTGCCGATGCTGCGCACCTTGCCGGCGGCCTCCAGCTGGGCGATCCGCGGGCGGTCAGCGAGCAGCGCCTTGCCGCTGCGCAGCACGTATTCGGTCAGGCCCTTGGCGACCCTGCGCGGGCGGCGCACCGCGTCGCGCTCGTCCACCGAGTACGGGAATTCGAGCATGCTGCCGTCGTTCGACAGCATCGCGATGTAGAAATTGCGTGCGTACAGCAGGCCGCCCACCACCTTGTGGATCTCGGCGTAGAAGCGCTCCAGCGTCTCGCTGGTCATCGACAGCTCGGCGATCCGGAACAGCGCGCGCTGCAGTTCCTGCGAACGCTGGCGTTCCAGCACCTCTGCCTGCAGGTCCAGGTTGGCCTTCTTCAGCTCGCGCGTGCGCTCCTCGACCCGGTGCTCGAGCTGCTCGCGCGCGTGGTGGCGGTCCAGCGCGGTCAGGATGTGCTGCGCCACGTAGGCCAGCAACACCCGCTCCTCCTCGCTGTACATCGCCGGGCGCTCGTAGCTCTGCACCACGATGCCGCCGGCCACCACTTTGTCGCGCAGCATCGGCACGCCCATCCAGTCGGCGCTATCCGGGCCGTTCATCTCGTCGTGGGCGATGCCGTTGCGCTCGCGAAGCTCGCGCGAGGGGCCGCGCATGGCGACGCCACCGCGCAACAGCGTGGTGGTCAGGGTCGCCTCGACCTGGTCGAAATCGAGTTCGGCATCGGGGTCGCTGACGAACGGGTCGAGCTTGTCCACGAAATACAGGAACCGCATCTTCCTGCGTCGCTCGTCGTAGAGGACGATGTAGAAGTTCTCGGCATACATCAGTTCGCCGACGATCGCGTGGATCCGGCGCAGCATGTCCTGCATGTCCAGGCTGCTGCCGGCGAGGTCGGCGATCTCGTACAGCGCCAGCTGCAAGCGTTCGTTGCGACGCAGGGATTCGATCCGCTGCTCGGCCACGTCGAGCAGGTGCAGCAGTTCGTCGCGCGCCAATCCTTCGCGACGGAGCCGCGTGTCATCCACGCCCTGCGCCAACTGCACGATCCGGCCCCCGTTCATGGAGACGAGCATACTGCGAAGTACGCGGGACCGGGCGAAGTCCGGCAACCCAGCCTGCCGCCGATGGCCGTTGGCGGCTGCATGAGCCTCGCCGTTGCATGCCCCACCGCCCTGCCCGTGCCCTTCCCTGTCTCGCCGCCAGTCCGTAGGCTGGCACACATGGATGGCCCGGATGCCAGCGACGAAGCCCTGATGCTTGCCTATGCCGCCGGCGACGCGTCCGCGTTCGAGCAGCTGTATGCGCGCCATCGCGGCAGGCTGTACCGCTACCTGCTGCGCCAGCTGCGCGACAATGCGCTGGCCGACGAAGTGTTCCAGGACGTCTGGCAACGGGTGATTTCCGCGCGCGCCGGCTGGACGCCGGACGCCGGTTTCGCCACCTGGCTGTACACGATTGCCCACCATCGGCTGGGCGACCACTGGCGCAGCCTGAAGCACCGCCCGGCGGCGCCGGCCGATGCCGACGAACGCACCGCGCGGGTTGCCGACCCGGACACGCCGGAGCGCGTATTGTCGGAGTTCGAGCGACGTCGCCACCTGCAGCTGGCACTGGACGACCTGCCCGGGGAACAACGCGAGGTATTGCTGTTGCGGTTGGAACAGGAACTGACGCTGGAGGAAATCGCCGAGGTCACCGGCGTGGGCCGGGAGACGGTGAAGTCGCGCCTGCGCTATGCGATGGACAAGCTGCGCGCGAGGTTGACGGCATGACCCGCCAGCCCCTCGACGCCGAAGAACGCGCGCTGGCCGCCTTGCTGCCGCGCCCGCATGGCCGCGCCGAACCGGGTGCCGACCTCGATGCGCGCATCCTGGCCGCGGCGCAGGCCGCACTGCATGCGCAATCCCCGGTGCGGCGCCACCGCCGGAGCTGGGTCGGGCCGACTGCGCTGGCGGCCTCGCTGGTGCTGGCGGTGGGCCTGGCCTGGCAATTGCGTCCACCGCCGTCGCTGCCGGCGCCCGCGGCAACGAAGGACGCCTCCGCCGATGCCGAGGCCACGTCGATGCGCGCCTTCGAATCGCCGCCTGCAACGCCTCCACCGTTGGCGCGAACGATGCAGATGCCTGCGTCGCCGCCGGCCGCCATGGTCTCGGCGGCACCGAAGCCGGAAACCCCGGGCGGGAGCAACGCGCCGGCTTCGGCACCGGGGCAAGCGGCTCCACCCGCGCCACCCCCGCCGGTGATGGCCGGCGAGGCCGCGGCGGTGGCGGCGACGCCGGCATCGGAACCGGCACGCGCGCAGGCACCCGTCATGGCCAAGGCGACCGCCAGCGAAGCGATGCGCGAGCGCGCCGCCGCATCCGGGACCCTTGCCGCGGAGAATCGCGAGGAAGCGGAGCGCGCCGCGGATGCGGCGACCCTGGATACCGTGCAAGTCGCCGAGCCCGAGGAAGACGTCCCACCCGCCACCGCGGACGCGCCGGAGGTGCGCGATGCCTGGCTGCGGCGCATCGGCGAATTGCTGGAACAGGGCCGTCCCGTGGAGGCCAAGGCCAGCCTCGCCGAATTCAGGCGGCGCTACCCCGATGCCGCGCTGCCGCCGGAACTGCGCAAGCTCGAACCCTGACGGCCCCGCGCCGCGCGGCTAACATGCACGGATGAATTCCCCCGCTCCGGCGCCGGCGAAGGCGCCCATCGGCTCGTTGCGCGCGCTGTGGCCGTTCGTGCGCTGGCACCTCGGCCTGTTCACCGGCTGGCTGCTCGCCCTGGCCTGTTCGTCCGCCGCCACCCTGAGCCTGCCGGTGGCGTTCCGCACGATGATCGACGACGGCTTCAGCAGCGGCGCCAACATCGACCGCACCTTCGGCTTCGTGCTGGTGGTGATCCTGATGCTGGCGCTGGCCACCGCGGTGCGCTTCTTCTTTGTAACCATGCTCGGCGAACGGGTGGTCGCCGACCTGCGCGGCCAGCTGTACGCCCACCTGCTCACGCTGGATGCCGGCTTCTACGATC
>Ga0114939_10001272_pt1 | contig 20062 bp, 16 predicted proteins | sample AshMeaCrysSpring_FD_87196 | JGI IMG/M metagenome (GOLD analysis project Ga0114939, IMG submission 87196) | Groundwater microbial communities from Big Spring, Nevada to study Microbial Dark Matter (Phase II) - Ash Meadows Crystal Spring | ecosystem: Environmental > Aquatic > Deep subsurface >...
CAATGGCCTGGACGTAGCCAGGGTCCGTGTTCCGATCGGGGTCGTGTTGTTTATCTATGAGAGCCGGCCCAACGTCACGGTGGATGCCGCGGCACTGTGCATCAAGAGCGGCAACGCCTTGATCTTGCGTGGCGGCCACGAGGCGTTTCATTCCAATCAGCGTCTGGTGGAGATCCTCGCTCGGGCGGCTCAATCCACCGGACTTCCGCGGCATGCGGTGCAGATGGTCGAGCATGCGGATCGGGCGGCGGTAGGGCATCTGTTGCAGTCGTCGGATCAGATCGATCTGGTGATTCCGCGTGGCGGTTCTTCGCTAATTGAACGAGTTGTGGCGGAGGCACGGATGCCGGTGCTGAAGCACTTCAACGGGAACTGTCACGTCTATGTCGACGCGGCTGCCGACCAGGAGATGGCAAAATCGATCGTGATCAATGGCAAGTGTCAGCGGATGGGCGTTTGCAACGCGACGGAGTCTCTGTTGGTGCATGACGCGATTGCCCGGCGCGTACTGCCGCCGATCGGCGCGGCCTTGCTGGAACGTGACATTGAGCTGCGTGGCTGTCCCGACACCTGCCGCATCATTCCGCAGGCCTCTGTCGCCGACGAAATGGACTATTCGACGGAATACCTCGGTCCGAAGATCAGCATCCGAGTCGTCCGTTCGTTGGATGAAGCCATCGCGCACATCAATCATTACGGTTCTCACCACTCGGATGCGATCGTGACTTCTGATCTGGCGGCAGCGCGGCGGTTTGCTCAACGGGTTGACAGCGCCGCGGTATTGATCAATGCCAGTACACGATTCAACGACGGATTCGAATTGGGTCTGGGAGCTGAAATCGGGATTTCCACCGACAAGTTGCACGCGCGGGGTCCATGCGGGCTGAAGGAACTGACCAGCTACAAGTACGTCATTTACGGCGAAGGGCACGTACGGCATTAGACGGGTCCACCGTCGCCAGGGAGGGTGACCGAGATGAACGAAGAAGTCTTGAGCCAAAACCAGGTCGAAGGATTGCTTCGCGCGATGGAAGCCGTTGCGCCGGGACTGGAACCCCAAACCCCGGGGCCTCGTTCGGATTCGACGTCAGCGATTGCCCCGCTGTCACCCCGCAGCCATCCGGCCCGCCGGCTGCGGACCGTGGCCTATGACTTCAAGCGACCGGAACGCGTCGGCAAAGAGCCGATGCGCGCCGTGCAGGCATTGCATGAAAGCATGGCTCGGAGTCTCGGAGCCGGACTTAGCTCGATGTTGCGGACGATGGTCGAAGCCAAACTGGTGAGCGTCGACCAGTTGACGTACAGCGAGTTCATTTACAGCCTCAACAATCCCAGCTGCTTCTGCGTAGTCCGAGCTCAGCCCCTGGAAGGGAATTGGGTGCTCGATATCGAACCGACGATGGCCTATGCCCTGATCGATCGGATGCTTGGTGGCGATCCCGAACCGGGTGACACGATCAAGCGGCCGCTGACCGAAATCGAGTCGCGGTTGATCAACCGGGCCATTCGTCTCTATCTCCAGCAGTTGCAGGATGTGTGGGAAAACGTGTTGCCCGTCGAATTCGCGGTCGAGCGGATCGAGAGCAACCCGCAATTGGTGCAGATCGTTTCGCCCAACGAAGTGATCATCCTGGTGGGCATGGAACTGACGATGGGCAAGATTCGCGGCATGCTGAATCTTTGCATCCCGTTCACAACGATCGAACGCTATGCACCCCAGCTCAGCAACACGAGTTGGGCGGGCGGTTCACGCAATCGTGCTACGGAAGAATCACAGCGGACGGTAGGTCGACGGCTGGAGGCCGCGGAAGTCGAAGTGATTGTGACGCTGGCGCGGAGCCGGATTCGAACCGCCGATCTGTTGAGTCTGTCACCGGGGGACATCATCACGACCGAGCAGGACGTCGACAGTCCACTGCAAGTATCCGTGGCGAATGTCCCCAAGTTCGACGCGCGGGCCGGCGCCTATCGGGGCAAAAAGGCCATCTGCATCTCCGGCCAGACGAATCCTCCTCCGGCCGGACCGTCTTCCTCTTAGCGGGCCCCTGTGCTGGCCTCTTCCGCTCGCGGTCAGGCGGTTCAGCTTTGCCGAGGCGGGCCCCCGTTCGCGGCTCCTGCCCGGCCGTCCGATCGCCATGCCCGACGCGGTCGGCCGGATGCGAACAGACCAAGGCTCGTTGAGCCAGCGGCGGATAGCGAGTCCTGGCGATCGCCCTATAATGCCGAGCTTCCGCTGCCTGGCGGGCAAACCCTGCGTCGCAGCTGCGTCGCAGTCATCGCGGAACCCGACGACTCTACCTGGACCCGAGTGACATCCATTATGGAGATCGTGTGAACGTGTCTGCTGAGCAGAAGCTGGAGAATGTGATCATCATCGGCAGCGGTCCAGCGGCTTGGTCGGCCGCGATCTATGCGGCGCGAGCCAACCTGCAGCCGCTGGTCTTCGAGGGCGCGATGACGGAAGAAAACCGCCTGCAGGGGACTTTGCCGCTGGGTCAACTCGCGCTGACGACCGAAGTCGAGAACTACGCCGGCTTTCCCAGCGGCCGGCTCAAGGAGTTCATCGCTTCGGCCATCGATGCCGAACAGCAACACCTGCTGCCACCGGTCGATGAACATCCGCACGCGGTGACGGGCCCGGAACTGATGAATCTGATGCGGCAGCAGGCCCGCAATTTCGGGACGCGGATCGTCACCGACGATATTGTCAGCACCGATTTGAGCCAGTCTCCGTTTCGGGTCACCACGCTCGCTGGAGATACCCATCGTTGCCACTGTCTGATTGTGGCCACGGGAGCGAGAGCCAACTATCTGGGTCTCCCCAGCGAGGAGGAGTATCGCAATCGCGGCGTCAGCGCGTGCGCAGTTTGCGACGGCGCGCTGCCACGATTCCGCAATCAGCCTCTGGTGGTGGTGGGCGGTGGTGACAGCGCCGTGGAAGAAGCGACCTACCTCTCCAAGTTCGCCAGCCGCGTCTATCTCGTGCACCGCCGTGACCAGCTCCGCGCATCGAAGATCATGCAGGAGCGAGCGCTCAGCAATCCCAAGATTGAACCGGTGTGGAACACTCGGGTCATCGAAGTGCAGGGGGACCACAAGCGCGGTGTCACCGGAGTAAGGCTGGAGAATGTCATCAGCAAAGAGCTAAGCGTGCGGGATGCGAGTGGCTTGTTCCTTGCGATTGGGCATACGCCCAATGTGGGCTTCCTGAACGGCCAGCTTGAACTGACTGAAAAGGGCTACGTCCGCTGGACGCTGCACTTCCGCACCGCGACCAGCGTGCCCGGTGTGTTCGCCGCCGGCGACGTGGCGGATGACTATTATCGTCAAGCGATCACCAGCGCCGGCACGGGCTGCATGGCAGCCCTCGATGCGGAACGATACCTGGCCGAACACGGATTACATTGAGCGGCCTTCGCGCCGCCCCGATCCGTCAACCGGTCGCACTCCTGAGTGCTTTCGCCGAAATTCGGGGCGACCGGGACCCGCTGTCCTCAATCGTCTTTTCAATGCATGCGAGTCTAACGTGACAATTCCTTGGATCACTGTGCGACACGCTCGAACCAGCACGGATCGCGGCTCGTCGGTGGAAGTTCGCGGATGGGTTAGGACACGGCGCGACTCGAAAGCCGGCTTCAGCTTTCTGGAAATCAATGACGGCAGTTCGCTTGGTAACTTGCAGGTCATCGCTCCCACGAGCCTTTTGAACTATGAAGCGGAAATCCGCCATCTGGCGGCTGGTTGTTCGGTGATCATTCACGGAGTCCTGCAAGCTTCGCAGGGATCAGAACAGGCGACCGAACTACTGGCGGATCGGATCCAGGTTGTCGGATTGGCAGATCCAGAGGCCTACCCGCTGCAGAAGAAGCGGCACACGCTGGAAAAACTCCGCGAATGGTCGCACCTCCGGCCGCGGACCAACACGATCGGCGCCGTGATGCGTGTTCGCAACCGGATCAGCTTTGCGACCCACGAGTTCTTTCAGCAGCGCGGATTCTTCTACATCCAGACTCCTGTCATCACAACCAGTGATTGCGAAGGTGCGGGAGAACTGTTTCGTGTGACGACGCTGGATCTGAACCGACTGGCAACCGCGGGCGTGCCCCTGCGTAACGAATTGGATTTCTTCGGGAGACCCGCCTATCTGACGGTCAGCGGCCAGCTGGAGGCAGAAGCCTATGCCACAGCGCTCGGGAAGGTCTACACGTTCGGCCCGACGTTTCGCGCCGAGAACTCAAACACCAGCCGCCACCTGGCGGAGTTCTGGATGATTGAACCCGAGGCAGCCTTCTTCGCGCTGTCCGACAATATGCAGTTGGCCACGGACTACCTGAAGTTTGTTCTGGGCCGGGTCCTGAATGATTGCCACGAAGATATGGAGTTCTTCGAACAGCGGATCCAGGCCGGCACGATCGCCGCCGTCCAGGAAATCGTCGACAAACCTTTCACACACCTGACCTACACCGAAGGCATCGAAATCCTTCAAAACTGCGGCAAGACATTCGAGTACCCGATCAACTGGGGAACCGATCTGCAGGCAGAGCATGAACGGTATCTGACCGAAGAACATGTCCGTGGGCCGTTGATCCTGACGGACTATCCTTCGATCATTAAACCGTTTTACATGCGGGTAAGCGACGACGGAAAAACCGTTGCCGCGATGGACGTACTGGTCCCCCGCGTCGGAGAGATCGTCGGTGGCAGTCAGCGAGAAGAGCGGCTGGAAGTTCTTGAATCACGGATGCTTCAGGCCGGAATGTCGTTGGCCGACTATCAGTGGTTTCTCGACCTCCGCCGCTTCGGAAGCGTACCCCACAGCGGCTTTGGATTGGGCCTCGAACGACTCGTGCAGTTCGCAACCGGAATGGCCAATATTCGCGATGTGATTCCCTTCCCACGGACTCCCGGGAACGCCGAGTTCTAACGGACAGAGGCAAAGGGGGCGTGGCCGTTGGACTTGGCTCGATGGCCGAACGCAATGGGACAACCCTTGGACCTGCTGCCGCCCGAGATCGTCGGCCGAGTTGCTCCCTCGCCAACGGGCGCGCAGCATCTGGGAAACGCCCGGACGTATCTGCTGGCATGGCTGGCAGCCCGAGTTCGACGGGGTCGCATCATCTTGCGAATCGAGGACCTGGATACTCCAAGAACCAAACCCGCGGCCACGCAACAGGCGATCGATGATCTGCGTTGGTTGGGATTGGACTGGGACGAGGGCCCTGACTGCGGTGGACCCAATCACCCCTATGTGCAGTCGGCCCGCCTGTCGAGCTACGAAGCGGCGCTCCGCAACGTCATCGAACGGGGATTATGCTATCCCTGCACCTGCTCGAGGTCTGAAGTCGCGGCGGCAGCCAGCGCCCCGCATGAAACCATCGAAGGGCCCCGCTACCCGGGAACATGTGCCGGTTGGCGGCTCGGCGATCCGCTTCCGGATCAGGATTATTGCTGGCGTTTTCGCAGTTCTGACCGAACTCTCGTGTTTGAGGACAGGATCGCCGGGCGTCAGGTCTGCTCACCCGCGAAAACCTTGGGGGACTGGGTGATCGCCCGCCGCGATGGGAATCCTTCTTATCAATTGGCGGTCGTGGTGGATGATTTGGCGATGGGCATCAACCAGGTGGTTCGCGGTGCCGATCTGATCCCCAGCACCTTCCGACAACTGGACTTGATGTCCGCCTTGGGGACGACTCCCGCGATCGAATACTGGCATCCGCCACTGGTCGTCGGCAGTGACGGCCGCCGACTGGCCAAACGTCATGGAGACACGCGGCTTGCCAACTATCGCGCGGCCGGATGTCCGCCGCAAAGAATTGTCGGCTGGGCAGCCTGGACGGCGGGGCTGATCGAAGATTGGGAAGACTGTCGGCCAGAAGAGCTGTTGCCACGATTCGAGTTTGCACGGATCGTTCGGGCGCCAACCGTGCTCCTGCCTGAACACGAGGCGCGTTTCCAAACACCGTGATGGGCCAACTGGCGGACCGTCGGACGCCTATTCACGCGAGTCGGGACGGAACCTCGAGGACGCGATCGGCCAGCGCGACGCGCAGCGGATCATCGTTGGGACCGCAGAATCCCCAATGCTTTCGCCGCCGCCAGCCTTCCGCAAACTCGCAGCGTCCTGCGAATCTCGCAACGGTCCGCGAAGCATCCAACATGGTCGCCGTAAACTCGCTCATCCCCTGGCTTGAGTCCAGCCATTCCAACTGGCTTGCGTGCAGTGCGAGCAGTTCACGTTTTCGCGAAATCACTTCGCCAATATCGACCACGAAATGCGGAAGGATCGGCTCGCCGGTCGGCGTGCTGTTGCCGTGCGGCTGCGCGTGGTAGATCGTCACCGGCTCAAAGTAGGGCTCCACCGGCGGATCGGTCTGGAAGTTCGGCATGCCATGACAAAAAGCGGCGGAAACCGCCAACTGGCAGGCGATCTCGTGATCGAGCATGTAATCGATCGGACTGTGCGTCAGCACAATGGAAGCCCGCGCTTGCCGAACGACCGCCGCCACCTTGCGAAGCGCCGGTTGTGTATAAGCAATTTCCATGTCGGGAAAAATCGGGCCATGGAACACCGCCGGCAACCGCTCGGCGGCCGCCCGCGCTTCTGCCAATCGGGTTGCGGCGCAGGTGACTGGATCAAGTTTCAATGAGCCGCGTGATCCGTCCGCCAGATTGAAATAATGCACCGTCCATCCACGTTCAGCGAGCAACATCAATGTGCCGGCCATGACAAATTCAATGTCATCCGGATGAGCGGCAATCGCGAGCACTGTCGGCATGATGCAAACCCTGACTGACCTGTGCTTCGTCCCTGAGCCGTTGCTGAGTTTACAAAGTTTGCCCACAGGGCAGCGAAGAGGCCAAGGAAGAAACGGGCTCCGCGCCTGAAGAATCGATGGCGGAAGATCATCCGTCGCCGCGATGGGCCGCGGCCTATCGCGGCTTTGCGAAGCGGCTTGACCGCCGCAGTCTGCCGGTCAGGCAATCGCTTCCAGCGTCCGCTTGCCTTGCCGGCGACGATCATTCTCCCGCAGAAAAATCTTGCGGAGACGGATCGTCTTCGGTGTAACCTCCACCAGCTCATCGTCTTCGATGTACTCGAGCGCTGTTTCCAGACTCATCTGCCGTGGTGGCTTGAGAATGATGTTCTCGTCACTGCCAGCCGCTCGCACATTGGTAAGCTTCTTCTCTTTCGTAGGATTGACCACCAGATCGTTATCGCGAGCATTTTCGCCGACGATCATCCCTTCATAGACCTCGTCGCCGGGAGCGACGAACAGTTCGCTTCTTTCTTGCAGGTTATAAAGCGCGTAGCCGACGGCCTTGCCGGGAACCATCGAAACCAGCACTCCGTTGATGCGATGGGGCACTTCCCCTTCGAGCGGACGATATCCATCGAAGCGGTGGTGGATGATCGCGGTGCCCTGTGTCGCGTTCAACAAGCGGGTGCGAAGACCGATCAGGCCCCGCGCAGGAATGGCAAACTTCAGCAGCGTGTAATCACCCCGCTGCTGCATCTCGTCCAGAGTGCCGCGACGCAGACCAACCAGTTCCATGACGGGTCCCATCTTTTCGGCGGGAACTTCCACCGTCAGCGTTTCGAACGGCTCATGGTTCCGCCCGTCGACCTCCTTCAGGATCACGCGGGGCTTGCCTACACTCAGCTCGTAACCCTCACGCCGCATCGTTTCGATCAACACGGCCAGGTGCAGCACGCCGCGGCCGCGAACCGCATATGCTTCAGACCCTTCCACAGGTTCCACGCGGAGCGCGACGTTGCGTTCCAACTCTTTTTCCAATCGGGCTTTCAACTGCCGATTGGTCACATACTTGCCATCACGCCCGGCCAGCGGCGAGTTATTGACGCTGAACACCATTTCCAGGGTCGGCTCGTCCACCGCCAGGCGGGGCAGGGGCTTGGGATGCTCGGGATCGCAAATCGTGTCACCGATCTCAACCCCTTCCAGACCGACGATTGCCACGACGTCACCGGCCTCGGCTGAATCGACCGCGTGACGCCCCAGTTTGTCGAAGACCTGCACACTGACGACCTTTTGGGAAACCGCGCTGCCGCTTGCCGTGTGAACGGCGACCGTTTGTCCGGCTTGGAGACGTCCCGACTGAATCCGCCCAATGGCGATCCGTCCCACATACTCCGACCAGTCCAACGTCGTCACCAGCATCTGCAACGGCGAAGCGACATTCACGTTGGGCCCGGGCAGACGGTCCACGATCATGTCTAACAAAGGCCGCATGTCCGTGCCCGTTTCGCCCAGCTTGCTGATGGCAAATCCGTTCTTCGCGGAAGTGAATACATAGTCGTGATCGTCGAAGTAGGCTTCGCCGCCCAGTTCGACCAGTAACTCAAGGGCCTCATCCAATACCTCGGCCGGGCGTCCATCAGGCCGATCGACCTTGTTGATCACGACGATCGGACGGACCCCGGCTTGGAGGGCCTTTTCGAGCACGTAGCGGGTCTGCGGCATCGGACCTTCCGCCGCATCCACCAGCACCAATGCTCCGTCGGCCATGCGCACGACCCGCTCCACTTCACCACCGAAATCGGCGTGGCCCGGCGTGTCGATGACATTGATCTTCACACCTCGATAGTTGAGCGCCAGATTCTTGGCCAGGATCGTGATGCCACGTTCCCGTTCCAAGTCGTTGCTGTCCATGATCCGCTCGCCTTGCAACTGGCTGTCGCGGTACTGACCACTCTGGCGGAGCAGGCAATCGACCAGCGTGGTCTTGCCATGGTCGACGTGAGCAATGATGACAACGTTGCGGATATCTTGGCGGCGCATGGCAATCCAATGAGCGGTCAAACGAAAAAGGGGGAGCCGGGATACTCCCACCATCAAGACGCGGCAATCCTCCGCCGCGACCGATCCAGGGACTCCTTCCCAACCCGCTGGACGGCCTGCCAGCCCAATCACGGTGGCCCAGCCCAGTTCTGCTGTCCGTCGCGGGATTTTGCCACCCCGCCCGCACATCGGAACGCCCTGGACCAGGACGGCGGCAGGGCCGGCAAGGGGAAAGTCCCCACGCCCGTGATTCTGAACCGGCGCCGCGGATTGGCAAAGGTCAAACGGGGTACGGCGGGCCGAAGTTCTTTCGAAAGCATGCCCTCGCTGCAGACCGCCGGAGTTCAACCAGCGGCCTTCCACCCACAACTCGGACCCCGGCAGGACGCCCCGCTCCCGCCTCAGCGAAATCCCCTTAAAAAACGAGACGCAGCGGGTCCATCGGCGATAACTTCGACTGGCATGCCGCTCAGTGCTCGTGATGCTCGACGACGCTCCGAACCTGCTGATCACCGACCTCCAGTTCCAACGACACGGCCACTCCCTGACCGGACATCTTCAGCCCCGTCAGAAGCTCACCGCTCTTCAGTCGAAACCCACCCGGCTTCTCAGCGATCGGCTCGAACTCAAAGACCTTTGGCTCCTGACCCTGGACTTCCAGTTTCATGCGACATGCCTTGGCGTCACCCGCTCGGTCCAAGGCAAACACCTCGATCAGTTCCTCTTGATCCACATGGACGTATTCCGCGTGCAGGCCCAAAGGTTCAAGGTGGACCAAATGACCGCCGTTCGGACCGGTCTCATGCTCATCATGACTGTGCTTCTCGGCGCTCTTTGTCGTCCCGCTGGATTTTGCATCCGCATGGTCATGGTCGCCATGGTCATGGTCGCCATGGTCAGGGTCGCCGTGATCGTGTTCCGCTCCGCTGCTGCTGGGAGCCGATGGCGCAGGGGGCTGCTTGGATTCACATCCCACGATTGCCAACAGTCCTGCGAGGACCACCGCGCCCCCGGAAAGAGCACGATTTGCTTGCCGAGACGGTTTCCAGCGCACCACCATTGAAAGCGTCCCTTTTTTTCTGCGGTCCGAGCCGACATACCGTGCTGCGTACGGTAGCACCTCGCCCGCTGGTACGCAGCACGTGATTGGACGGTTCTGACGCAAACGAACCGTCTCCTCAGGAGACCGATACTTCCTCGGCAGATCCCCCGCATCAGGCAGAGAGTGGAAACAGGCCGTCCGAATAGATCCGCTGCGAAGCGTCGAGCCCCGCGGGTCGTTGACTGCAATGGAGCATCATCCGCCACTGGAGAGGCAAGAATCGCGTTCATTTCTCCTTAATGCTTCTTCGCGTTTGTAAGACGCCGGTCTCGGCGCGCCGGCGTGACGTTTCACGCAGGTTCCTTGGGCCCGTCATCGCGAGCAGGAAGGCTACCGCTGTGTGGATCGCGGAGCCCCCGCAAGTGGTTTGAAAACGGAGAGCGACAAAGATTCTTCGAACGGTAGAATCGTGGAACGAACGGCCGTTGCCTTCGTTTTTGACTGCCGCCATAATCGACGCTCCGCAGACGCGACGATCCATACCGAGTTCTTTGATCGGACGGCGGGAACGCAGGTTTCGGACAGAATGTCGCAGGTTGATCGTTCGAGGCACTACTGAATCCAGTGAAGGCTGGGGCTGTGCAAGCGGTTAGCTCCTCGATAGTTCGTGATGAGGGTGGTTCCGCCAGAGAAGCCGAGAGGCGGAATCATCCGGTGAATGAATAGGCGCATTCGTGACCCGCTGGGCGAGTAAGCTCTGCGGGTCTTTTTAGAGCTCACTTTGTGAAACATTTCACAAAGTGTCGTTCGGGGGAAGTGGCGGGGCCGTTGTTTGGGGCTTAGGTCAGGGACACCATGCACGTCATTAAGCGCGGTTTGGATTTGCCGTTGTCCGGTGGTCCTACCCAGGTGATCAGCGGCGGGTCGGAAGTGACTCGCGTCGGGCTGGTCGGGGACGACTATGTGGGGATGCGGCCGGGACTGCAGGTGGAGGTCGGGTCTCGAGTTCGGCTGGGGGATCCACTGTTTGTGGACAAGAAGACCCCGGGCGTCGTCTATCGCGCGCCGGCAGCGGGCGTCGTTTCTCAAATCAATCGTGGAGAAAAGCGACGTTTCTTGTCGCTGGTGATCGATCTCGATGGCCGGGACGAAGTCCGTTTTCCAGAGCTTTCGAGCCGCGGGGTGGAAGCGCTCACTCGCGACGAAGTCCGGCAACGGTTGGTCGACAGTGGCTTGTGGAACGGCTTGCGAACGAGGCCCTATGGGAAGGTTCCCGTTCCGGCCAGCGAACCCCATTCGATTTTTGTGACGGCCATCGACACGCAGCCCTTGGCGGCCGATCCAGCCGTCGTGCTCAACGACCGGCAGGCGCAGTTCACGCTGGGACTATTGGCGTTGAAGAAATTGACCGAGGGTGATGTCCACCTGTGCAAGCGGCCGCGATCTTTGGTCCCGGGCGATGGCTTGCCAGGAGTGAAGGTGGAGGAGTTCGACGGGCCTCATCCCGCAGGGCTGGCGGGGACGCACATTCACTTCATCGACCCGGTGGGCGCGGGGAAAACGGTCTGGTACGTGAACTACCAGGACGTGATCGCGATCGGCACGCTGTTTGAGCAGGGTCGGATTGATCCCTCTCGGATCATTTCCTTGGCGGGTCCGCAGATCGCGCGTCCGCGATTGGTCTCCACGCGTCTGGGCGCAGATCTGGAGCCGTTGGTCGCTGGCGAGCTGTTGGAGGGCGAATCGCGGGTGATCAGCGGTTCGGTCCTTCATGGAAGGCAGTTAGCAGCCCCCTGTCAGTTCCTGGGCCGTTACCACCTGCAAGTAACGGCATTGAAGGAGGGCAATGAGCGAGAGTTCTTGGGCTGGCAGCGGCCCGGGTTCAAGAAGTTCTCTTTGACGCGCGCGTTCGCGTCGGCTCTCGGCAAGACGAAGTCATTTGCGATGACAACCAGCACCGAGGGAAGCGAGCGCGCGATGGTCCCGATCGGCACGTACGAGCGGGTCATGCCGCTGGACATTTTGCCGACCCAGCTGTTGCGGGCATTGATTGTCCGTGACACGGATCGGGCTCAGGAGCTGGGCCTGCTGGAGCTGGAAGAGGAAGACTTGGCCCTGTGCACCTTTGTGTGTCCAGGAAAATACGAATACGGTTCGATCCTTCGTGACAATCTGACGCGCGTTGAACGTGACGGCTGACCCGTCTGATTTGACGCGCGGCAATCGTTTTTGAACTGCACCTGCCCGCACCACGGTGTTTTGCATCGGCAAGTACGCTCGACAGCAAATTCCCCTGATGTGAAGAGCCCATAGGAGCCCGACGACGGCGATGAAAGCCTTACGTTCGTTCCTCGATCAACTGCACCCATGGTTTGCCGAAGGGGGCAAGTTGCATCGGCTATACCCGATGTATGAAGCGCTCGACACGTTCCTGTACACCCCAGGAACGGTCACGAAGGGCTCCACTCACGTCCGCGACGCGCTGGACCTGAAGCGGATGATGAGCATGGTGGTGGTGGCACTCATCCCATGCGTCTTGATGGCAATGTGGAATACGGGATACCAGGCCAATCGAGCGATCGCGGCGATTGAAGCGGCCGGCGGAGAAGTCGCATTCGACTGGCATCACACGGTTCAGTCCTTTTTGGGACTGGGTCACGATCCGAGCAGCTTGCTTGATAACTTCGTCTACGGGGCGATCTACTTCATCCCGATCTACGCCGTCTGCATGTTTGTGGGCGGACACATTGAGTTGCTGTTCAGCATCGTGCGGGGCCACGAAGTGAACGAAGGCTTCCTGGTCACGGGCCTGCTGTTTCCTTTGACGCTGCCCCCCGATATTCCGCTGTGGCAAGTCGCCGTGGGGATTGCGTTCGGAGTAGTAATTGGCAAGGAGGTATTCGGCGGAACGGGCCGCAACTTCCTGAATCCCGCGCTGACAGCTCGAGCTTTCCTGTATTTCGCCTATGCCGGCCAGATCAGTGGAGACAAGGTTTGGACCGCGGTGGACGGGTTCAGTGGAGCAACGGCCTTGGGGCAGTGGGCTGCAATGAAGCCGGGTACGACCGCCGCCGATGCCTTGAACGGCATCACGACGACAGCCGGACCGCTGACGATCTCCTGGTGGGACGCATTTCTCGGGGTGATCCCGGGATCGCTGGGTGAAACCAGCGCCCTGGCGTGTTTGATCGGGGCTGCAATCCTGATCGGCTCTGGGATCGGTTCGTGGCGGATCATGGCGGGCTGTGTGCTTGGGGCCATCGCCACTACCCTGCTGTTCAACGTGGTGGGCAGCAGCACCAACGGGATGTTCGCGATCCCGTTCTGGTGGCATCTGGTGGTGGGCGGGTTTGCCTTTGGAACCGTATTCATGGCGACCGACCCCGTCTCGGCATCGATGACGGAAACGGGCAAGTGGATCTATGGGGGGCTGATTGGCTTCATGACGATCCTGATCCGTGTGATCAATCCGGCGTTCCCGGAAGGGATCATGCTGGCCATCTTGTTTGGCAACTGCTTCGCGCCATTGATCGATTACTTCGTCGTGCAATCGAACGTGCAGCGTCGTCAACGCCGAACGGCGGTGGAAGGAGGAGCGGCCCATGTCGCAGCAACGTGAGTCGTTCTGGAATACGATTGCCGTCGCCGTAGTACTCTGCGTCGTGTGCTCACTGCTGGTGAGCATTGCGGCGGTCTCCCTGGGCGGTCGACAGGCGCTGAACAAGGATCTCGACAAAAAGCGGAACATTTTGTCGGCCGCCGGTCTGCCGGAAGCCGAGTTTGGCGTGGCAGCGAGAGACCTTTCCGTCAATCAGGTCAACGAACTGTTCGGTCGGATCGAGCCAAAGCTTGTCGACTTGTCGACCGGCGATTTCGTGGATGGAGCCGATCCGCTGGCTTTCGACAGCCGGACCGCCGCAAAAGATCCGGCCCAAAGTGTCGAAATCCCGTCGACTGAGTTTGACATCGGGATCAAGCGGCGAGAGAAGCAGGCGGTCGTCTACCTGGTGAAAGACAACTCAGGAGCCGTCAAGCAAATCGTGCTGCCGATCTATGGCAAGGGTTTGTGGTCGACGCTCTATGGGTTTATTTCGCTGAATGCGAACGCCGATCAGGTCCGCGGCCTGACGTTCTACGAGCATGCAGAAACGCCGGGACTTGGTGGTGAAGTCGACAATCCGCTGTGGAAGCAACAGTGGCCCGGCCGTGCTGTGTTCGACGAGCAAGGACAGCCGAAGTTGGGAGTGGCCAAGGGAGTCGTCGACAAGAAGCAGGACAAATATATGGTCGACGGGCTGAGCGGCGCGACAATCACCAGCCGGGGTGTCAGCAATCTCGTCCGCTACTGGGTCAGTGATCAGGGCTTTGGACCGTTCCTGGCCAAGTTCCGTCAACAAGCTTCCAGCACCACCAACTCCTAGGAACATCACGATGACAAAATCTCCGTCTCGCGATGCACTGGTTGAACCGATTGTCTCCAACAACCCTATCATGCTGCAGGTGCTCGGCATCTGCAGTGCTCTGGCGGTGACCAGCAAGTTGAGCACGGCGTTGGTGATGTCCATTTCAGTGGTGATTGTGACGGCGTTTTCGAGCGCTGCAGTCTCGGCGATCCGCCACTACATCCCCAGCAGCATTCGGATCATCGTGCAGATGGTCGTCATCAGCACGATGGTGATCGTCGTGGACCAGATTCTGAAAGCGTACTTCTTCGACATCAGCAAACAGCTCAGCGTGTTCGTGGGTCTGATCATCACAAACTGCATCGTGATGGGACGCGCGGAAGGCTTTGCGATGAAGAACGGCCCCTGGATGAGCTTTGTCGACGGCGTGGGTAACGGACTTGGGTACAGCCTCGTCCTGATGTCCGTCGCCGTGGTCCGCGAATTGTTCGGCAGCGGTTCCCTGTTCGGAATCGAGCTCCTGAAGCTCGACCGCAACGGTGGCTGGTACAACCCCAACGGCTTGATGCTGATTCCCGCGAGCGCGTTCTTTTTGATCGGCTGCCTGATCTGGTTGGTCCGTTGGCTGCGGCCCGAGCAGATCGAGGCGGAAGGCTAGTGGTTACGAACGGCTTTTGCCTTGAATTGGGTCCACTACGAATACTGAGTCCGCATTGTCCTGCCTTTCAATGCATTTCACCGCGAGTCTTTGCGGCGGAGATAAACCACCATGGGCGACCTGCTGAGCATCTTTTTCAAGTCCGTGTTCGTCGAGAACATGGCACTGTCGTTCTTCCTGGGGATGTGCACATTCCTGGCCGTTTCAAAGAATGTCAAAACCGCGATCGGCTTGGGCATCGCCGTGGTGATCGTGCAGGCGATCACCGTACCGGCCAACAACCTGATTCTGCAGTTCCTGCTCAAGCCGGGAGCGTTGACTTGGACCGGCCTTCCCTATGCGAAAGAACTTGACCTGACCTTTCTCGGCTTCATCAGTTACATCGGGACGATCGCCGCGATCGTCCAGATTCTGGAAATGGTGCTCGATCGCTACTTCCCGCCGCTCTACAACGCACTGGGAATCTTCCTGCCGTTGATCACGGTCAACTGTGCGATCCTGGGCGGCTCACTGTTGATGGTCGAACGGGATTACAGCTTCGTTCAGAGCTGCGTCTACGGATTCGGATCCGGGTTTGGCTGGGCCCTGGCCATCGTGGCTTTGGCCGGCATCCGTGAAAAACTGAAATATGCCGATGTTCCTCCCCCGCTGCGGGGCTTGGGGATCACGTTCATCACCGCTGGTTTGATGTCGCTCGCATTCATGTCGTTCAGCGGGATCAAACTTTAGGCATCAGATCTCAAGGTTCTGCCGTCGAGATCTGTAAACAAACGGAGTCCGTTGTCGGTTTTTTGACCGGGTAACGACACGAGGATTCGCTGCATGTTAACCGTGCTCTATGGCGTGTTGATGTTCACGGGCGTGATCGCCGCCCTGGTCGTGCTGATCCAAGCCGCTCGAAAACGCTTGGTCGCCTCCGGACCGGTAAAGATCACGATCAACAATCAAAAGACGATCGAAGTACCGGCAGGCGGCAAACTGCTGGGCGCTTTGGCAGACGCCGGGATCTTTGTCAGCAGCGCCTGCGGTGGAGGCGGAACCTGCGCCCAGTGCAAAGTCAAGGTCTTCGCTGGGGGTGGCGACATCCTTGCCACCGAAAAGAACCATATCAACAAGATCCAGGCCCGCGAAGGGATGCGGCTCAGCTGCCAGGTCGCCGTCAAGCAGGACATGCAGGTCGAAGTCCCGCATGAAGCGATGGAGACGAAAAAGTGGGAATGCACGGTGGCCAGCAACGACAACGTGGCCACCTTCATTAAGGAACTGGTGCTCAATCTGCCCGTCGGCGAAGAGGTCGACTTCAAGCCGGGCGGCTATATCCAGATCGAATGCCCGCCGCATACGGTGCACTACAAGGATTTCATCATCCAGCCCGAGTACCGCGAAGATTGGGACAAGTACAACGTCTGGAGGTACGTGTCAAAAGTTGATGAACCTGTCATCCGCGCCTACTCGATGGCCAACTATCCGGGTGAGAAGGGCATCATCATGCTCAATGTCCGCGTCGCCAGCCCGCCACCCCGCGCGCCGGAAGACGTCCCTCCCGGCAAGATGAGCAGCTACATCTTCGGTTTGAAGCCAGGCGACAAGGTGACGATCAGCGGTCCCTATGGTGAGTTCTTCATCAAGGACACTGATCGCGAAATGGTCTACATCGGGGGTGGTGCGGGCATGGCTCCCCTGCGGAGCCATATCTTTGAACTGTTCAAGAACCGCAAGACGAATCGCAAGGTTTCCTATTGGTACGGTGGCCGCAGCCTCCGCGAACTGTTCTACGTGGATCAGTTCCGTGAGATCGAAAAAGACTTCCCCAACTTCAAGTTCAATATCGCGCTCAGCGAACCGCTGCCGCAGGACAACTGGACAGGCTACAAGGGATTCATTCACCAGGTACTTTATGACAACTACCTGAAGAATCACCCGGCGCCCGAGGAAATCGAGTTCTACATCTGCGGCCCGCCCATGATGAACGCCGCGGTGTTCCGTTTGCTCGATAGTCTGGGTGTCGAGCCCGAAAACATCGCCTATGACGATTTCGGCGGTTGATCGTATGACCGTCTCCGTGACGAACCTAGCGGCGAATGACCCTCCGGTCGTTCGCCGTTTCCGTTTCGCGCCTGCCTCGCCCGGCGTGTCGCATCGCAGCATGTCCACGGGCCCCAAGACTCCGCTCCTGTCGCTCGCCCTCGCGTGCTGCTTCGGAATCACGCAAGTCGGTTGTCGCCCGGCTCCGTCGATGCTGGAACTGCATGGCAGGACCATGGGAACGACCTATACCGTCAAGGCAGTCGCGGTGGACGGGGTTTCCTCATCGCAACTGCAGCAGGCCGTCGAGAAAACGCTCGAATCGGTCAACGATCAGATGTCTACCTACCGGCCTGAATCGGAGATCTCCCGATTCAACGCCAGTCGCTCGACCGACTGGTTCAGCGTGTCACCGGAAACGGCTTCGGTGGTTGAGTTTGCGCAGCGGCTCTCAGCGATCAGTGGCGGCCGGTTCGATATCACGGTCGCTCCGATGGTGAATGCGTGGCATTTCGGTCCTCAGCTCAGCTCCAAAAACGACAGCGAACTGCCACCAGACGACGGCCAGTCGGCCCCATCTCCGGAGCAGCTTGAGAAACTACGGAAGCTGGTTGGATATCAGCGCCTCGATGTTCGGCTGGATCCTCCCGCACTGCGGAAGGACGTGCCTGAGTTGAGCATCGATCTTTCGGCAATCGCCAAAGGCCATGGCGTGGATCGAGTGCTTGCGACGCTCGAGGATTTGAATATCCGCCAGGCCTTCGTCGAGATTGGGGGCGAAGTTCGCTGCGCGGGTACGCGTCCCGATGGACGCCCATGGCAAGTGGGTATCGAACGGCCGGAAGAACTGGCAAGCGGGGTGTGGAGGATCGTCGCGCTGAACGATGGACAAGCAATGGCGACTTCGGGCGACTACCGTAATTCCTACGTCGCCACCAACGGCCAGCGCGTCTCTCACACCATTGACCCGTTCACCGGACGGCCCTTGGAACACAGCGTTGCTTCCGTTTCGGTCGTCGCCGATAATTGCATGGCTGCCGACGCATGGGCCACGGCGCTCAACGTGCTCGGTCCAGAACAAGGATTGAGACTCGCCTCCGAGCAGGGGCTGGATGTCCTGATGATCCTTCGAGATGGTCCGCGGTTGACGGCTCGAGGTGTGGGGCGGCTTAGACCGAGAAGCGGTCCTGCCCAAACGGGCGAGGAATCTGTGGAGGAAACGGCTCGGTAACGCCGGGTTCGCCCGACGACCCGAGACGGCAGGCTCGAACCCAACTGCCGATCCGAAAGGGCGTTCCGAGCCGCCTCTGAGCTTCGTTCTATGAAAGGCGCCGAGCGATCCGGCGAAGTATCGAGCATGGGATTTTCAATGTCTGGCGTCATCTTTCTGGCAACACTGATTGCGTTTGCCGTTGGCACCCTGGCCATCGCCGCGGGCGTCCTGCTGGGGCGTAAACAACCCAGCGGGTCTTGTGGCGGCTTGGCTGGAAACGTCGACCCGGACGGCAACCCCAGTTGCTCCGTCTGCTCGCGACCGACCGACTGCTCCGAACTTCAAAAACGGGTCCACGGGGAGTCGGGCGCCGCCCGCCGCTGATCTGCCAGCGGGAGCGACGAGCTGGAACGAGGTTTTTCGCGGGCGCGGACTACCTGATCGCCGCAGCAATTGCGGTCAGCCGACGGGTTGTTAGCATGGGCACCCATGACAACGCCCATGATGCGGCAATACCAGGAAGCGAAACAGCTGGCCGGCGATGCGCTGTTGCTGTTTCGGATGGGTGATTTCTACGAGCTGTTCTTCGAAGACGCACGGGTCGCCTCGGAATTATTGGGTCTGACTCTGACCAGCCGCGACAAGGACAGCCCCAACCCGACCGCGATGGCGGGCTTTCCCTATCATCAGCTCGATACCTACTTGGGTCGGATTATCCAAGCGGGGTATCGGGCCGCCGTCTGTGAGCAAGTCGAAGACCCCCAGCAGGCCAAAGGACTCGTCCGTCGGGAAGTGACCCGCGTGATCTCGGCGGGAACCCTGACCGACGATGCACTGCTCAACCCCCATGAAGCGAACTGGCTCGCGGCGATCGCGGAACAGTCAGGCAGTTCGGTTGTCGGGATGGCGTGGGCCGACCTGTCAAGCGGTCAGTTCGAGGCCAGCCTGCTCCCGGAATCCGCGGTCGAGGACGAGATCGCTCGCTTGAATGTCGTCGAACTGCTTGTCCGCGATGAAGGTGGTCCCGCGAATCCCCGTCGCCACCCTGGCGAACCGCGAACCGTCACGCGGCGGCCCGCCTGGTCGTTCTCGATCGACCATGCGGAACGGTCGCTCAAGCAGCAGTTCGGCGTCCAAACGCTCGAAGGGTTGGGATTCGAAGCGAACGATCGGCTGGCGATCCAAGCGGCCGGTGCACTGCTCGGCTACCTGACAGAGTCGCAGCGGGGCAGCTTGGCTCACCTGAAGCCGCTCGTCCGTTATCAGCGTTCCAGCGTCCTGGAACTCGACCAAGCCACTCGGCGGAGCCTCGAGTTGACGCGGACCATTCGCGCCGATTCTCGAGACGGCACCCTGCTGGCGGTGATCGACCAGACCACCACGGCGATGGGAGCGCGACTTCTCGCCCAATGGCTCAATGCCCCGCTTCGCGACCAAGCCGCGATCGAACAGCGGCTCGATGCGGTCGACTGCCTGCGACAAGATCACCGCCGGCGAGACGCCCTGCGACAGGCACTCCGCAGCGTGCACGACCTGCAAAGACTCGTCTCTCGCGTGGCGACCGGACGAACGAACCCTCGCGACCTGTATCGGATGGGCTGCTCCCTGGCTCGGCTCCCGGAACTCGTCGAATTGCTCTCCGATTGCCCGGCACAGCGTCTGGGCGAACTGCGAGCAACGTTGCTCGCGACGCCCGACTTGGCGGGATTACTTACCGAAGCGCTTCAGGAAGACTGCCCCCTGCAAACGAACGAAGGCGGTTACATCCGCAGCGGCTGGGACGCGGAACTGGACGGCCTTCGTGAGTTGGCGGCAGGCGGCAAACAGTGGATGGCTGCCTACCAGGCGCAACAAGTTCAGGAAACTGGGATCAGCAGTCTGAAGGTCGGTTTCAACAAGGTCTTCGGCTACTACCTCGAG
>Ga0114939_10001273_pt1 | contig 20050 bp, 20 predicted proteins | sample AshMeaCrysSpring_FD_87196 | JGI IMG/M metagenome (GOLD analysis project Ga0114939, IMG submission 87196) | Groundwater microbial communities from Big Spring, Nevada to study Microbial Dark Matter (Phase II) - Ash Meadows Crystal Spring | ecosystem: Environmental > Aquatic > Deep subsurface >...
GCGAGCGGGAAATGATGATTTGCGGCTTAAAGTTGATCCCAATCCGTCCGGGAAGATCACACTTCGATGGAACGAATCGAATACCCCGGCACTAATCAGGTTTTTACCGGAAGGCAGCGATCGCTGGGTAGTCCTGGCAGTGGACCAGACAGGTGGTTCGCTCAATTTTGATGCTCGACAACTCCCGGCAGCGAGGGGATTTTTCGACGTGACGCTCAGTGAAGGTGGTGGATCAGCCAGTGGACCTTTAAAATAGGGCTGAGCGTAGTCACGCAGCTTAAACCCGCATGCCGAGATTTCTGAGTTCGCTCGCCAGATCCAACCCCGCTCTATAGTGGATACCCAAAATACCGATCGATTGAGCGGCGATTACATTTGGCAGCGCATCATCGATGAATATCGTCTCGGAAGGCACACGACCTAAACGGGTGAGTACTCGATGATAGATTTCCACATCGGGTTTCATCACGCCCTCATAAGCTGACCCGACGACAAGATCAACCTCGGTCAACAAGCCATATTGCTCCAATGTGCTTGACAAATTGTCAGGCGCGTTGCTCAGAATCGCGGTCTGATATCGCGGTCGGAGTATCCGAAGAAGATTGACCAGGTTTTGATCAACAGCATCCCCCTTCCAGAAATCTCGCCGAAATGCGTCTAATTCTAGGCCGAGATCCAAAAAGGTATCGACCCACTGCCAAAGTTCAACCGTCGAGATCTCACCCCGTTGTGCCTTATGTCCCATCTCACTATTCAAAACGATGGCTTCAGCACTGCCCGGATTCAATCCAAGGCGCTGCTCCCATGTTCGTCGGCCGCTCTGGTCGAAGGTTCGAACCAGAACGCCTCCAACATCAAAAACGACCGCGCGGATATCGTTACTCATCAAGCAAGACAAATCGTAGTTTACGCTTGCTGCCTGACGATGGATGGGCGATTAAGGAAACCGCAGGCTGTCACGTTTACGTTACCGCCGCTTAGGAGAATACCGACCTGACTGCCAGGAGATACCTGTACTTTTTCGCTCAGGAGGGGAGCCAGGGCGACGGCCGCACTTGGCTCGACGATGATTTTCAGTCGTTCCCAAATAAATCGGAGCGACTCCAGGATATTATCTTCGCTAACAGCCACCATGTCGCTGACATATCGGCGCATGATCTCGATATTACGCTGTCCAACCGCTCTGGTTCTCAGGCCATCGGCAATCGTATCCGGCACGTTATCCAGTTTGTGGATTTCCCCTGAACGCCAGGAGGCGCAGGCGTCCGCGCCTAGTTCTGGTTCTACGCCAATGACACGACATTGGGCGGCGCGAAGGCGGGCGGCCAGCGCGCAGCCGCTGATCAAACCGCCGCCGCCGACCGGAACGAAGAGGTATTCAAGTTCTCCGATTTGATCAAACAACTCCAGGGCGGCTGTTCCCTGACCGGCTATGATGTCGTCGTTATCGAAGGGGTGAATTAACTTGTAACCGTTTTGCCGGATAAGTTCATCGGTGACTTCTTCGCGGTAATAAGCCTCACAGGTCACGATCTCGGCCCCATAGCCTTTCGTCGCCGCTATCTTATTGGGCGGGGAATCTTTGGGCATAACCACGACTGCTTTGACCTTCTGCAACGAAGCAGCCAATGCGAGACCTTGGGCGTGATTCCCGCTGGAATGGGTGATTACTCCAGCTTCCCTGTCTTTATCCCTCAAACGGCTGACGGCATTATAAGCCCCGCGAAACTTGAACGCCCCGACTCGTTGAAAATTTTCGCACTTCATGAATAGGTTCGCGCCGATGCGTGTATTCAACGTTCGCGAGGTGAAAACCGGTGTCACATTCACGACCCCCCGGATTTGTTCAGCCGCGTCCAGGATTGACTCTGGGTGGATCATTTTCAGTCCTTAGTGCAGTTATACTACCGATCGAAAGAAGACAGGTCTAGGGCCATTTCGATTCGTCGAAAAACTTCAAAATAACCGGCTTTGATAAAACCCTGCCATTCATCGTCATCAGGAATATTTTCGACGATGGCGTCTTGAGTGCCATGCAGGCGGTGCATGATTCCGAGCAAATCGGCAGTTACCTGGGTGGAATCGCCGTGGAGAACTTCGACCGATATCCGTTTGAGTTGTAAAGTTGTCGCCTGATAAGAGACCCAACCTTCCGTTCCGTTCTGGAATTCGACCCGAATGCCACTTAAATGCGGAACTTCGTGAACGGGATCCTGCTCGTCGTCATCGATCGTTTTGGCCGTAATACGCCGGACGTTGTTCATCGTGGCAACCGCATTGAGCCAATTCATCCGCTCAGTACGTGAACAATGAAGGTCGATCACTTCTTCATGTTGCAGGTAATTAATTTTGCGTGCCGCCAAAATAGAGGACACACTGCGCATGGTTCTCGGTGGCCGGCGAGCAACTATTAGTTCGCGCGTTGGTTGAAAATTGTACTTCAAGAATAAGGAATGAGCGGGGTCATTGCCCTTGATCACCTCCAACCACATGGTTGTGGCGTTTTCAGCCAATGAATAACCGATCAATCGGTCCATCATGGCGCTGCCAACCCCACGTCGCCGGCCTTCCGGCAAAACTCCTAAGCGCGTGATCCAACCCTCATGCGGTCGTAACCCCAACATGCCTAGCCCAACGATTGCTCGATCCTCAACGGCGACACAAGAACGCTGTAGATCGACATCATAAAGCACCATATACTCATGCAGACGATTAGGGTTCATCGGCATGGGGATGAGATAATCCGTGCGTGTTTGGTTGTATGCGGCGGTGAGGTCCTCGAGCGAAAATTCACTGGCGGCTAGTAACTTCATTCGTTCGTGTTAATGGGCGAGATGAGATGCTTGACTAAACATCAAAGTATCGCGCAATTTGTGCCGGAAAATCGTTGACATCGATTGGCTTGGTAATACAGCCGTTGCAGCCATATCGTATAGCCATTTCCCCAGCAATTTCTTGAGGCCAAGCCGTCAGAGCAACAATTGGTGTCAAGGCCAATTCCGTTGACTCCCTCAAAACCGATACTAAGGTCTGGCCATCCATATCTGGTAACCCCATGTCCAGTAAGATCAGGTCGGGCAACTCCTGGAAGGCAAGATCGATCCCGGTCTGACCGTCAGCGGCATGAAGCAGGTGGTATCCATGCGGTTCGAGTACGCGCTCTACCAAACGCTTATTGGCGAAGTTATCCTCGATTTGAAGGATTGTCTTCATGGCAGCAAGAGTGATAATCCTTGAAGTTCAGGTGGACGGTGGTGGCACCGGTAGATTTTCCTCAGCCGTGCCGCGCCATTTCTCACCTTCTTCAATAAGCATGATCGGAATGCCATCACGGATTGGGTACTTCATCCCCGATTCATCGCAGATTAGCCACGAGTCGCGATATAACCGTAAACGGCCCGGGTCTTCACTCTGACCTTTGTTACGTACGGCTACCGGACATCTGAGAATTTCAAGCAGAAGCGGATTGATGGGCGCTTGCTGATCGGATACAGCCATGTGATGTACTCCAGAAAAGTGATGCTCAAACTATAGCAAAACGGATAGCTCCAGCCAACCGTGTCTGTATTCAGACCGGCTGGCAGATATCAGACTCCGGCCAGGCTTCCCGAAATAACAAGGGCATGATTTCCCCTGATGGTCCACGAAGTACATGAGCCATCGACTGGGTCAAGGGGGTCTCTTCCGTATTGACCTCGATACCAACGGCTCCGGACCGGATGGCGGCAGGCGGCAAGGCGGCGGCCGGATAGACAATTCCTGAGGTACCAATCGTTATGAAAATATCCGCTGAGCGAGTTGCCTCGTTCGCAAGATGAAGAATCCTAGCCGGAAGCATTTCACCAAACCAAACAACATCGGGTCTCAATAAACCTCCGCAACGCGGACATCTAGGCGGTGGCTCAGCGGTTTCCCGCCATTCGTCGATCACAATGTCTTCCTGAAAACATTTCACTCGCGAAAGATTGCCATGAAGTTCCAGAACGTTTCTGCTGCCAGCTCGTTGGTGTAAACTATCGACGTTTTGGGTAATTAGCGTAAATTTTGGCGTTATTTGTTCGATGGCTGCCAAAGCCAGGTGTCCCTGATTAGGTAAGGCGTTAGCAACCAATTCACGACGCCAGCTATACCAATCCCAAACCAGACGAGGGTTCCGACGAAACGCCTCTGGGGTTGCTAACTCCTGGGGATCATATTGAGACCATAAACCGGTTTGGGCTTGCCTGAAGGTCGGTACCCCGCTTTCGGCCGAAATACCCGCTCCGGTTAAGACCACGACATGGCGCGCCTCTCGCAAACTTTGGATAAGCGTCTGTGGGATATTCATCGGCTATTCTTTCAACTCCTTTATCGATGGCTGGAGAAGAAAGTTATCGATCAGTCGCGTCTGCCCAATGTAAACCGCCTGGGATATCAATACGCCTTGCTGGGGTGGGATTTCACTTTCCCATTCGCTCAAAGTCTGTGGATCGGCCGCACTTACATAATCCACTCTGGCTAGCGGCTCAGTTCGTAGTACATCAAGCATGGCCGCGCGTAATTGTGATCCATCCCGAAGCCCGCGGCCCCACTCCGTTTCGGCCGCCTTGAGTGAACGAAACAACACGGTAGCCGCTTGGCGCTGGTCCGGCGTCAGGTATTTGTTTCTGGAGCTCATGGCGAGTCCATCCGGTTCGCGAACGGTAGGACAGACAACTAATTCAAGGTTGAAATTAAGATCGGTGATCATTTGCCGGATCACAACGGTTTGTTGGGCGTCCTTCTGACCAAAATACACATGACTTGGTTGCACGATGTTGAACAGTTTGGCCACAACCGTAGTGACCCCTTGGAAGTGTGTCGGCCTTCGGGCACCCTCCAGAGGCTGGGTGACTTCATCCACGATCACCTGTGTCTGAAAATTCGCCGGATACATGAGTAAATCGTCGGGGATAAACACCATGTCCACCCCTTCCGGCTCTAGCAAAGCAAAATCCCGCTCCAGGTCTCGTGGGTAGCGGCTCAAATCCTCGGCAGGACCGAATTGTTTGGGATTGACAAAGATGCTGACGGATACAAAATCGGTCTCGGCCCTTGCCCGGCGGACGAGGGCGACGTGCCCATCATGGAGATATCCCATAGTCGGTACAAATCCAAGCGTCTTCGCGCCAACAGCCCGGCGGAAATCGCGTACTTCTTCGATGGTTCGGGAGATGTGCATCTTAATCGCCTGTCTCCACTTCAGATAGGAGTGATAACAAATATGAAGTATCGCCTGCCGATAAATGAGACAGTTCACCTATCTCCAGTTGTTTTACTAAGGTAAATAACCGAGCATTGAGTGGAGTCGGCACGCCCAGTGCCTCCCCGGCGGTGACTATTGCACCACAAATGGCGTCGATTTCGGTGGCCACGCCTCGGCTAATATCCTGTAGCATGGAAGAACGGTTCGCGGCCGTCGCCCTGGCAACAGATATCGCTTGTTCGGCCGCGTTTGGGAAGGGTAAAACAATACCCTGCGCCGCCGCGACAGCAGCTACCTCTCCCGCCACTCGGCTCATGAGCGCGACGAGTCCGGGATCACGCAATAAATCGCCATTGGGCACTCCTAACAACGCAGTCAAGGGATTGATAGCCGCGTTTACGGCCAGTTTACTCCACAATAGACCCTCGACATTATCAACAATAGCGACCGCCAGACCGGCCAACTGAAAAAGCGTAGCGATCGTCTCCAAGTGATCTTGTTGCCTACCGCCCAACATGGGATTCCGACCAAAAAACGTTTTGCCATTCCCCGCATGGCGAACAAATCCGGGAGACAGCGTGGTCGCCCCCTCGGATGTAACGCCGAGGGTCACTCGTTTGGGATTTAAAAGCTCGGCCAACTGCGCTCGATTGTTCAGGCCATTTTGGAGGGTGATAACCAAGCTGGTATTTCGGGCATGGTCTTGAATCCGTAGTGCCGTCTCCTTAGTCTGGTGACTTTTCACGGCTACCAAGACGAGGTCAGATGATGCAATTGGTCCATCTTTGCTCGTGATGGTTATGACATGGTTGCTTCGCTCACCATTCGGATATTCGAGCCACAGACCGTTTTCCCGGATGGCAGCGATTTGCTCCGGCCAATGACCAATCAAGGTGACGTCAGTTACCGAGGCAAGTTTTGCGCCAAGGAGACAACCCAAAGCGCCGATGCCCATTATGGTGATCCGCACGTCATGTCTCCAGGCTCTGGTAAAAAGCCTCTAACTCTTCTCGACTCATCGGGTAGCTGTGTTCATCTGTTGGGAATTGCCCGCTAATCACCTCCTGACGAAAAGAATCGAAAGCGGACAAAATCGTATCGCTCAACCGGGCATATTGCTTAACAAAGCGTGGTTGTATGCGGTCGAACAGCCCCAAGACATCGTGGTATACCAAAACCTGACCATCACAATGACTACCGGCACCAATGCCGATTGTCGGTATACGAACTCGTTTTGTGATTTCCTCCGCAACCGCCATCGGGACAGCCTCCAGGACAATCGCATAGCATCCGGCTTCTTCGAGCGTAATCGCATCATCGAGCAAGCGTCGGGCAGCCACGGCCGTTTTGCCTTGAACCCGAAAACCGCCGAACTTTCTGACTGATTGCGGCGTTAACCCGATGTGACCCATGACCGGGATACCGGCCTGTACGATTAACCGAATTGTATCGGCCATTTCAGCGCCTCCTTCCAGTTTGACGCTTTCCATTTGGCCTTCTTTCAAAAACCGGCCGGCATTGCGAAGCGCTTCTGCCTTATCCGCTTGATAGGACAGGAACGGCATATCGCCTACCAAATGGGCGTATTTCGTCCCACGAGCCACGGCACGACAATGATGGAGCATCTCATCCATTGTGACCGGAATCGTGCTTTCCAGGCCCATCATGACCATTCCTAAGGAATCGCCTACGAGGATAATGTCAATGGCCGCGGCATCTACCAGCAAAGCACCGGTAAAATCATAAGCAGTCAGCATTGTGATCGGCTGCCGTTGTCTCTTTTTCTCTTCCAGGTCTAAAACCGTCAATTTTTTGCGGTCCATTTCACATTCCTTTCGAACATCCTCCGGCTAATCAGGAATCGTTTTCTTTGGGGCTTGTATCCTGGCGATAGGCGGAAATGGCCCGGTTAAGTTCCAGAACGACAAGTGCGGCTTCTTCCGGGGTGAGGTAGATACTCGTTTCATCTGCCTTAAATATTTTCTCGTCTTCCGGACAATCTTCCGTGAAGCAAAGGCAGATATCATCATCAAACGACCGGTCAAATTGCTCGTAGAAAATGTTCAGCTTCAAACTTCCGTCGAGTAAAGTGATTGCAGACATCTTGACCCTTCCTTCGTTTCCCTCTATTGGTTGATTTAACAGGGCTATTTTTCTTGTGTTCCGACGTGCATATATCCCCGACGCACGGCACGTGTGTCCTCGATAGTGATGAAAGCATTTGGGTCGGCCGCCTCGGCGATATTACAAATATCGTCCAGCTCCTTTCGCCTGACGACAGCGACGATCATCCCCACTGTACCGCCACGTCCGTGTCCCCAACCAACCGTTGCGCCATATCCGGCTTCGTGAATTTTATCGATGATATTCTGGGCTTTATAGCGCGAAATGATGCGAACATTCGCATAACCCCCTGCGCGACGCTCGTCAAGCACCATCCCCGCGACAGTACCCACTGAGAAACCCAAGCAGTAACCCAAAATATTCCAGATGTTATCCAAATTGTTGACAACCTCGGCAATGGCGATCACATAGGTTAGGACTTCAACAAAACCGGCGACAAAGGCGGCCAGCTTTTTCCCTCTCATCATGGCCAGTACGCGCAAGGTGCTGATCGCAATTCCGAAAACGCGCAAAATGAATATGAACAGCGCGCTAATCAAAACTGAGCCGGTTAGTGGAGGGATTTCAAACGAAAGCATTGATGAATCACCCTCATTCTTGATGGGGTAGTTTACCGCCTATTTTACTCGAGAGTCACGGACTTTTAAATGAAAAGGCTCCTCGTCGTCCATGACGAGGAGCCAATCTGACAGTTTACCCGTCAAGATCGTCGGATACAGAACTCAGTTAGACCGATACAACGGGCAAGTTAATTACCGGTATACTCGTACTTAGATAAGAGGCATTTACCCAACCTTGCCGGCCGTCGACAAGGATAACCTTGACCCAGGTCGCCGAGGAATTCCGTCCCAGCAAGGTGACGGTCGCGCCATTCGAGATCGTGGTGAATGACGGGTATTCAACACCTGGCCCGGTGCGTACATTAAGCGCGCCGGCAATGACAACACCTGTCCCCAACCCGCCTGGAGGTGGCGGTGGTGGTGGTGTGGTGCCCGTCACCGGGATCAAGCTCGAAACGGGGATACTCGTATTGATGTAGAGGGCGCTCACCCAACCCTGAACGCCGTTGGGGAGGGCAATTTGTACCCAGGTCGCATCCCCATTTCGATAACCGGTCAGCGGAACTACTTGGCCGTTATTCAATTTTGTGATGATCGCGAAGTTGGTTCCAGGCCCGCGACGAACATTGAGCTTATAAGAAGTCACAGTTGCCGTGCCGGGATATTGACCGCCCGTGCCCCCACCAATCTGGGAGTATGAAAAGCGGGCTTCCGCCACGCCGGTATTTTCATAATACTCAACACGAATCGGTGTGGAGCCACCCGGCACGTTGAACTCAGCCGTGAATGTCGCCGCCGGGCGGTCGAACCAGGAATCGATGATCAATTGATTATTGACATAAACACGAACACCGTCATCGGTCGTCGCGACGAAGCGATAACGGCCGGCAGCGAGGTTCGGAGAACTTGTCCAGCGAGCCGAGAACTGATCAACCGGAACTTGTGGAGCTGGCGAGCCAGAGCCCCAGTTGAAATTGATAGCCGCCTCATCACGCACAACCACAGGGTTCCCGCCGAGGGTCATGTTGTTGAAATACTCAGCGCGCCAAACAGCGGTAGATGGGGGGGGTTGGGGCGGCGTTGAAATTCGCGCCCAAGTTAGTTTCACCTGAGCCTTTTCGGTATTTTCAAAGTATTCCAAACGAATCGGTACGTTACCGCCGGCGATATCCACATCAGCGGTGAAGGTCGCGGCCGCCTGGACGCGCCACTGATCGATCACGGATACATTGTTGATGAATAAACGAACGCCATCATCAGATGTAACAGTAAACCGATATCGACCGGGGTCCAGCGTTAGCGTCCGCGTCCACCGTACCGAGAAGAAGTCAGCCGGGAAACCGGCTGTAGGCGAGCCGAAACCCCAGTTGAAATTCACTTCCGATGTCGTACCGGTCAATGCCGGCGTGCCGCTGAGGCTCGTATTGGTGAAATACTCATTAAACCAGGGTTGGTTTGGCGGTGGCGTCGGGCCGGATACCAGCGCATAGTTCATCTTGGCGACCGCAACGCCGCCGGCTTCATAGTATTCGACAACGATGGTGTGGTTGCCGGCGCTCAGAAATACGTCTGCGGTGATTGTTCGCACCTGGCTATCGAACCAGGCATCGATGACGGTGACATTATCAACTTTGACTCGCATCCCATCGTCGGCAGTTGCCGAGAACCGGTAAGTGCCAGCCGGTATATTCGCTGTTTGGGTCCAGCGAGCGGAAAAATTGTCTGGCTGGACCTCAGGAGCTGGGGAACCGGCCCCCCAATCAAAATTGATAGATCCATCCTGGCGCACGAGAATGGGGTTCCCGGACAAATCGCGATTGTTCCAATAACGCCCTTCCCAGGCACCACCTTGTGCGCTCAGGTTAAGAGAGCTGCTGGTCAGAATAATCAGAATGAAAACCGCGAGGACGCTTCCGATGATCGGTAAACGTAGTTGATGATACTTGAACAACTTGTCCATTTCTTTCGCTCCTGTCGGGCCGCGGTCAAATAATGAGTCCGGCGCATTCAAGGAAAATTACCGATAAATAAGCGCAAGACTCTCATGTGCGGCTAACACATGACATAATAATAGAATGGCGGTAACTATATGTCAAGTATACAGGCGTGAAAATGGGGGAAGCGGGGGGGAATCTTGATCAAAACCGCCCAGGATGAAATTCGCGTCTATCGCCAACGCGGCGGGTGATGCGTAATTCGTCCAGATGTTCGAGTAGGGCAATGGCGTATTTACGGCTGGTCCCCAGAAGATCGCGGACTTCGGCGGCCGTAACCGATCCTTTGTCAAGTAGATACTGCTCTAGTCGAGTGATGAGTTCGGTGTAGGTGCCAACGGAATAGACGACTTCCGAATTAAGAGGCTTCAGTTTTCCGCTATCCACGAGGGCAAAATATAAGGCATCGCCCACAAAATCCCTACACTCCTTTACGCTAGGTGAGTTAACCCCTTGGCGGCTAAATATATCCATTAAATCAGCGATTGCCCGTTCCTGCTCCGGCGAAAATCGTATGAAATGATCCGGCAGTCGCAGGAGTGCGCCAAGCTCAACAATTAAACCATCGTTCGTTAGCGACTGAATTAGTGCAGTGAATGGTGCGGAAAGAAGTTGCAGCTTTGAGCGTAACGATTCGCGCTCAATTCCCGCCTTAAGCGGATTATCTCTGTGATAATGGGTGAGTGCGTCAAGTGCCTGGTCCTGTAAATATTGCCTTGTTGATGCAGTCAATACGAATTTGTCCAGAACCACGACTTGGCCACTATCAAGGAGGTGTTGCAGAGCAGCATGGCCCGCTTCATCCTGGAGGCCGGCTTTTTGGAGCAATGAGTCAACATCGGTTGGCCCCAGGCGAGATAGTGTTTGAAACAAAAGTTCATCCGGGCTCCCCTTTTCGAGGGTGGCGAAACGAGCCAGGACATCGGCCTTAAACCGCCTGTGCCTTCGTCCGGGATTGGGGTCAAGAATCTGTCCCCCACCTAGGGTAGCTCCGGGAGAGGGTCGGCGCAGGATGAGCCTATCGCCTCGAACGGCGACAGTCGGGGATTCGAGGGCCAATTGAATCGGTCCTGCTTCCCCTGCTTTTACTTCTTCTTGGCCAATAATCCTGGCATGGGCGTTCACTTCAGCCGAACCAATATAAACCTTTACCGCTGTATTATGTTTTAATGAAGTTTCGGCGTCCGGTAAGTGCCGGTATTGGATATCCAAGATTTTTGATTCCCGCAGCATGCCGGGTTTTGTTACAGTCTGCCCCCTGTAGATTTCGTCGCGATCGATTCCCGTAAGGTTGATCGCCACCCTGGTACCGGGATGAGCGATATCACGCTTTTGTTTATGGGTTTGTAATCCTCGTATACGGGCGTTTAAATTACCTGGTTTGATCGCGACCGAATCACCGACCCGGAAACTACCATCCATGAGTGTTCCGGTGACGATTGTCCCAAAGCCGGCTAAGGTAAAAACGCGATCGATCCATAACCTGGGACGGCCTAAATCTGGTCTTGGCTGAACCGATGTCAGACATTCAATCAGGGCTTGCTTTAATAACGACAGCCCGGAGCCTGTTCTGGCTGAGACCGGAACAATCGGTGCATTTGCCAGGATGGTGCCTCGAACAGCCTCACTTACTTCGAGGCTAACCAACTCTAGCCATTCCGGATCGTCAACCAGATCGATTTTGGTGAGAGCGATTATCCCCCGATTTATGGCCAGCAAATCAAGGATAGCCAGGTGCTCTTTCGTTTGGGGCATCACCCCTTCATCCGCGGCGACAACAAAAAGCGCCAGATCGATGCCGCCAACGCCGGCCAGCATATTCTCGATGAAATCACGATGTCCGGGAACATCGATAACGCCGACCTCCTCTTCTCCCAGATTTAACCAGGCGAAGCCGAGATCGATAGTCATTTCACGTTCTTTTTCTTCGCGCAAGCGGTCGGGATCGATTCCGGTTAGAGCATGGACCAGGGTTGACTTGCCATGATCGACATGTCCGGCGGTGCCAATAACATGCATGGGCTGACTTAAGACGATACTGACAACGATAAAGGTGTCCTGGTTAAGACTATTCTTCTCGGATGGGGATTAGGGTCGGCTGGCGACGTCGATTCGGATTTTGTTCGACTGCCTTTTCGACTTCTTCCAACCACAACAGGGGCCATTTCTTGATAGCTTCCGATTGGGCGGTTTGAATTCGTAAGAACTGAGCCAGGTCTTGTTGTAATATATCGAGTTGTTCTTCCAATCCCTGAAGCTGTTCCCGCAACTCTCTTTCGCGGCGGTCATTTATCGCCTGTCGCTGGATGGAATCGGCTTCAAAATTCTTCCACTTCCGACTGTCTTCATCGACGAATTGGACCCACCGTGATTCCAGGCGTTGGGACTCGACTCGAACCATCTCGTTCGCCTCACGTTGTAGTTGTTCCAGGTGTTCCTGAAAATTACGGATGGTCTCAATGGCCGTGCGCGATTCATTGTACTGATTATTGAACTTAACCCAATCCTGGGTGAAGCGAGCCAGCGTAGTTTCGTGCTCATCCATCGTTCGCTGCCAACTGATCAGTCGCTGGTTTCGCTCGTGTTCCCCGATCTGGACTTGTTCGGTCCAGTCGTTGATACTCTTTCGAAGCAAGGTCTGGGCTTCGCTCGTTGCCTGAGCCGCGGTCTGAACTTTCATCAAATTTTGGCCGATAAGCTCAATGCGGTTATTGATGGGTTCCCACCTTTTATTGATGTCTAAAAGAACCGCTTGAACCTCAGCGATGTTCCGATTATCCTGCTTTTCCTTCTCTGCCAGGAAAGCCTGCGCGCGTTCGATCCCATCTACCTGACTTGTTAATTGGGTGATAGTGTTTTGTTGCATGCCAATGAGTGACGCGAGCCGTACCTCTTCTGCCTGGCGCAATGGTAAAACTTCTTCAATTCGGCCGATCGCTGTCAATTCTTTTCGTATGTCTGCTACCTCGCGAGTTGTCGCTTCATGTTCGACACGGCGCAGTCGGTCTAACTCTCGATCAGCCTCTATCCGTCGTTTATCGTATTGTTCGATCATCTTCACGATGTCATCCCTAAATTGGGCAAGCTGAGTATCGACCATCGGAATGCGCGAAAGTTGGTTGTTGACTTGCGCCAATTGTTTTTCGAGGTCCTGAATCCGTCGATCGCGCGAAATTAACTCTCGTTCCTGGAGAACTGCCCGGTTCTCAACCTCCGCCAGTTTTCGCATCGAGCCCCGGCGTTCTTCATCCAGCCATTCAACTCGCTTGCGCAACTCACCCAACTCTTGTTGCAAGGATGAGCTTGTCGATTTTGAATTGTTATTTTGAGTCATCGTCAACTCCTGACGGAAAATACGCTTGGTTATTACAGTGGATTGCGGGCATTATACTGATCGGGTGTCCCTTAGGCCAACTTGCCTTTGTTCACTCATGCGCCATACAATCTGGATATGCGGGTAGGGATCGACAATCGCCTGGCTTATTACCGAATGGGTGGCATTGCCCAGTATACGCTACAGCTGATTGAGGCGTTGGCTGAAGTGCCGGGACAAGAATCATTTATCATATTCCACAGCCGGAAGGATTCTCGCTCGCATCTCCCATCAGATTCAACCAGATTCTCATTAGCCAATTTATCGACGCCGTGCCATCACCGATTTGAGCGCTGGGCTTTGGCGGCTGAATTAATTCCATATCGCTTGGATGTGCATCATAGCCCGGATTTTATCCCTCCCCTGGGCGGAGCCAAGCGGCGGATTATTACCGTTCATGATTTAACCTTCCTCCACTATCCGGAATTTCTCACCCCGGACAGTGAACGTTATTACAATGAACAGATTGGCTGGGCGGTAACCGAAGCGGACCACATATCCGCGGACAGTAACGCGACCAGAGAGGACCTCATCAATCTGCTCGGTGTACCGGCTGGGAAAGTCACCACAATTTACCTGGCAGCCAGCGCCATCCACACGGCGTATTACACTGAAGAAGAAATAAGTTCAACCCTGGAAGAATACCACCTTCCAGAAGGATTCATTTTGAGCGTCGGGACCTTGGAACCACGGAAAAATCTTCCGACATTGATCCACGCCTACTACCATTGGCGGCGAGATTATCGAGCCGACCTGCCTCTCGTCATCGTTGGGGGACGGGGGTGGCTTTATGAGGAAATCTTTGAAACGATCAGGTCTCTCAAGTTATCTGACGACGTTCATTTTCTGGAAGGTGTTAACGATGTTAGGCTAGCCCACCTTTATCGAGCGGCCGGAGTGCTGGCCTTCCCCTCTTACTATGAGGGCTTTGGATTACCCGCGCTGGAGGCGATGCATGCCGGTTGCCCGGTCATCGCCAGTAACCGCGGATCATTGGTCGAAGTCGTGGGCGATGCAGCCTTATTGATGGATCCGGACGATACCGCCGGCTGGACAGATGCCATCAATCGGGTCTTGACCGACAGCGGTCTCGCCAACCGGCTGGCAAAGACAGGATATTTGCAAGCCCAAAAGTTCACCTGGGCCAAAACAGCCGAGGCCACTCTTGCTCTTTATCGCGGTGAGTGGGAGCATTAAGCGTGATGGCTAAAATCCTGATGCTGACGGCCCAACCACCTTATCCGCCGCAACAAGGGACCAGCTTGCGCAATTGGCATTTGCTGCGTGCATTGGCCGAGATCCACGATGTAGCACTCTTGACTTTCCGTGAATCCGGAGGTCCATTCGGGTTGGAAGTATTAGAGACAGTCGCGGACGTGTTACCACCCGTTGAAACCCCAACCAGGACGAAAGCGAAACGCCTCGAACAACTGATCATCTCCAGCCAACCTGACATCGCCCTTCGATTGGCGAGCGAAAATTTCCAAACACAGCTACAAAAGGCAATCTCATCCGGAGCGTTTGACGCATTCCAAATCGAGGGTATCGAACTGGCGCGATATATCCCGATCATTCGGGGATCATGTCCAGCGGTTCGGATAATCTTGGATTGTCACAATGCTGAAACTGAACTTCAACGGCGTGCTCTCGAAACCGATTTACCTCACCCGGCCCGGTGGCCGGCCGCTGTCTATTCGTGGATTCAGGTTGGCCGATTACGAGATTTCGAAAAAAAAGTTTGTCTCGCGGCCGATCGAATTATCGCGGTCAGCGAGGCCGATCGAGCACATCTTAATCGCTTGCTCGCGCCGGAAACCAAGGCGATCGAGGTGATACCCAACACGATCGATGTCACAGAATACTCCTCAGGCGAGCAGCCGGATGATAGAAATTATAGATTTGACCTTCTTTTCACGGGGAAAATGGATTACCGGCCTAATGTCGACGGAGTTCTATGGTTCGCCAACGAGGTATGGCCGCGCATTCAGGACGAATTGCCTGGCGTGACATGGGGGATCGTTGGCCAGAACCCCCATCCTAGGCTAGACCAACTAAGAAATAAACCAGGGATCGTATTGACCGGGTGGGTCCAGTATATCCGGCCGTATCTTGTGGCAGCGACAATATATATCACCCCTCTTCGCATAGGCAGTGGCACCCGACTCAAACTAATTGAAGCAATGAGCGCCCACAAACCTATCGTTTCAACGACAATAGGAGCGGAAGGCTTTCCGATTCGGAATGGAGAAGAGCTCATCATCGCTGACACACCCGCCGAGATGGCGCAAGCAGTCGTCGCGTTGCTGGGTGACAGTGCTCGGCGGGAACGGTTAGGGGAGGCGGCGTTTCGATTAGCCCAGCAATACGATTGGCGAAACACCATTCCTCAACTGGAGAGGTTATACGCCGGATTGATCAAACCGGAATGAGCGGTGTTTTGGGGGCCGCGCTCAGGACTTCAGCTCCATCGGCCGTTAGCAGAACGAGGTCTTCCAAACGTACGCCGCCCCAGTTCGGCAAATAAATACCCGGCTCAACTGTTACAACTGATCCGGCGGGTAAGATAACTGTTTGGCTGTGGCGAGACAATCGCGGCCATTCATGTATATCCAATCCGACGCCGTGTCCAGTTCCGTGGCCAAAGTTATCGCCGTACCCCGCCACGACAATTATATCCCGCGCCAGCGCATCAGCTGTTTTTCCGTCCAACCCACCATACAGTCCGGCTAGAGAGGCCGCTTGGGCTGCAGCGACCGTGTTATACACTTGCCAGAAACGGTCATCGGGATGTTCTCCCAGGTAGAAAGACCGCGTGAGATCGCTTTTATAGCCATCGACTTGCGCGCCGAGGTCCACCACGATGACGTCGCCTACCGCCAAGGGGCGACTACCTGGCTGGTGGTGGGGGAGGGCGCTGTTCGGACCGGAGGCGACAATGATATCGAAAGCCGACTTTTCAGCCCCGGACTCGCGCATAAACTTCTCCAACTCCCATGCCAGTTGCCGCTCCGTGATGCCGGGTCTTGCGAGTTGAGGAAACTGGGCGATCGTCGCATCGGTTATCCGGGCCGCTGCCCGGATTGTCGTGACTTCAGCCGGGTTCTTGATGGCTCTCAGCTCTTCACAAGTCGTCTCGAGAGGAATCCACTCAAATCCCTCAAGCTTTTGCAATTCCGCTAACTCAAAGACCGACATGTGCTTGGCTTCGATGCCAATTCTTGTTATCTCGCCCAGATTAAAGAAGGCCAAGGTATCTTCTGTCTCGTTCCGGTGGCGAAAGACAGCGAAATCTTGAGCTTGTTCGGTTGCCTGTTCCCAATAGCGTGAATCAGTCGACAAAATTGCTTTTTCTGGTGTGATCAATAAAGAACCAGCCGAACCGGTGAAACCGCTTAGCCAGCGCCGGTTTGTCGGGCTGGTAATGAGTACGCCGTCTACCGCCCACTCCATCATTTTTTCGCGGAACTTGTCCAAAATCTCGGGCATATGTTTCTCCTTACGGATCTACAAGAATGCGACCGTTACCCGGTAAAACCTCACCGATAACGGCCGCTGCAGGATAATGCTCGCGAAACCCGTTTAGGGCATCTGGGTGAAGGGCGATCAGCAGCCCACCTGATGTTTCCGGCGTAAAGAGCATGTCCTGATGTAAATAAGCGATATCGTCGTTAAATGAAACCCACTGGCTGAAATGGCGGGAATTGTTGCCCATTCCACCGGGAAAAGCACCGGCTTCAGCGTAGGCAAATGATCCGGGAAGCCACGGAAGTTGGTGGAAATTGATTCGGAAATCTACAGGGGATTGTCGAGCCATTTCTTGGGCATGACCTAACAGCCCGAAACCGGTTATGTCCGTCATGGCATGGGCAGCGGCTGCCTGCGCGGCCTGCGCGGCCGCGCGATTTAGTTGCTTCATGCTCTCTGTCGCAACCAGGATATGTTCAGACGACGATGCCTCCTGCTTCAACGCTGTCGTAATCAAGCCAACTCCGAGCGGCTTTGTCAGAACCAGTAAGTCACCCGGCAGAGCGCCACCTTTGCGCATGAATCGCGCAGGGTCGATAATCCCGGTTACCGCGAGGCCGTATTTGGGCTCCTTATCGTTCACACTGTGACCACCAACGACGACGGCACCAGCCTCGGCAACTTTTTCTGCACCACCGCGAAGAATTTCGCCAAGAATGCTCTTCTCCAGGGTCTCCGGAAATGCAACGAGATTGATGGCAAACAGTACCTCACCACCCATCGCATAAATATCAGATAGGGCATTGGCAGCGGCGATTGAGCCGAAATCATAGGGATCATCAACGATCGGCGGGAAGAAATCAGTCGTCGAAATGATCGCTTGTTTCTCATTGAGACGATAAACGGCCGCGTCATCAGCGACGGTCAACCCAACCAGGAGATCGGGAAAATCGCTCGTTCGAAAGATCGAACGAATCGGTTCCAGGATCGATTCCAGCTCCGCCGGAGCCAGCTTGGAAGCTCAACCCGCGCAGGAAGCCAGGGAGGTTAGTCTGATTTGTTTACCGCTCATTCAGTTCGTTATTAGAATGGACCAAGTGAAAATTAACACGAAAAGTATACTAGTTGCCGTTGATAAGGCAATTGAGATTGACCCTCGTATGCCTGAAACCTATAATCCTTAAGACATGAAATATCCATCCATCTCGCGAGCTGAGGATCTGATCAGAAGGGTCGTTGAAGAGCCTTTTTCCTGGTTAAGCGGTGGCAAATTTGATCCCTATCAACTGGCCAAGCAACTAACCAAACAGTTCATAGAACCGGTTACAGATGATGACCGGCCAAACACCTTTCTCATCTATATCCATCCGAATGATTTCGCGCGGATTGAGTCCGATATTCCGACCATGGAAGAGCAAGTCGCTGATTATGTGAATATCCTATCGGAACGAATGGGTGCGTCACCCGCGAGACCCGTCACGATCATCATTAAAAGCGACTCGGATCAGGATAGCCTGAGTGCGAGAATTGAAGCAAAAACCATAACCCCGGATTCGATTGGACACACTGAGGTCTTGCCAGATATCGGCAGTGACTCAGTCCTGAATGCCTTACGAGCAGTCGACGCGTTTTTGATCGTTCAAGGTCGCCGTCATGTTGCCTTGGATCAACCTGTCATACGTATAGGACGCCGAATTGATAATGATATCGTGTTGGATTCGCCGTCCGTTAGTCGCGAGCACGCCCAGATCCGATGGCGCCAACGTTATTTCGTGATCTATGATATCAGCAGTCAGGCCCGAACCATGGTGAATGGAGATGTCGTCCAGGAGCATATCCTACGTCCGGGAGATGTGATCGCGCTTAGCGATATACTACTCGTCTATGGCGAGGGAATGGAGGATCGCCACGCGACTGATGTCTGGCCGCAGAATGAGGACATAGCGTCAACTTTGTTGCGACCGCCCAGCGAATGACTCCAGAATTTATCCTTTTTCTTTTGCGCAGCCTGAGCGCAGTCCTGTTGCTGGTTTTCCTCGGATTAATCACCTGGTTCTTATTCCAAGATATTCGGGTTGGTCGCCAAACCATAGGTAGCCGGGTCACAAGTCCGGGCCGCCTTCGTGTTATCGCCAACTCAAAAAACGATCCGGCAGTTGGCACAACCCTCGAGTTAAGTCCAGTTTCAACAATCGGCCGCAATTCACGCAATACCATCGTCCTTGACGACGGCTATATTTCCGGGGAACACGCCTTGATTGTCTGGCGGGATTCAAATTGGTGGTTGGAGGATTTGGGCAGCCGGAACGGAACCCTATTGAATGAAATTCCATTACGGGACCCCACGGTGATTTCGGCCGGCGATGTGCTAAGGATTGGCGCAGTTCAACTCAAGTTGGAAGTTGGCGTATCCGGGCCGGAAAGCGACGTGTTAGAGAGCGGCATACGGGATTCGAACCCGTGATAACAGCTTGGGAAGCTGCTGTGATACCACTTCACCAATGCCGCTAATTTTCAACATTATAGTGAGACAATTTCGTTTAGGCAATAACTAGACCTTCTTTGATAACGAAGCTTCGTTCGGCAATGTGGCGCGCCTCCGGTTGCGGCCGGAATGTGGTTTCAATGGAGGTGCATTCTCCGTTGTTAGAGCTTCCGGTTGGGTGCCCTCCTTGGCATCAAGGACTGACGAAGATTCCGAGTGTCTTCGCCTCGACCGGCGGAGGCGTTGATCGCTAAACTGCACAGCATAGTGGGTAGCGCCGGTCAGACTCAGGAGCATCCACCAAATAAATGACGGCCGAGAGCCAAGCGAAACCGCGTCGAAAACGCCAAATACAAAGCCCGCGACTAGAGAACCCAAAAGACCGACGATCAATGCATAATATGGATGATGAATCTGTGCCATCTTGGTCATAAATTTCCAGGATTGGCAGAGGAGCGTGCCGCTAATTAACCACAAAGCGACATAGGAAACTAACCCAAAAATGCCTAAATCAAGGGCGACTTGGAGAAAGTGATTATGTGAATGGGCGATATCGATACCGATTGGGGTTTGAAATAAGGGATATAAAGAGTCCACCACAACCCTAAACCCGTTTACACTTACTCCAGTCAAGGGAAAATCGGATATAGCCAGCAAGGCACGGTTCCATATTTCCAATCGACTCAACAATCCGATTGGATCGGCACTAGACTCGCCTGCTTGTTGCGGATTTTGATACTTAAAGAACAGCGCGAAGCCGGCAACCAGCAAACCAACCGCGAGAACAAGCCGCCACCGCGGCTGGACGAAGATCCCGATTATTAC